>SDBU01009421.1_pt1 | contig 10940 bp, 11 predicted proteins | sample 2277071 | NCBI WGS metagenome assembly SDBU01 (sample SAMN10397929, study PRJNA504765) | marine sediment metagenome | isolation source: marine sediment core GS08_GC12, 126 cmbsf | place: Arctic Ocean: Gakkel Ridge, Loki's castle | collected 2008
GAAATTGTACAGATCGGTTTACAGGAAAACGATGCCGTTTGTCGTCACCGATTGCAAATCGGCCGAACTGATAAAACTCGGCTCAAACGTTTACCTGGCTCACCGACTGGCGTACATTCACGAAATTGCCGAGTATGCCCGCGCCGACGATCTGGACATTCAAGCTATCAGGCGGGGAATAGGTCTCGATCCCCGTATTGGGCAGGATTACTTCGAACCTGGTTTGGGGTTTGGCGGTTCCTGTTTGCCCAAAGATTGCCACATGTTGAACTCCGAACAGAGCAGCACTCGCTTTGACTTCCTGTCGGCACGCACGGCGCTTGAGATCAACGAACGCCTGCTGAACAAGCTGATTGATCGCTTGAAGTCCATACTGGGCAAGCTGAAGGGGAAAAAGATTGCAATCCTCGGTGCCGCTTTTAAGCCCGAAGTGGACGACACTCGCGGCTCACAAGCCGTGAAACTGGCGCTCAAGCTCCGACGTCTCGGAGTTAGGGTTGCTTTCTTTGAACCGTATCTGAAAGGATCGGAGATGTTGGTCGAGGGCAACTTCCCGCTGGGAGACAGTGTTGAGGCAGTCGTCAAATCGGCCTCGGTTGTGATTATCGGAACGGCACACGGGCAGTTTAAGTCGCTCAAACCGAAACAGGTGGCGCGACTGGTGAGACGCAAAATTGTCTGTGATTATTACGGCATACTAAACCAACAGAAATGGCAACAGGCCGGATTTGAGTTTATCTGATATGGCCAGAACTATCTTACTCACAGGTTCTTCCGGCACTGTCGGCACGGCGCTGGCGCAGGAACTTATACGACGGGGTGACTATGTTATCCCGCTGGATATCAAGCATTCCCTGTGGGACGAAAGGATCGAACGCCGCACCGTTTTCCACGATCTCCGCAAGCCGCTTGATAAAATCAAACTTCGCCGACGGCCGGATACAATTGTCCATCTGGCGGCCAACGCCCGCGTACATGACCTGGTTGTCCGGCCCGAGCTCGCTCGCGATAACTACCTGATGACCTACAACCTGCTGGAGTTCGCCCGTTGTCATGGTATTAAACGTTTCCTGTTTTCCTCCTCGCGCGAAGTCTATGGCGAGTCGGCGGCAGGGGAGAGGCGGCGCGAGGATTCGGTCAGCCTGACAAAGATCAAATCACCCTACACCGCCTCGAAATTCGGCGCCGAGGCGCTGCTGCACGCCTACCACGAATGCTATGACATCAAGCCGGTAATTGTCCGGCTTTCCAACGTCTACGGCCGCTTCGACGTCTCCGAGCGCGTCATCCCCCTGTTCATCTATTACGCCGTGCGCCACCGCGACATCACCGTCTTCGGCCGTGAGAAAAAACTCGACTTCACCTACATGGACGACTGCGTCGATGGCCTGGTGCGCATTGTCCAACGTTTCGACCGGGTGGCCGGGCTGACTTTCAACCTGTCAAGCGGCGTGGGGGAGAGGATTGTCGACCTGGCAAAAATGATCGTGACGCAGGTCGGCTCCCGTTCCAAAATCAACAGCAGCAGCAAACGGTTGGGGGAGATATCGTCGTTTGTGGGTAATATCAATCTGGCCCGCAGGAAGTTGGGCTATTCACCCAAAGTATTGCTTAAAGACGGCCTGGCGATCAATATCGAATGGTACTTGAACGCGATGAAATCCCGCCGCATTTACCAGACCCAGCGCCGGAACCTCGCTCGCCGTGGCTGGGCATAGTTCCCAAAAGTGGACGGTTGGGTGGCCCACCTTTAAGGTGGGTTTCTTTAGTATCCAAACCGCTATTTCAAGAAAAAACCACCTGTGGAGGGGATTCCACGCGAGGTCAGGAATCCTTTCCTGACCGGTGGCATCGCCATATTTATTGGCATTGCCACACATTCTCTTTCTCGCAATGAATGTGAGACTGAGGTGGACCGGGGGATTCATAAACCAGCCGAAGGCTGCCGTCACGAAAGGATTCATGACGGCGCTATAAAAAACTCGTTTGGAGGGGGGACCCTAATTCTTGAACAGATTATACTTCAGAATACACCAGACGGCCCGAACGCCGTCACGCCAGCCGATCTTCTTGCCTTCGGAATATGTGCGGCCATAGTAGGAAATACCGATCTCAAAGATACGTACCTGTTTGCGGGCAATCTTGGCCGTGATCTCCGGCTCAAACCCAAAACGTGGTTCGCGGATATCGATTGACTGAATAATCTCCCGGCGAAAGACCTTGTAACAGGTCTCCATATCGGTGAGATAGGTTGGTGAGCATATTTGAAAGCAGCGTCAGGAAGCGGTTACCGAGATAATGCCAGAAATAGACCACCCGGTGGGGACCGCCGCCCTGAAATCGCGAGCCGTAGACAACATCGGCTTTGTCGTTGATAATCGGCTCGATCAGGGCCGGATACTCTTTGGGATCGTATTCCAGGTCGGCATCCTGCACCATAACTATGTCGCCGGTGGCAGCCTTGAAGCCGGCCTTGAGAGCGAAGCCTTTACCGAAATTCTGTGGCTGGTAGATAACCCGATCAACTTCAGCTTCAAGTCTTTCTTGAAGTAACTGGCGGGTACCGTCGGTGGAGTAGTCATCGACTACGATAATTTCCTTATCAGGCACCGGAGCGGCCTTGACAGCCTTTAGAATCTCCTCGATAGTGGAGACCTCGTTGTAGACCGGTATTATGATTGAAAGCTTCATTGGCTTGCTTATCAATGTCCCATAAGAGATATTATGTTAACTATTGAACGTCTGTTTGTACAAACTGTCATTCCCGCGCAAGCGGGAATCCATCTTCAATATCGAACCCACCCGTTGGGTGGGCTACAGGTTCTGGAAGAATCATTTTACCACTATATTCAATATCCGGCCCTTGACGAATATCGTCCTGACCACCTGTTTGCCTTCGGTATGAGTTTTCACTCGCTGGCATTCAAAAGCTGTCTTTTCAACTGTCTCCTGGTCGGCATTAGCTGGAACACACACGGTATCACGGAGTTTCCCGTTCACCTGGACGGCAACCTCAATCTCGTCAGTGACAATGGCAACCGGGTCATACTCCGGCCAGGAAGTCTTGAAAACCGTCTCGGTCTGTTCGGCCTTTTCCCACATTTCTTCGGCCATATGTGGTACAATCGGGGCCGCCAACTGAATTGTCTTTAGCACGATATAGTCGTTGAGCCGGTCGTTCTTGATCTGATCGGGTCGGTAGTCACGCACCAATTCCATCAGGGCGGCAATGGCCGTGTTAAACTGAAACCGTTCGTAGTCTTCGGTAACCCGCTTGATAGTCTGGTTCAGCTTGATATAGATTTGCTTTTCATAGTCGCCGAGATCGTCGCGCTTAAAGTAATGCTTTAAGTCCGGATCGGTGTCGTGATATTTTGCCGCAATAGGAAAGAGCTTATTAATGGCGAATTTCTCAACACCAGTCACCGTTTCATCGCTCCAAAGCACTTCTTTCTCAGACGGAGCGGTGAAAAACATCGCCAGCCGCGAAATATCGACACCACGTTCCTCAATCAGCAAGATAGGGGAAATCGCATTTCCTTTCGACTTTGACATCACTTCGCCGTCCGCGTCCAGCACCATGCCGTGGTTAAACAGCCGTTTGGCCGGCTCGATCTCGTTGGTCCAGCCGATATCATACAGGAATTTATGGAAGAAGCGGAAGTATATCAGGTGGCCGGTGGCGTGGGTGATACCGCCGACATACAAATCGATCGGCAGCCACGACGCGGCTTTTTCCTTATCAAACGGTTCGGTTTCATTTTGAGGATCCAGGTAGCGCAGGTAGTACCAGGAGGAACAGACAAAGGTATCCATCGTGTCCGGATCGCGTTTTGCCTCTCCCCCGCATTCGGGGCATTGCGTATTCACATATTCCGGTATATCAGCCAGCGGTGACCGACCACGAGGTTGATAGTTTTTAACTTCCGGCAACAACACCGGCAAATCGCTTTCAGGGACGGTCGTTTCGCCGCACTTCGGGCAATGGATGATCGGTATCGGGCAACCCCAGTAACGTTGCCGGGAGATGAGCCAGTCTTTGAGTTTGTAATTGACCTTTTTCCGTCCCCAGCCCTTTTGCTCCGCATACTCCGTAACCGTGGCAATTGCCTCTTCCCCGGCCAGCCCGTCAAAGCGGCCGGAGTTGACCATCGGGCCGTACTCGACGAAGGCGTCTTCCATCTCGTCAACCTTAAGAATGGTATGTTCGTCGGGATGGATCACTATCTTTATGGGTATGTTGTATTTCCTGGCGAAAGCGAAATCACGGGTGTCGTGTCCCGGGACCGCCATCACCGCCCCGGTGCCGTACCCGGCCAGCACGTAGTCGGCTACCCAGAGTTGAACCTTCTCACCGTTGAACGGATTGACGGCGAACTTGCCGGTGAAAACGCCGTCTTTCTCTTCATTGGCGGCGGTGCGCTCAATGTCGGTACGCAGTATAGCCTTCTTTTGATAGGCCGCTACTTTCTCAGCATACTCACCGCTCAGATTGAGCCGCTCTATAATCTCTGCTTCCGGCGAGATAGCCATGAAAGTAACGCCGTAAATCGTATCCGGGCGGGTGGTAAACACCGGCAGCTTCTCCCCCGTAGCCTCGATAACGAAGTCGATCTCGGCGCCGTGCGAGCGTCCGATCCATTCGCGCTGCATCGTCTTGACGTTTTCCGGCCAGTCGGGCAGATCATCGAGATCATCAATCAGGCGGTCGGCGTAATCGGTGATCTTGAAGTACCACTGGACCTGGTCTTTTTTCACTACCTCCGTATGGCATCTCTCGCACTTGCCGTCGACGACCTGTTCATTGGCCAGAACCGTCTGGTCCTCCGGACACCAATTAACGAAGCCGCGTTTCCGATACGCCAGACCCTTCTTGAACAACCGGACAAACATCCACTGTGTCCACCGGTAGTAGTCCGGCAGGCAGGAGTTGATCTCACGCGACCAGTCGTACGAAATGCCCGCATCCTGCAATGTTTTGCGGGACACTTCGATATTAGCCAGCGTCCACTCGTGGGGGTGGATACCGCGCTGGATAGCCGCCCGCTCCGCCGGCAGACCGAAAGCGTCCCAGCCGAACGGGTGCAGCACGTCTTTACCCAGCATCATCTGGTACCGGGCAACGGCATCGCCGATAATGTAGTTGCGGAAGTGTCCCATGTGTATGTCGCCGGACGGATAGAGGAACATTTCCAGCATGTAAAACTTGTTCTTTCTGTCCGGCTTGTCAGGGGCACAGAACAACCGGTCCTTTTTCCAGCGCTGTTGCCACTTGCTTTCGATGCGCTTGAAATCATATTTCATATATGTTTTCTCGGTCGTTGCCATCCGGTAATCCTTCTTGCTCCGAAAAGATTGTAAGCTAAAACAAACCTCGCCGGTCCGCAAGGCATTACGCAGACCCGGACGATACCGGTATCAACCTTGTCTCTTTCCAAACAAACGCCGATAAAGCTCGTTGCCGGCGGAGAGTCGGTTGCTGAATTCGGCCTTCCATTTTTCCAGACGATAGAGCCGCCCACCCGTCAGCTTGCGCATCACCGATGCCGTCGTGTCATAGCCGTAAACACAGAACCGTCCCGTCGATAATGTCGTGTCGCCCTGATCGGGAAAGCTCATTGTCAAACCCCCGGTATAACCGATTTCCTGGGCGTCTCGCATCACTTCTTGATTATATCGACCAAATGGGTAGCTGATATAACGAATTTCGGCACCCAGCAGGTCCTGTAGTATTTCTTTCGAGCGCTGAAATTCACTCCGCCTGGCGGTCGCATCGCACCGACACAAATTGATGTGGCTGTGCCCGTGTGAGCCGAATTCGACTCCCTGGCGCGCCAGGTCTCTGATGCTGCCCACGTTCAGGTGAAATTCCGTGCGAAAGAGACTACTATAATCCCAGTTGTTGGGTTGGCCGATGTATCGCGTGGGCACAAACACCACCGGCTGCAGGTGGAACTTGTCCATCAACGTCGGCAGGATGCTGGCCAAGTGCTGATATCCGTCGTCGAAAGTAATCGCTGTGCTGAAAGGGTCGGTACCGGCGAGCGTGTTTTCCAGTGACTCAAAACGATAACCCCGCTCCTGCAGTACCGACAACAACCGACACAGTCGCCGGGGCGAGTAGTTGGTAGACCCGTAGGAGAACTGCGGCGTTGCCTTGTGAAATACCAGGATATTGGGAAACGAATGTTCAGATGATAGCTGGTCGGGTCGGACGTCAGAGGACACCGTCAAGAACCCCATCTGCCACCGGACCCAAAACGGCAATTGCCAGGTGCGAGCGGTCAAACAACCGGTTGGCAAGATTGAGAATCTGGCCCGATGTCACCGCGTCCACTTCCTTCAGAATCTGTTGGTGTGATCTGAAGGGCAACCCCATCAACTCCAGTCTGGCCAGGCGGTTCATGCGCCCGCCCGTAGATTCCAGACCCAGGGCCAGTTGTCCCTTCAACTGGCTTTTAATTTTATCCAGCCGGGACTGCGGCAGACGCCTCTTTTTCACACGCTCAAACTCGCCCAGCACTATATCGAGCGCCTGACGAACCTGTTTGCGATCGGTGGCCATGTAGGCGCCACAGACGCCGGCATCGCAGTAGAAATCGTGAAAACTGTAGATGGAATAGGCCAGGCCGCGCTGCTCGCGGACTTTTTGAAAAAGCACCGATGACATTCCGGAGCCGAGATAACAGTTGAGAGCCACCGAGGGGATTCGGTACTTGCTGGTGAAATCCAGTCCGGGATACCCCAGGCACAGGTGAATCTGCGGATTGTCAGCCGCCCGGGTAGTGTGACACTGTTGCCGGTCGCGGCGGGCGGTTTCTGCCGCCTCGGCCTGCCCGGACGGGAAGTCGAATTTCTCTCGCGCCAGTCGCACCAGTTTCTGATGCGATACGCAGCCGGCCGCGGCTATGACCACGGAACCACTGCGGTAGTGATGCGACATAAAGTCAAGCACCCGGTGTCTCTTGAAACCGGCCACGGTTCGGGGAGTGCCGACAATAGGTCGCCCCAGCGGGTGGTTGCCCCAGAAAGCGTCCGAGAAAATGTCATGAATACGTTCGGCCGGGTTGCCTTCAACTTCTCGAATCTCCTCATTGATTACTTTCTTCTCGCGTCTGAGGTTCAGCGGTGTGAAGGTAGCGTGGCAGGTCATATCGGCCAGAACGTCAATCGCCGTTGTCAGGTTTTCGTCCAGAATTCTGGCGGTGTAACAGGTATGCTCCCGAGACGTGAAGGCATTGAGGCTGCCGCCCAACGATTCCAGCGAGGCCGCTATCTGACGGGCGGAGCGCCGCCGCGTCCCTTTGAACAACATGTGTTCTATGAAATGCGAAACCCCGTTTTCGGGCTGCTGCTCATAACGCGAACCGGTATCAATCCAGACCCCCAGAGAAACCGAACGGACTGAGGGCATCCGCTCCGAGATCACTCTCAGTCCGTTTCTCAGGGTCGTTTTCCGATAAGCACCGCTATCGGATGTGCTGTGACCTGCTGACATCAGCCACTATCGTCTGGGTCGGGTCGGTCGCCGGTTGCGGGGACCCCGGTCACGATCCCGTTCTCGTTCTTCATCGGTAGGTGCGCCCGGCAGGAGTGCTCGTCGGGATAAGCGGACCTTGCCGTCCCCGTCGATACTGATGACCTTGACGGACACCCGGTCACCCATATTAAGCACGTCCTCCACCCGTTCTATACGATGATTGTCAATTTCCGAGATATGCAACAGGCCGTCGGTGCTGGGCAATATCTCCACAAAGGCGCCAAAACCGGTGATCCGGTTGACGGTGCCTTCGTATACTTTTCCAACCACGGCTTCCTCCACGATGGCCTCGACACGCTCTTTGGCCAATTGCCCGGCACGGGCATCCGTGGATGATATCAGAACGGTACCGTCGTCTTCGATGTCTATCTTGGCGCCGGTCTCTTCCGTGATGGAGCGAATCATCTTGCCGCCGGGGCCGATTACCTCACCGATCTTGGAAGGATTGATCTTGATGGTGATGATTCTGGGGGCGTACTCGGAGAGTTGATCCCGGTGCTTGGAGATGGCAGCATTCATGTTTTCCAGAATCTTCAGCCGTGCCTGACGGGCTTTGTCCAGCGCCTGTTTCATTATGTCGATATCCAGACCGGCAATTTTAATGTCCATTTGGATGGCCGTGATCCCTTCGGAGGTGCCGGTTACCTTGAAATCCATGTCGCCAAAGTGGTCTTCATCGCCGAGGATATCGGTCAGGATCACCACTTTGTCATCGGATTTGATCAAACCCATGGCAATGCCGGCTACGGCCGCTTTGATAGGTACGCCGGCGTCCATCAATGCCAGCGAACCGCCGCAGACCGACGCCATCGACGAAGAACCGTTGGACTCCATAACATCGGAAACTACCCGGATGGTGTAGGGAAAGCCGCCCTCGGTCGGAATGATCGGGAACAGAGCCCGCTCAGCCAGCACCCCGTGTCCGATTTCCCGGCGATTGGTGCCGCGAATCGGTTTGGTTTCGCCGGTTGAGAATGGCGGGAAATTGTAGTGCAGCATATAGCTCTTGGTCGATTCGCCTTCCAGCTCATCCAGCCGCTGTTCGTCGATTTTCGTCCCCAAAGTGACAGCGACCAGGGCCTGTGTCTGACCACGGGTGAAGACGGCCGAACCATGAACGCGCGGCAGGAACCCCACCTCGCAGGTTATCTGGCGGATATCGTCCGGACCGCGTCCGTCAATCCGCTGCGTCTCGTTGAGAACCATGCTACGCATCGTCTCAGAATCGAGATCGTGGATGACGGTTTTGATATCCCCTTTGCTCTCCGGATATTCCTCGGCCAGCTTCTCCAGGATTTCTTTGGTCATCTCTTTCTTGTGGTTGCGACGTTCGTCTTTGTCAGCCAGGCGATTATATTCGTCGAGACGATTGCAGACCATCTCTTTGATCTTGCCGGCCAACTCCTCATCGATGGCACACGGCTCGTATACGAAAGTTTCCTTGCCGCAGACCGCCTTGAGCTCATCGATCTTTCCGATGATGGTCTTGATCTGATCGTGTCCGAAGGCCAGTGCCTCTATCAGGATATCTTCGGAGACCTCGCGTCCCCCACCCTCAACCATAGCGATGCTGTCCGCCGAACCGGCTATGGCGATATTGATATCGCACTCTTCCATCTGATCGATAGTCGGATTCAAAACCAACTGACCGTCAATCCTGCCCACTCGCACTCCGGCAATGGTTTTCTCGAAAGGCACGTCGGAGACGGCCAGGGCGGCGCCGGTGCCGACCAGGGCCATCATGTCGGTGTCGGTCTGTCGATCGTGGGAGACTATGAAAGTGATGCACTGTGTTTCCCCCATGAAATCCTTCGGGAACAAGGGTCGGATGGGGCGGTCTATCATACGTGCGCAGATAATTTCTTTCTCCGAGGGCCGACCTTCTCTCTTGAAAAAGCCACCCGGTATTTTCCCCGCGGCGTACGACTTCTCGCGGTACTCCACCGTTAAGGGAAAGAAATCGAACCCCAACTTGGGTTCGGTGTTGGAACAGACGGTCGAAATCACCATCGAATCGGCGTAGCGCACAGTGACTGCGCCGTTGGCCTGTTTGGCCAGGTGACCGCATTCAATAATCATCTGCCGTCCGCCCAGTTCAAATTCTACTTTGTGTGACATAAAAAGTTCCTACTGATGTTATCTTCTCAATCCAAGTTGGGCCAGCATCTGACGGTAACTTTCGAGATCCCGGTCCTTGACGTAATCCAGCAGCCGTCGGCGCCGGCCTACCATCTTGAGCAAACCCAGGCGAGTGTGGAAATCCTTCTTGTGGGTTTTCATGTGCTCAGTTAGATCGTTTATACGTTTCGTCAGAAGCGCAATCTGCACTTCCGGCGAACCGGTATCCTTATCGTGAAGACGATTGGCGGCAACGATCTGAGCCTTTTGCTCCTTTGTCAGAGCCATCTGCTTTCTCCTTCTGAAGTATCTGTAATGCTTTTTGTTCGTCTTTTCTTATTTGTCGGACAAGCGCTTCCGGTGACTGGAACCGACGATTCTTTCTAATGTAATGCAGAGGATAAACAGTAATAACCCGGTTGTAAATATCCTCGTCAAAATCAAAAAGATGAGCCTCCACCGAAACCCGCTTCTCGGGATTGAAGTGATTGTGGCCGATAAACATCACGCCCTGATGACAATCGCCATTAATCTCTGCACAGCAGGTATAAACACCGGCCGGTGGCAGCAGCTTGCGCTGATTGTAACCTACGTTGGCGGTGGGATAACCGAGTTTTTTACCCAGACCGATGCCTTTTTCTATCGGCCCGCATATAGCATACTCATGTCCCAACAGGCGCACCGCCTCCCCGAATCGCTCCTGCAACAGGCAACGCCGAATGCGCGATGACGACACGGCCGCACCGTCCATCAGTACCGGTGGACAAACCTCGATATCGTATCCGAACTTCTGTCCCAACTCCCGCAACTGGGCTATCGAACCGCTGCGGTTCTTGCCGATAGCGTGATCGTAGCCGACAATCAGTTTACCGGTCCCGATCCGATCCACCAGGATATCCTTCACGAAATCAACCGGTTTAAGATTCATCAGTCGCTCGTCAAAATCGAGCACCAGAACGGTGCCGTCAAAGAAGTCCGGTATGAACCTCTCTTTTTCCTCGATCGTGGTCAACAACAGCGGGGCATCACCGGGAGTTACCAGGACTCGCGGATGAGGATGAAACGTGACCAGCACCGCTTCCGATCCGCTTTGTTGGCAAGCCTGACGCACCCGGCGGAATATCTCCTGGTGACCGACGTGGATGCCGTCGAAAGTACCCACCGTTACCACCCGTGGTTGCCGATCACGGCGTACGAAGTTGCTGAGACCGTGTACAAACCTGGTTGTCAATTCAGCACCCGTAAGTAGTTGAACAGACTATCCTGTGAGCGGTTCTTGAAG
>SDBU01009422.1_pt1 | contig 10939 bp, 11 predicted proteins | sample 2277071 | NCBI WGS metagenome assembly SDBU01 (sample SAMN10397929, study PRJNA504765) | marine sediment metagenome | isolation source: marine sediment core GS08_GC12, 126 cmbsf | place: Arctic Ocean: Gakkel Ridge, Loki's castle | collected 2008
CATCATGCCCGATGGCCGCTCGTTGCGCATGCGTGTCTCAAACCCACCAGATAGCAACTTTTAGATTTGTTAATGTACTATGGTGTGCAGAAGTCATGATTCAGGAACTCCTTGTAAGAATATCCGAAACTCGGTTCGGATATGGGGCGTTATCTGAGATTTCATCTACTCTTTCCAGCCAAGTATTTAGACAAGGAGAAAGCGTAACGTGGTTGAGTTTTTCAAGTTGCTTCAAGAGTCCGGCTTATTAACTGCTGCCTTCACTATAGGAGCCATATGCATTGTTCTCGCCATTATCGGTAGCATCAAAACAGTCATTGAGCTTCCACCAGCGAGGGCTGTGCTCCTTGGTGGGTTTGGGCTTTGTCTGATTCTCTTGAGCATTGTAGGATACTTCATTAGCGTATCTGGCCTAGCATCTTACACTACTTTAGCGACTCCGACTCGTGAGGCGGTAGTGGTTACAGCTACATCGCGGCCTACGGTGATTGTCCAGCAGCCACCCCCCACAGAAGCCATCACCACACCACTGGTACAGCCACCAGTCAGCCAATTGTGCTATGGAAATTGCTGGGAATATGATCACGTAGCACGCACTATGACTTGGACAGGACCAACGGATGGTTCCGAAGACATTTGGCAAGCAGAAGGTACGTCATTAGACTCTATCCGGGCTGGCTACACAGCCATTTTCGTTACAAGCATACCTATGCAAATGGAGATTTGTGTCGGTGAAGTCGATGGTCGTGTAATTGGTACACAATGCACACCCCAAGTAATCAAAATTGCACCAGGTATACATCGCGTGATATCCTCCGGACCTCAAGGTGGTTTTCGTGCCCGTCCTGAGCGATAAAAGTTGCTTGGTAAAGAATCAAGAGAGGGCGCAACGTCACATAACGGCACATTTACAACAATGCCTTCGCTGTGCTTCGGCACTGTGCAAATGCACGGAACGTTATCTGAAATTCGCCTGTAGGTGATTGCAATGGAACAAAGCCAAAACCCGCTGTCTTCAAAAGCAATAATCGCTGGATTAGTTGTGACAATCATAGGTGGCATAGTAGTTGCCTCCATAGTCGGAGAAGGAAGGTTTGCGCCTTCTGATTCAACACCTTCCTTTCCACCAATCACAGCGCCACCACCTACGACAGTTAGTGCTTCACCTGGACAACAAGTGGCATCCAGAGCAACAGTCCTTCAGCGATACGCCGACCTCTACGGCCAAGAGGGATGGTGCTATCTTTGGAACACCCTTGTCGCAGAAGGGGGTGTATCAGGGGAATGCCCCCAGCCCCGTTATGGTCAGCAATCAGAGGGAGGAGTTGAGGTTGATGGGTTTGTTGTGCGGAAGGGAGCAGACATTATCGGGTTCGTGCTTCAGGCAGATACCGAAGTCAAAGTCAACTACCTTCACTGCGTGTCTTTTGATCCGACAAACCCTCAAGTACAGTATCGAGCAACAAATGCGAGAATAATACAGGTGCAGCCGAATGGATGGATAGCAACAGATGTCTATATACGCGGCCCTTTTACGTTCTACCTTTGGTGTGACGATGTTGCTTGGCCTAATCCCTGAGGTGGGCGAACTTCAGATAACAGCGCATTTACGACAATGTCTCCGCTGCACTCTGGCACCGCAAATGGACGGAGCGTTAGCTTAAATCCGCCAGTTTCCCCTTTGAAAGAAATAAGCAGAAGCAGGTGAGACAAAACTGTATTGCAGTAACTGCACTTGTAAGGTGTCAGCGGAAAGGAGGAGTTATCAATGGCTGGCATGATTTGCCCTAACTGCGGTCAAGAAAACCCTGCTCAGAACAAATTCTGCTTGAAGTGCGGGGGTAGCCTTACCGCGAGGTGCCGCAGGTGTGGAACTGAAAATCCCTTGGCGGCCCAGTTTTGCGGCAATTGCAGCATCGAACTGGCAACCGCGACCCCGGGCATCCCATTTGAAAGAGTTGCTCTCTGGCAAGAAACATTCAGGAAAATGAACTGGTTAGTACAGAAATGGGAGAGCGATGAGCAGCAACTCAACCCTATGCTACGCAGCTTCGGCGTTGAGCCCTACATAGAGCGTCAAGAACCGACACTGTTCGGTGTCTATCTGATCAATCGCCCTTGGTTTCCGAAAGAACTTCGTATCAATCGGAGAAAGGCTAGGGCAGGCAAGCACAATATGCTGTGGGCTACCAATTGCCGACTATTTGTGATAGTTCCCGAATGGAGGAAAGAAGAACGTCTTTGGGTATTTTCATATTCAGAGTTCAGCAACTGTGAGATAGACTACGGCGGTAGGATTTCGCTCTCTACTCGTAGGGGAGACCAAATCGAGGTTTCCCTGCGGCTGGGGAAGGTTGGTTGGTTCGACGCACTAATGGCGGCTTTTGCATCAGATCCCGTTGCGAGAGCAAGAGCATCAATAACAGGCCGTGAGAAGATACAAGCACGCAGGCAATTCATGGAAGCCTTGGCCTTGTTCGTGAAAGATATGGTTGCGGTGGGAAGTCAATAGAGGGCCAGTAGTACTAGGGTCCGCTGATAGCGGGCTGCCGCTATGGGCTTCGCCAAATGCACCTGACCTCGTCGGGGTTCAGCGCGCTTCGGCAACCGTGAACACGTTAGCCGAAATAGCAAGACGGAAGAAGGAAACTTCTGATGAAAACGCTCTCCGCAATATGCAAAGGCGAGAGAGTTGTCGAATTGTTCGAAGACATTGACCTTCCCAAAGACATAGCGGTGCTGGTCGTAGTTCCAGAAGAGGTTATCAATCTGTGAAGAGATTGGACAACGTTACTCTCGCACCGAATCAGTATCAAGCTCTAGGTGAACTACGTCACAGGTTGTTCGATGAGTTCGACATCGAGGCTGTGATCCTGTACGGTTCTGTCGCGCGGGGCGAGGCGGATGAAGAATCCGATCTTGACTTGCTCATTGTGACGGCGCAGCCCCTCACGCGTCCTGCACGCCACGAGATCACCGACTTGGTCTTTGAAGTGAATCTACTCCATGACACGAATTTCAGCACCCTCGTCGTTGATCGCAACTCCTGGGAGATAGGTGTTTTTTCAGTTCTGCCCCTGCGAGAAGAAATCCTCAAGGACGGTATCAGGTTATGAGTACTGCTATGAGCACTGAGGAACGACGCATAGAAGTGGTTCGCTATTGGTGGTCCAAGGCAGAGGATAGTCTGGCCTCTGCAAGACGTGAACTGGAAGCTCAGGCCTACGATTTTGCCGTCAACCGTCTCTACTATGCTGCATTCTACGCGGTAAGTGCGGCACTTCTGGAGCGTAAATTGTCTTTAAAGAAGCATACGGGGGTTCGCGCCACTTTCCATCGCAAATTCATCAAGACCGGCTTGCTGGATGTGAAGTGGGGGAAGCTATATGACCAACTCTTCGAGGATCGCCAGGAAGGAGACTATGTGGCTTTGATCGCGTTCGACCGAGAATACGTCGAGGCCCAACTGACCCGTTGCACCCAGTTTCTCGGTGAGCTTTGCCCTTTGATCTCCTCGCTGTTGGAGGAGTGAGGATTGGAATCCGACGACAGGCAGATTAGAATTCACCAGACCCAAAGGAATGGCTTATTTCTATCAAAGGAGGTCACGTTCATGAGAGTTTCTTGCTTACAAGAGAATTTGTCTAAGGGCTTAAGCGTGGTGGGGCGAGCGGTGGCCACCCGCAGTACTTTGCCGGTGCTGGCAAATGTGATGCTTTCCACCGACAACGGCCGCCTGAAGCTGTCGGCCACGGACCTGGAGATCGGCATCAACTGCTGGATCGGGGCCAAAGTGGAGGAAGAGGGGGCTACGACGGTGCCAGCCCGCTCTTTTATTGACCTGGTCAACTCCCTGCCGTCTGAGCGGATAGACATGGAGCTCGTCGTGCGCACCCAAACCCTCAATCTCAAGTGCGCCCGCTACGAGGCCAATCTCAAGGGCATAGACGCCCAGGAGTTCCCGCTCATTCCTGCGCTCGAAGAGGGGGACGGCCAGATCACTCTGGAGGCTGCTGCCTTCAGACGGATGATCGAGCAGGTCGTCCTGGCCGCTGCCACGGATGAAAGCAGGCCCATCCTGACCGGAGTGCTGGCTAAGTTCGAGGGGAACCAGCTCACCATGGCCGCTGCTGATGGCTTCCGCCTCTCGGTGCGCACGGCGGAGCTCCCCGCGGAAACGGAGTCAGTAAGTGTCATCATCCCCGCCCGGGCCCTGGCAGAGGTGGCGCGCATAAGCACCGACGAGGAAGAGATCACCCTGGTCATCACCCCTACCCGCAATCAGGTGCTTTTCCATGCGCCAAATGTGGACCTGGTCTCGCAACTCATTGAGGGCAATTTCCCCGACTACCAGCAGATCATCCCCAAGAGCTACGCCACTCGCACGGTGTTGAACACCAACAGCTTCGTGAGGGCCTGCAAGACGGCCAACATCTTTGCCCGTGACGCGGCCAATATCGCGCGCATCCAAATCGCCCCTGGCGGGGAGCTGGCGCCGGGTCATTTGACCATCGCCGCCACCAGTGCTGAGTTGGGCGATAACGTGGGCGAGATTGACGCCTCAATTGAGGGGGATGCAGTTGAAATCGCCTTCAACGTCAAGTACCTCATTGACGTTCTCTCGGTGATGGATTCTGCCCAGGTAGTTCTGGAGACGACCACCTCCTCTAGCCCCGGCGTCCTCAAACCCGTTGGGGACGTGGATTTCGTTCACGTGATCATGCCCATGCACGTGCGGTCGGACTAATACCCAATATCTAATACCCAATACTAAATACTAGATATTGGATATTGACTTGCGATTGACCACAATATATAGTGGATAGCGATCTTTGAATTAGCGAAGTCAAACGCCCTCGCGATTATCGAGCTCCGAGGGCGTTTAGTCGCCTTCGCGGTGGAGCACGAAGTGTATCTCAAGCACCTCTCCCTCGCTAACTTCAGAAACTACGCCCGCCTGGAGCTAGAGCTCCCCCCTGGCATCATTCTCATCCAGGGGGAGAACGCCCAGGGTAAGACCAACCTCCTCGAGGCCATCTACTACCTGGCCACGGCGCGCTCGCCTTACGCGACGGCCGACCGCGAGCTGATCAACTGGCTGGCCGAGGAAGAGGAGCTGACCTTTGCCCGCCTGGTAGGCCAGATGCAGAAGGACAGAGTTCTGCAGCGTCTGGAGATCACGCTGCTCAAGGAGCCGTCTCCAGAAGCGAACGCCCATAGCCTCAAGAAGCAGATCCGTATCAACGGCGTGCCCAAGCGTGTCCTGGACCTCATCGGCCAGCTCAACGTGGTCCTCTTTATGCCGCAGGATATTGACCTGGTTGCCGGCTCGCCCAGCGGGCGGCGACGTTATCTCGACACCACCATCTGCCAGTTCAATCCTGTTTACTGTCGCACCCTCCGACGGTATAATCGCGTCCTGACCCAGCGCAACCACCTCCTGCGCCAGTTGCAGGAGCGCAGGAACAGCCCCGAGCAACTCCGTTTCTGGGATGAGAAGCTGGCCGAAGACGGAGCCCACGTGGTCGCCCGCCGACAAGCGGTGATCGCCGAGCTAGAAGAATTGGCCAGAGCCATCCACCTGGAACTAACGAGCCAGGATGGGCATCTGTCTCTGCGCTACGAGCCGAGCATCAGGATGCCCGAAAAATCCTACCAGATACCTTTGGGGCTTGGCTCGGAGGGGGTATTGGGTATTAGATATTCGGAATCTGATATCAGGGAGTCTTTCTTAGAGCAGTTGCGGGAGATCACTCGCGAGGAGATTCAGCGGGGCATGTCGCTGATCGGCCCCCACCGAGACGACTTGCGCTTTCTGGCCGGCGGCGTGGATATGCGAATCTACGGCTCCCGCGGCCAACAGCGCACCGTGGTCCTGGCCATGAAACTGGCTGAGGCGAAGCTTCTGGCCAGGGAGACGGGCGAACAGCCCATCATGCTCCTGGACGAAGTCATGTCGGAGTTAGATGAGGCTCGACGCCGCTATTTGATGAAGGCGATAGAGAATAGCCAGCAGGCCATCCTCACCACCACCCATTGGGATGCCTACAGCCCCGACTTCCTGGCTCAAGCCACTCTACTGAGGGTACAAGAGGGGAGAATCGAGGAAATCGCCAATGACCAACTGGGATTGGAGATTGGAGATTAGAGATTAGAGGGGACGTTTGCTGGGGATGCCTGGGCGGCGGGGGTATTTCTCGGGCGTGGGGGCTATCTTTTCGATGACTACCAGAGACCGAGCCTCGGCCAGATGCGGCAACTCCAGGTGTACGATACGACGCAAAGCGCCTCCTAGCGTAGCGATGGCCCCTTCGGCCGCCTTGGCCTCGGCATCGCCCTCGGCTCCCTTCTGGGCCACGAAAAGGCCGCCCAGTCGGCAGAAGGGCAGGGCGTATTCCACCAGGACGGGCAGTTCGGCCACTGCTCTGGCCAGGGCCAGGTCGTAGCGTTCGCGGTGGGCCGCGTCCCGACCCAGCTCCTCCGCTCGCCCCTTGATGACCTCGACCCCCACCAGCCCCAGGCGGCTAACGATGTGCTCCAAAAAGCCGACCTTCTTGCCGGTAGCCTCTAACAGCGTCAGTCGCAAGCCAGGGCAAACGATCTTGAGTGGAAGTCCTGGAAACCCCGCCCCCGCGCCGACGTCAATGGCCCTCACCCCCCGTTGTTGACAGATGGTCCTCGTGAAGTCCTCGTCAGCCAACAGACAGGTAAGTGAATCGAGGAAGTGCTTGATCTGAACCTGATCGTAGTCGGTGATGGCGGTCAGGTTGAATTTCTCGTTCCAGGCCACCAGTTCCCTGTAGTAGATTTCAAACGCCCCGAGGTGTTCCTCGTTCAGCTCCAAGCCCATAAGGCGGGCGCCCTCAGATAACAGCTTCACTACAGCCAGCCCCGACGCTTGAAGTAAAACCCCATACCCCCAGCCAGGAGTATCATCAATCCGATGACAAAGATAAAGGAGTAGGGATGCCTGGCCAAAGGCAGGTAGATGTTCATGCCATAGATGCCTGAGAGCAGGGTCAAGGGGAGCATGACGACGGAAATAATGGCCAAGATGCGCATCACCTCGTTGATGCGATAGGAGATCACAGAATCGCTGGTCTCGCTCAATCCTTCGATGACCTCGCGGTGGTCTTCCAGTATATCCCTGGCTTTGTTCAGGTGGTCCACGATGTCGCCGAAATAGACGTCCAAATCCTCTCGGATGAACGGCCTGTCCTTTTGCTCCAGGTTGGCGACAATGGCTATCTGAGGTCTGATGATCCGCCGCAGGGCAATTATATCGCGGCGCACGATGGAGATGTCCTGGACGACGCGCCGCATATCTGCGGTGAAGACCTCCTCCTCGATAACGTGGATGTTGGAATCCACTTTGTCCAGGACGGGAAAGCAGTAGTCCACCAAAGCATCTATGACGCTGTAGAGCAGGCGGCCTGCCTCGCGCCCCATGTGCTTGACCCTGGTCCGTTCATAGCGCTGGCAGTCGTCGAACAACTGGTAGATCGGTCCAAGAATGCCATCGTGGACGGTGACGAGGTAGCCAGAGCCGATAAAAAAGTCAACTTCGCTGGGGCGGCTTACGTGTTTGTCGGCGTCGTAAACCGGAAAATGCATAACGATGAATAAGTAGTCCTCATACTCGTCAATCTTGGGCCGCTCAATCTTACTCAGGCAGTCCTCCAAATCCAGAGGGTGGAAGTTGTAGTTGCGCCGCAGCACCTCAATATCTTCCAGCGTTGGCTTCTCGATGTTGGTCCAGGTGACTTTCCCGTGGGTGACGGTCTCGATGCTCATGGCTACCTCCTCTCTGCTGCATATTATACTACAGGCTGGGTAAAAGAGAAAACTGCCTACCTACAGATTTGTACCGACACATCGTCCAGATACATAGCCGTTTTGCGATTGCCCACCCCGTTGTTGTAGACGTTGAAGTAGATTATGATGGTCTGTCCCTTGTAGGTCGTCAGGTCAAAGGCATGGTGCGTCCAGGTTTGGCCGTCGGAGCAGACCTTCGGCATCGCCCAGTCTAGAAGCCCCCAATTCTGGTCATATATGATCGCCGCTTGCCAATCGTCGGCGTCATCTTGACAGAGAGGGTGGTACCAGAACGACAGGGTAGCGCTCACTGCGTCCCCAGGAATAGTCACTTTCTGATAGACGGAGGACCAACTTTCGATATCGCTCTGGTGGGTGATCCCCAGGCGCATGGCCCAGGAACCCGACCTAGCCACAGCCGTGGAGTAGCCCGCTGGGCGTGGTGTATCCCCGATGATCCAGCACTCCGTCGTTTCAAAATCACCGTTGCAAATCAGCTCATCGCAAGGAATCTGCGTTGGGGTGCTGGTTGGCGTGGGCGTATCTGTGGGAGTCGGTGTGGAAGTGGCCGTAGGTGTGGGAGTTGATGTCGGCGTGGAGGTGCTGGTTGGCGTTTCTGTAGGTGTGCTTGTCGGCGTGGCAGTGGGGGTGCCGGTCGGCGTCGTGGTGACTGTAGGGGTTGCAGTTGATGTCGGAGTGGAGGTGTAGGTCGCGGTTGCTGTGGGCGTACTGGTCAGCGTCGTGGTGACTGTAGGGGTTGCAGTTGATGTCGAAGTGGAGGTGTAGGTCGCGGTTGCTGTGACCGTAGGCGTTAGGGTCGATGGTAGATAGTCTTTGACAATCAGAGGTAAGTAAAGGTCGCCAGAGACGACAGAGACGGCTACATCCAGGGTGGCGCTGCCTTGATCGGCGAACCAGGTGACATCCTCGTGGACGAGGTCCCATTTCAGGGTGTACTGACCCAGTTCTCCGGGCGCTGTCACCAGGGCCGTACTGAAAACCGCTGTGTGGGCGAAGGGCACGTCCTCGTCCAAGGGGGCACGGTGGTCGTGCTCCGGCGGCTGTACCACCGGCTCCCCAATCTCATCACACCAATGATAGCCCAGGTGCACAGGGTTCTCCCCATCCGCCGGCCAGGTCAGGGTGCCGGCGTTCTGTACTGACAAGTTCACCTCGTAGGTGCTGTTAGCCAGCATGACTGTCGGCGTGTCGTGATCGAGGAATTGAGCCAGATACTGAGGTGTGTGGGCCTGGATTCTCTGCCAAACCTGGTCGCGCAGATAGGGCAGCTCAGCGTAAAGGTAATCGCCAGGGCAGGCCGTCTGGTTGTAATCGCGGTGGCCGGCGATGTTCTGGGTGGTCATATCCACGAAGTAAGAACTCTCGTTGGGATTAAACAGGCTGCGGTTGCACTCCCAGGCTGCCAGATCGGTGATAGCATCTAACAGGGCCGGGGGCGGCTCGACGCTGGGAGGCTCGTCTGGAGGTACAGTGTTGCCATAGCTGCCTATGGCGCTAATGCCTACGCTGCCGCAGTTGTATCCACCAGCATGAGCACCTATTACGTCGGGGCCTCCGTAGCGCCCTTCGTAGATGTTGCCCTGCCAGTCCACCAAATAGTTATAGCCGATGTCGCCCCAGTCTTTGGTCACGGCATGGTAGTAATAGATGGCCCGAATGGTGGACGGCGGGTCGGGGTCGTAATTCTGGGTGACGGTGTGATGGACGATGATCTTGTGCGCGGGATGATGCTCAGGAGGCCAGGTCATGTAGCTCTCGTTGGCCCCCCAGCCAGAGCGGGGTATGATGGACGGCTGGGGCGCGCCCTGGGCTGGAATCTCGCTTTGCGCCGCTGTCTTCGCCTCGGCCAAATCGGGGCCGGCGGTGGAATCTATGTAAGTCAGGGTGATCTCCGACAGCTTAGGGGAAAGGAAAGAGGTAGTTGTTTGCAAGGCCAAACGATACTGAAGATAACGCCCTCCTTCAGTCATGATAAGGTTCCCGCCGTAGAATCGCCCGTCCCGACCCCGCTCGACCTCGACAATGTTCTGCCAGGGCGACCAGGCCGCTCCATCCAAGCTGATGCGAACCGCAACAGTCAATTGCGTGTTGGGAGGCGCGTCGGCTGACCAGTGAGCCCCCACAGCGTTGAAGAAAAAATCAGTTGAGCCTACGGTAGAGGTAAACACGCCCGTCGTCTCTCCCGCCGCCAGGCGCAACTCGCCATCGCCCTCTCGCGTCACCCGGATGCCCTGGCCAACCCCAGCCTCGAAGTCCGCCGCCGTGGTCTGCACCCAGTCGTCGCCGCGAGTTGTCGCCTCCTGAGCAATGGAAAGGTCGGTGGCTCCTGCGATGAGGGCCATGAGCAGGATAACTACAATTATCAAGCTGCTAGCTATGTTCTTCATAAGTGTCACTCCCTGAGCCCCGATTGTACCAGCAAAAGCGGGATTTGACAAGAAAACGTGACAGCGAATGATGAACCATGCTTGACAACGCCGGGGGGTGTAGTATAATAGAATTGCCAGTCACCTTACGTGGAACTTTACGCAATTCAAAGGAGGTTACATCATGCGTAGTAGATACGTACTAATCGCTCTCGTATTGGTCGCCCTGGCATTCGGTGTGGGGCGGCTATCAGCCGCAGTTGGGACGCTGGATTCCCCCGATGTGCCCGCGAATACCCAGTCGTTCACCCTGGAGGACATCTACAACCGCCTGAACGATGGTACGGCTGGCGCGCAAAGCACCTTCACGGAACCGGCCGCCGGGCCGGGGACGGGGACGATGCATGACCTGAACGAGATCATGGACGAGGCCCCGGCGATAGACAACACCAGTGGCGCCACCGAAACGAACGTACTGGACGGCAAGACCTTCTGGGGGCTGACTGGTGGACAGTGGGGGCCGCAAACGGGCGCGATGCCGAACAACGGGGCGGTGACGATCACTCCCACGACGACCAATCAGGCGATAGTGGCAGGCTACCACGACGGTTCGGGCTATGTGGAAGGGGACGCGGATCTGGTGGCCAGCAAGATCGTAAGCGACGTGGTCATCTTCGAGGTCACCGGCAGCGCGATTGCCGCGACCGGAGATGCCGCAGCAGGGGATGTCTTGACCG
>SDBU01009423.1_pt1 | contig 10939 bp, 14 predicted proteins | sample 2277071 | NCBI WGS metagenome assembly SDBU01 (sample SAMN10397929, study PRJNA504765) | marine sediment metagenome | isolation source: marine sediment core GS08_GC12, 126 cmbsf | place: Arctic Ocean: Gakkel Ridge, Loki's castle | collected 2008
GTTTATTATATTAACACCGTCACGGAGAGTTTCACCCGGCTGGCAGCTATATGCCAGGCGACCCAGAGGCTTGCCTGTCTCAAGTGATACCGGCTGCAAACCAAAGTCCGCACCCTGTGCCCACACTTCTTGAGGCAACAAAAAGCTCCCCGCTGATAGAACCAGCCCAATACAGAGACTAACTGTGACTATCCTGAATCCAATATTCGTTTTCAATTCTTGCCCTCCCGGATTGTCTAGCAATTCTGAAATGATGCCACTTGACAATATGGTAGCACCAAAAGTGCCAACTGTCAACCCTCTGAAGCGACCTTGTTTTATTTATATTTACCTCAAGCTATTAAAAGGGGTTGGGGGGCTTTAAAGCCCCCCAACCTTAGTACGGAGATTAACCCAGTGCCTTTACATCAAGGATTATTGTGCTGAAGGATCACTGTCTGCCGCACTGTAGATGGTTACGGTCAGCGGGATGTAAAAGGTGCCGGCATGGACACCCGCCGGAATTGTAATCTGAAGGTCGGGTGTGATGGTGAAGGCACCCAGACCCTCATCTACCGCGGCGTTAACTATGGTAAGCTCGCTGCCCGTCAGGTACATCCAGCCGTCGGCGGCAGTCCCGGCAATAAGACTGGAGTCGCCGCTCCCATCATTGCTGTTGGTGTGCACTATGTCGTTGCTGCCATCAGCAGTACCGGATTTTACAATCTTAATCTGGGAGTAGTAGTTGGCATTGCTGGTCCAGCTTGCGCTGCTCGTTGGAGTCAGGTCATAGCTGGCTCCGCTGCTATTGTCCAGGGTGCCGACGCTAGCCTTAATGCACCAGCCGGCGCTACCGCCCCGGGCATCAACAATAGCCCATGAACTGCTGGCGGTAGTGGTCAGGTCAGTGCCGGCAGATAGCGCGGCGCGTGTTATTTCAATGTTGCTTTCACTGGTAGGCGCCGTAACTCCCATAGTTAGCGTTGTGCCCGAGACATCGAAACCGTAGTCCTGGCCGGTACCAACGGTAACCTGACACAAGCCGTCATCTATTGCGGCATCGGCGCTGGTCTTGGTCTCAATATTAACGGTATATGTCCCCGCAGTTGGGTTGGTGAGGTACTTGGTGGTACCGCCAAGGACTACCACAACTTCCGACGAAGCAGCAATGGCCGCAGACGCATTAAGAGTGATAGTAACTTTCTTATCACTCTGGCTGGCACTAACCGAGGCCAGGGTCACGGAGGCAGCATCATCTGTGACTGGGGTGTTAGCCACTGTGGAGTCATCGGCCCAGGTGAAATCAAGGGCGGTGATGACTATCTTGCCGTCGGTTGGAATTTCCGTAGCGTTGGTGAAGGTGACGGTCATTTCGGTGCTGGTGCTTACGGTGGTGGGAGATACAGTAGCACTTACGCTGGTCAAGCTAGCGGCAAAGACCGGTACCGACACCAGCAGGACTGATAGCATGGCAACTACTATCGCCATGCCGACAAGCTTGTACATCTTTTTGAAACTTTTCCTCATTGTCTTTTCATCTCCTTTTTAGTTTGATTTTGTGTGTTATTCCTTGGCTTACTATTAGATTGTGTTTACCTCTAAGAATCACCTCCTTTTCCAAGTTACTGACTTCAGTCTACAGAGGTTAACTCACAACCGCATCACAAAACAGCGCTGAAATGTCACAAAAATATCACAAATACAATACAGCGGCACAGTCTACGCAATCTCATGTGTCATAGCTGAATTGTAGCTGGCAGTCACTACCTAAAGGCTTGATGAAGATTAGGAAATCCTAATGTTTAATTCAATAGTTTCTTCTCTAGATAAAGAAAAACAAATCTTGGTAACCGCCGCTGTGGCGTTTGACTTGCGTGAAGATATCTTGGCCGCTGATTTTGCTAACTCCCTGAGAGCAGGAACAACTGCTCTTAAGGCAGCTATGGGTGCGGTGAAGGCAGGCTCGGCGAAACGAATAATGGTGATTGCCGCTGATACGCGGATAGCAATGCCGGGCCCTGAGAGAGTAGGGTTTAGGTGGACAACCTTTAGGCTTTAGGCAAGTCATTTATGCCTTTAACCTATTGGCAGCAAGTTAATATTTTCCTAGCTATTGACTGTTATTACTGAACCTCAATCTTGGTTCTCTTTTTCCCCTTTGCCTCCTCAGACTTTTCTGTTCTTTCAATCGCTCTATCGAGCATACTGCGCAGTGCCAGCAGCATTTCCCTTCGTGACGCCAATAGGTGCTGCCTGGTGGAATCGGGTAGCCCCCGAAACCTTGGTGCTTTGAAGCGTAGCACCACTTCCTCCCCGGGGTGATACTCCACCTCAAAAATGCTATCACTCATATTCTTCCCTCCTCTATTTACTGTCCTCGGTGTTTTTCTGCTGGAACTTAATCTTTAGCTTATCCCCTTCCAGCTTTGCCTCACTCACTGGTAAAGCAGTGAGAATGTGAGGAAGGATAACATTTCGCCTGAAATTTGCCACTTGGATAGTGAGCTCATCACCATTCTGTATTAGAGAGATTTTCTCTTTACTGGTGAAGGGCAAGGTAAGGGTGAGGACATAGTGGTTATCCTCTTTTTGGATACTCTGGACTTGCCCTTGAAAGAAGAGTTTGGTGGGGTCATCATTACCATAGAGTTCCTGTGCCATAGTCCTTAGCAAGCGACCATCTCATCCATACCCCGCCAAGCCAGCAGGGTTGACAGATATGTCTGGATTGTTCCCCACCGAATCTCCATGGTCTGGGACAGCTCTGTTTCCTGTCCCCAGAGGTTGGAGATAATGGGTCGTGGCTAGTTGTTACCCAGGGGAATATCAAAGGAATCGGAGAGGCTGTGGGCGGCATCTGTGCTAAGCACAATGGTCTTGTAGCCCAACTCTGCCGAGCGCAGTGCGGTGGCGGCGGCTACACTGGTCTTCCCTACTCCCCCCTTGCCGGGATACAAAATAATACTCATTCGTTTAGCCTTCGGCCGGGGCTTCTAAGATTATTCTGGCATCTATGGCTACAGCTCCATCCTTATAAGCAAATATCGGATTAAGGTCAAGCTCTTTTATTTGAGGATTTTGCTCTACAAACTGGGAGACCTTTACTATCAGTTGCTCTAGAGAGGGGATGTTGGCTGCTTCTTGCCCCCTATAACCTTGCAGCAGCTCATATCCTTTTATTTCTCTAATCATTTCCTCAGCATCCTTCCTGGTTACAGGTGCTATTCTGAATGAAACATCTTTTAATACTTCCACCAGTATTCCGCCGAGTCCGAACATGAGCACAGGTCCAAATTGAGCATCTTTACTCATGCCGATAATTACCTCAATACCGGGGCGTGCCATTTTTTGTACCGACACGCCTTGAATCCTGACTTTAGGAAATTTCTGTCTAATCGATGACATAACTTCACTGTAGACATTGCCAACTTGGGTAACATTTGTCAGCCCCAATTTAACACCACCAGAATCACTCTTGTGGATAATATCAGGTGAGGCTATTTTCAGTACTACTGGGAAACCGGTTTCCTTACTCAGTGAGATGGCTTCCTTTTTAGTTCTAGCGAGTTTTGTCTCAATAACGGGTATCCCTGCTTCTTTGAGAAGCTCTTTAGATTCAATTTCCGTCAGTTGTGTTCTCCTTTCTTGTTTTGCCTGTTTAAGTGCTTGGCTTTCTGGCACTTAGCTTTCCTCCTTTATCACTTTTTATAGCATCTCTTGCTCTACTCATAGATGATAGGATATTTTACCCAGTATTAAAATTGCTTATCATCTCCATCCCTAGCATAGCAAAAATGGGCATAAAAGTGAACCAAAGGCAGATACAGCAAATATAATTAGATTATGTGGAAACTTCCACAATCTACAGGTGGATAGTGAAATATACCAAGAAAGCGAACAAGATAATAGATTCTTACCAAGCACACACCTCTGATACTTGGGTCATGTACGTTGTCCGCAACATTGGCACAAATTAGCAATGGACACTTTAGCTAGTTGACCTAGTGCTGTCAAGGGGTCCAAGTTTACTATACATCTCGTCAAACCGTGCAATTGGTCCCCATCACCAATCTAGACGAATGTTCTCCACCTAGTCTCGTATTACCCAGAAACAAAAGACCAAGATGAGCAGTATTACGACTAGAACAAACATCTGGAACAATATTACTGTTATAGGGTCTTCCATTCTGGTATTTTGGTTTTAGAGTGAAATTACTGATGCAGGGCTCTTTCTCCTGTAGGATGTTGGCTAAAAACCAAGGCTTGGACAGAGGGGTGAAGAGCAAGCATCATGCCATAGTCCAATGACTATAGCTGGAGACCAATCAACATGAGACGCGGAATACTAATCACTAACGGCGGGGTGCCGGAATACATCGGTCAGATTCTGGGATATGCGGAGCACGAGGAGTTCAGCGAGAACGCTTGTATCCGAGTTACCAATATTGGAGCTAAGTGGTGGGTTTGCCAAGGAGATGACGTGTTCATTTTTGTCACTGTGTGCAACGATGGAGCCTATCAGAAAACCATTGACTTGGTACTGGAAGACATTATCGATAATGTCATTATTGATGCGCGGACGTTTACATTATCTCCACAAGCTTCAGAGGTAGTGATATCCAAATGGAAAACCAAGGGATTGAGATTAGGTAACCACGTTCTGTATGCACAAGTGAAGCCGAGTCCGGAGCAATCTGACTATCAGGGAAGTTCCCAGTCAGCCAGAGCCGAGCGGGCCTACCGCGAGGTAGCATTGGCCGAGGCCAACCAGATTTTAGGACGACTGACAGAGCGCCAGTAGGAAGTGCCAAATTGGCTAGAGCTGAGGCAGCAAGGCACGGTGAGTGGGATGAGGAGGACACATCGAAGGTTACCATATCATAAGCCCTTATTATTATGACAGTTAATCTTCTTAGGTAACGCTAGCTATGGAAGGTAACTATGATACAATGCTTGCCGCTGAATAGAGATTTGATGCTAAACTACCTCCTATTTACTATTTGGATAGGATTGAATGTAGTCGATGCTACCTCTACCTATATGGTTCTGCAGGGCAGTGGGGTGGAGCTTAACCCTATCGTAAGTGTGGCTATCAAGCAACTCGGACTCGTTCCTGTATTGGCAGTGAAAGTACTTCTAGCCGGATTAATAGGCATATTCATTCTCAGGCGAAACCCCAGGCTAATCTTCCCGCTGAACATTCTCATGACCTGCGTTGTGGCGATCACCACTACCTCAGCCGTTCTCTCCTGAGCCTAATGGTTTAAGCTAATAACGGGAGTTTCTCAAATCGGCTACTGCGTCTATGTTAAACATCTCAGCATTTCCCGGTTATAATCTACGGCTAAGATTAATTGGTGTCTCTTCATCATGTACCTAGCACCCCCTTTAACTCCTCTGCATTTACACTGCGAGCCAATACCTCTTCTCGGCTAATAATCCCGTTACGCCAGAGGGTAAGGAGTGCCTGGTCTAAGGTTTGCATGCCGTATTGAGCCCCAGTCTGTATAGCGTTCATCAGCTGGTAAGTTTTTCCCTCCCTAATGAGGTTCCGAATGGCTGTTGTAGCCAACATTACTTCTAAGGCAGCAACACGCCCTGAGCCGCCACTTCTGAGCACTAGAGTCTGGTAGAGTACTCCTTCAAGTGTAGTAGAGAGCTGTACGCGTACCTGTTGCTGTTGGTGGGGTGGAAAGACGTCAATGAATCGATCAATGGTCTGGGGAGCACTGGGAGTATGGAGGGTGGTAAGAACCAGGTGACCTGTTTCAGCCGCAGTCAATGCGGCAGCCATCGTTTCCAGGTCTCGCATCTCTCCCACCAATATAACATCTGGGTCTTGGCGGAGTACATGCTTCAGGGCACTGGCAAAAGACCTAGTATCTGTACCAAGCTCTCGTTGAGAGAATATACACTTCTTATCTTGATGCACAAACTCTATAGGGTCTTCGATGGTGACGACCTTGCGTTTCTCTTTCTCGTTCAGATAGTTTATTATCGCAGCAAGGGTAGTCGATTTGCCACATCCGGTTGGCCCTGTGACCACAATTAGGCCACTGCGCTTTAGGACTAGGCTTTTGCCATACCTCTGGCAGCCCCAACTCTTCTATAGTAGGTATCTGCGTTCGAACCGGGCGACAGGCAAGACTAATTGTACCTCCTTGAAGGTAGGCGTTAACGCGGAATCGACCAATGACGTTGACCTGATAAGCAAAATCTAACTCCAGCTCGTCAGCAAAGGAGCTTCTTTGCTCATCAGTAGTTACTTCCTCAAAGACTTGTTTCATATTCTCTGATGTCATCTCAGACATCTCATCTTGAGGAACAAGCTCGCCATTAATACGGAGAACGGGGACTTCTCCAGCCTTGAGATGCAAATCCGAGGCACCCTTAGTTATCGTCATCCGGAGCAGGTCATTGATATGCATCTTATAATCTCCCTAAGTACCATCTTATGATTTCTTCACCATAGACCACAGTTGTTATTAATCCAGCAGTCAAAAACGGAGCAAGAGGTAGCGGGTCCTTTCGTCCCTTCAATCTAGCCAGGAGCAGCCCACCGCCAACAGCACCTCCTATGACAAAGCAGGTGAGGAGGGAAATAAACACCTGTGGGAACCCAACCAACAGCCCAATGAGAGCAGCAAATTTGACATCGCCCATCCCCATAGCCCCGGGCCAAAGAAGTGCCAGCGGAAGCAAAAGCCCAGCACCAGTCACACCCCCTATGACTGCTGAAATGATTCCGTAATTGGGAATCAAGATTGGGACTAGAAAGGCAAGCGTAATTGCAGGATAGATTACACGGTTCAGAATTAAATGATGCTCAATATCAATGACAAAGATAACTATAAGAAGGCAGGCGAAGAGCATCGTCAGCGGTAGCTCGATGGAGAAACCATAGTGATTCCAAAGGAGCACGAAGACAAGCCCGGTCACCGCTTCAACCAGTGGTATCCTGTAAGGGATTGGCGCTCCGCAATAGCGACATTTACCCCTCAGATACAGGTAACTCAGCAGGGGAATCAGGTCTAGAGGTCCAAGTTTTTGCTGGCAAGCATCGCAGCGAGACGGGGGCCGTACAATGGACTCCCTCTTAGGCAGCCGGTCAATACAGAGATTCAGGAAGCTTCCTATGGCAAGTCCCAGCAAGAAAAACAATACGCTCATATCTTAGTCCTATTTACTGATAACAATTATGAAGGATACTCCAGTGCTCTCAGCCGCTGTGGTTTTAGCGGCGGTACTCTTATCAATCTCAACAATCCGAACTTCGGAGAACCTCCCTTGTGCCTCTAGTGCCATTGCGTAGCTAATGGCTGTGAAGGAACTGTCAGCCTCACCCTCCACAGTGATTTGGTCAGTGTCTATCTCGATAGAGGTGAAATAGGCTTCAGATGGAACGGCATTGGTAACCAATTTCAGATTATTGGCGAAGTCACCGCTTTGACTCAGAATGTCTTGATGTTCCTGTATTAGGGTCTCCACATTGGTGGCTATTTCATTTAGAGTATCCTCGATTTGCTTTGCCTCATTACTAGCGAGGCGAGCTTGATGGAGTTCCTGGCTAACCATATTCAACTCAGTTTGCAAACTCATGGTTTCAGCACCAGCCTGACTCCTGACCTGGTACATAGGAAACAGAAGACTGATGGCGATTACTAAAACCAGAGAGAGAAGTATGCGTCGCCATGGTACTGGGTGGGCTCTAGCCCTATATTTACCAGACAATATGCTGAGATTGATATCGCGGAAGCGAGTAACATCTCCTTTCGAAGTTGTCTTCCGTAGCCCCCCTTTGAGAGCAAGACCCATATTAGTTGCATATAAAGCGACAGGTAAGTTAGGGGGTAATTTAAATGGTGGAATCAAGGCCTCGACTGGATATTCTATCTCCTCTTGGATAAGCTGGCTGGTAGTAGCATCGGCTGACAGCTCTCCGGTCAGCAACAAGGGCGTGGATGGACTGAGCGGGTTTTCCGGATGACTACTGTTGTAGAACTTCACTGCTTTTGATAACTCATCAGTTAGCCGCCGAACGTTGTCCTCTATACTCGCCCCTTCCCCTCTAGGACTTATTGTGTGCATAATAGTGGGAATACCATTAGCTACTAGAATGATATCGAAACAATCGGGCTCCAAAGCTACTATTAAGGCATCTCCTCGATTAGCCGCCCTAGCCAACGCCAGTGGCTTCAGATCCATGATGCGGGGCTTTACTCCAGCCTCAGCTAGTGTCTGAACCACAGCATCAACAAGGTTTCGCGGCACACCTAATACAAAGAAATCAAGCTCATCAGGTCTAGAGCCGATAGCCTGCCATGAAAGATACAGTTCCTCCAGAGGCAGTGGTATTTCCTTCCTTGCCCCACGCAGGATAGCCTCCTCTAGAAGGGCAGGCTTCATCCGGGGTAAGCTCAGAATGCGGTAGGTGAAGGATAAGCCAGTCAGGCTAGTGATGACCCGTTTTTTAGCCACTTTCGTTGATTTAAACAGGGCGTCGATGGCTGCTCCTACGGCTTTCGGCTGTAAAATGAGTCCATCCCTGACCAGCCCTGGTGCCAGAGGCGCGTTTCCCCACTTCTTTACTCGTCCTGCTTTTACGGAGAGGAGTCTTATACTGGTAGCACTGATACTTAGCGTGACAGACATTTTATCAATAAGCTCCTTAATCAGAAGTCACCGACCGGGCATAGATAGCCAGGTCCAGGTTAACAGTGAACGGTATAGTTCCCTCAGGGGCACTTTCCTCTTCAGACTGTTCAGTGACCCTGGTGACACTCATGTCCTCCACGATGAGGGTCTTAAGCTCCCCATTTTCCAGTTTACTAACGAAAGTGACCAGTTGTGAGAAACGTCCCTCAACGGTCACATTTAATCGGAAAACATAATAGTCATGTTCGCCAACTTTGTCCGCTGACCACGGTTCAGTAACCAAGGGAATAGCTTTAACCTCTGAATCCTCGGCTAATTCAAGAATAGTATTGATGACCTCGGTGCTGTTTATCTTGCCGGGGAATTCGCTTTGCTCGGCAGCCAGACTTGCCTGAGCCGCTGCCAATCGCTGTTCCAAGTCCTGAGGAAGCTCAGGTATTTCTCTAAGAGCTTCATTAACCTCAGTGATTTGGGAAGTCAGTGTCTCCTGCTCCTGGTGCTGCTTCATATAGTCCATCCCAAAGAGGGAATAGACCGCTAACAAGACAATAATTAAGATTGTGATGAGTAGCTTACTCCTCACTAAAGTTCCTCCTCTTGCTTATGCTCTTATAAACTTTTATTTCCTTTAACCTCTTTAAGCTCATTGATGCGTTATTCCCACGTTAGGATAACTATGCTGCCCTGACCCGTAAAGATCTCCGGGCATTCTGGAGGTGAGGGATACTCTCCGGTGTAGTTCTCATAAACATCACCTTGGATGTTCTCCTCACGCACAATATTGTTGATAGTCCCGGTGGCATAGACATCATCTTCGATATAAGCACTATTCCCTAGCTCAAGCTTATCGGTAATGTTCCCAGTGATATAGATACTACCTTTAATTCTGGCGCTGTTCTCGAGTTTGATTTTTTTGATATCGCTGGCAATATAGACATCGCTTCCGATTGTGGCATTGTTTTTTAGTTTAACTTCGTTAATATCACTGGTGACATAGACACTGCCAAAGATTTCAGCACTGTTGTAAAGTGTGATATTACCACCAGCGCAGGCACTGCCATCGATTTCGGCACTGTTTTTAAGCTTGAGCTTCCCACCGGCTGAGACGTCACCCGTGATTTCAGCACTGTTGTCAAGTGTGATATCACCACCAGCATAGACATCGCCATCGATTTCAGCACTGTTTTTAAGCTTGATCTTCCCGGTGGCATATACGTTACCTTCTACTTTAACACCGTTGTTAACCTCGATATCACCATCAACACAAACATTGCCTTCTGTATCTTCGTCAATGTGACCATCATCTGTCCACTCACAAGTACCTCCATCTGCCGACACAGTGGCTTCAATTGTAGTGCTGCTTCCATCATCGCTGGTAGCTGTGGAGGTAATCTTGTAAACCTGCCCACCCAGGTCGTCTATAGTAACATTCACGGTCTGGTCATTTATCGTAAATTCTGGTACTTCTAAATCCCCGTTTTGCAGATGCCAGATGCCATGCTCAACCCCAGCATCGCAGGAATATTGCTCGACTATCGCCTGCCCGTAGATTCGAGAGCTAGTAAGGCTACTACTGGCGTGGCCGAGAAAAGGGGCTATAACCAATGAGCCTACCGCCAGGGCAAGTAAGGCTAGAGGAAGGACTTGTCCCTTTTCGCCATTCATCATTCTTCCTCCTCGGTGGGTCGGAGGTAAACCTTATATGTTCCTTGCTCACTCACATTCAGTCTCCCCTGGGGGGATGAGGTTATGGTCATGGTAATAATGCGGTTTTCAATAGAAAAAGAAATGTCACTAATATTTCGTGCTACGGTTATTTGGGAACCATCAGCCGTGCGGTGAAGCTCGGTGTCCACCAAGGCATAGGTGATCGAAGAGTCGTCGGGTAGAGTCAGTATTAGTTCACTACCGCCACTTGCTGCATTTGCCCTCTGCCCATCAAGGCCAACCCAGTGAGCTGCGTTTTGAAGCTCATGCATAGCTATCATCTTATCGTTGCCATACTCCGTCACATTGACAATTTGAAAGATAGCCGTACCCAGAGCACCGACGATGAGTCCGATGATAGCAGTAGCTATCAGCAGCTCAACTAAGGTAAAGCCTCTCTGTCCCTTCATCATCGATTCACCTTGTAGTCCTCAACCGTCAGTATATCCTCTCCGTCTCGGGAGATAGTTACCGTTATTCTTTGGATGTCGGTATCAGTATCAGGGATAGAGGTAGCCCCAACGGAGATGGTATAGCCTTCCGGTAGAGTGATGGGGTTAGGATTATAAGTTTCATCATAGGTGTAGACATAAGGATA
>SDBU01009424.1_pt1 | contig 10939 bp, 9 predicted proteins | sample 2277071 | NCBI WGS metagenome assembly SDBU01 (sample SAMN10397929, study PRJNA504765) | marine sediment metagenome | isolation source: marine sediment core GS08_GC12, 126 cmbsf | place: Arctic Ocean: Gakkel Ridge, Loki's castle | collected 2008
GGGAGTCAAAGAAACAATCGAAGATGTCAGCGGATGGTTGAAGTCCATAATCGAATTTGGACTGAGTATCATCATGGTCTTCGTGGTAATCGATATTCTGTTCGGTACAACCATGATTATCGGGAATATCAATGCCATTGTGGCCTCGTTCGCTGATAAAGGGGTAGTAGGGCTGATTGCCCTATTCCTGTTTATGCTGATTTATCGGAAGTAACACACCGGCTAAATCCATCGTTAGTCCTCAATTGAGGACGCCAACAGTGCAAGGCCTGGTTGGCCCCTGTTTCCGCAGGTGTGCCTATCCGGGCCTTGTGTGGGTGATTTCATACTTGGGCGGGACTAATTCTGCACTTAATTTGGACCAAGATAAATCTCGCTTAAAGGTTATTTTTTACTTAAGCTTATAAGTAATCTTAGATCACAGGAGAATATCAATGGACATAAAACGCCTAATTGCACTAACGGTTGCCGGTATGTTTATTATCGCCGGCTGCGCCCAGATTACTGAAAAGCTGGCGCCGGCCCCCGAACCAGAAGCCCCGGCCCCGGCGGTTGAGGAAGCGACCGAACCCGCACCGGAACCGGCCATGGAAGAGGCAGCTGAACCTGCTGAGGAACCGGCGATTGAAGAAACCGTTGAGCCAGCTGAGGAACCGGCAGCGGAAGAAGCGACCGAGCCCGCACCGGAATCTGGAGAGGAGTCGGCTGAGCCGGAAACAGGGGAAGATCCTTAAGGGGAGCCCCACTCAGGAAATAGTACAGCCGACAGCTGAGTGCTGCACCGGTAGTGCCCGCTACGGGTTCCGGTTGGCTTAACCAGCGACACTTTTGCACTGTTGGCCGTGCTGATAAGGCTGTACTCAGGATTCTTGCGGGTTTCGGCCTGCGCCACAGCATCAAGGGAAACTAACCTGTCCCGGACCACCGGATTGACCAGCTTATCGCTGGCCATGGGTGTTTTGATCACTACCCCCGCCATGTTTAACTAGGACATGGGGGGGTAAGGTGTATTCCAAATACCGGCATCACCAACGCCTGCCTGTCTAAACCCAGTCCATAAAGTTGACGTCGTTAAAGAGTAAGAAAAATAACTCAGCCTCTGCCCAACCTCGCCGTGCCCGGCTTCTCTCATCACTTCGCGGCCTGATTCCAGAGTACAGCACTTTTGGGACTTGACCTTTTGAGGCCCCGGCTATCCATATGAAGGATATCCTCTCCCGCCGCTGGACTGCATTGCACTGCGGATGAATCAGAGATTCCTTCCACCACAGCGCGACCGCGTAAGTCCCTTTGCATGCTCTGATTTGAATAACATCGGGGCTAAACTTCGACTTTGCCCTACGAATTTTAAGAATCCGCCCGATTGCTCCAGCCCCAATTGAAGACTACTTTTAACGTTTATATTTCCTGCATTGGAGAAATTCAGATGCATAACCGATGGGAGACTACCAACGATTGCCGACTAGATGCCAAAGTATGTCGGTACGCCCTATAATATCATCACAAATAAGGATTTGATCCTATTGACTTCAGGGGACGGGTTTCATAGCATCATGGTTCATGACAACCGGGCAAACATCAGAATGAACCTTATATGAACGATCAGCGTAAGACCAAAGCTCAATCACTTCAAGATTTGCGGGGAAAAATACGGCTAGTTGATCCCGGACGAGCAATAATTGCCCTTTCGGCATTTCTCGGATTGTTATTCGGGGCAATAGATACCGCTCGGGACTCCCTTCTATTCTACGACAAGAGCGTGTTGGAGTCGCTTGTTTTCGATTTAGAAATCCTTGAGGTATATATCAGACTCATTGTCCTTGTATTATTTGTGGCATTTGGGATAGTTGCATCGAGGCTATTCACCGAGCGCAAGCAGGAGGAGGAGGCGCCATGGTTCCGATGGCTTTGGCGACTGAATTGGATTTCCTGATGGTAGTGGCCGCCACGGTTAGCGCTTTGAGGGAAAACGCTACTCCGACGAGCCTGTCGGCCGGCACTGAGCGTGTGGGCCAGCTATGAGCGCGCGGAAAAGGTTTCTTGTCCTGGTTCTCATCATGATCGCGGCCTGCGGGGTGGGCATGGCGATCATGACAATCATGCTCTACCGTCACAACTTCGAGGATCACAGGGAGCAGCTACAGACAGCCGTTCAAAGCCAGGCCCGCCTGATTGAAGCGATGGCCCGTCACGATTTTATTTATGAGAAAAACACGCCGGGAGGGCCGACGACGGCTACTCTGAGCCAGATCGTCGACGCCCACGAACACTACAAGGGGTTTGGCGAGACAGGGGAGTTCACCCTGGCCCGGCGCAATGGGAACTTTATCGTTTTCGTCATGCGGCATCGATACGGCAACGTCGAACATCCCGAGCCGGTGGCTTTCGACTCGGAACTGGCCGAGCCCATGCGCAGAGCGCTCAACGGACTGTCCGGAACCATAATTGGCCTCGATTACCGGGGTGAAATGGTGCTGGCCGCCCATGAGCCGGTGGCCGTGCTGAACCTGGGGATCGTGGCGAAGATCGACCTGAATGAGATTCGCGCGCCATTCATCAGAGCTGGTCTCTCAGCCGCCGCTATTGTTTTGCTCGTTATCCTGGCCGGCACGGCGCTGTTCTTCCGGATCGGCAACCCGATAATTGCGCAGTTGGAGGCCTACTCGCGAGACTTGGAAAGGGAAATCGAGGAGCGCAAGCAAGCCGAAGAAGCGCGCGCCCGGCTTAATGCCCAGCTCGAGGCAAAAAACAAGGAACTCGAACAGATTGTATACGTCACGTCCCACGATCTACGCTCCCCCCTCGTCAACATCGACGGCTACGGGAAGGAGTTGGAGTATGCGATCGATGACATACGCAGAGCTTTGGACAGTGATAAAACACCAACTGAAACGCTCGAGGCGCTGGCCCCGCTGCTGGCGCATGACATCCCTGACGCCCTGCGTTTCATCAGGACCAGCACGTCAAAAATGGACGCGCTACTGGCCGGACTGCTGAAACTATCGCGTTCGGGCCGCGTAGCGTTGACGGTCGATTCACTTGACATGAATGAGTTGATTGCCAAGGTCATTGAAGCCAATGAGTTTCAAATCAAGGAAGCCGGCACCGAACTTGAGGTGGCCCAGTTGCCGCCCTGCAAAGGCGACGCCGTTCAGGTGAACCAGGTGTTCTCCAACCTCCTGGGCAATGCGTTGCAATACCTTGATCCGGGTCGCCCCGGCGCCATCCGGATCAGCGGTCGGATCGAGGCCGGACGGTCTGTCTACTGTGTGGAAGATAATGGGACCGGCATTGCTCCGGCACATCTGCAAAACATCTTCGAGATATTCCATCGGCTTGACTCGGCAAAGAGCAAGGGGGAAGGATTGGGTTTGACCATAGTTCAGCAGGTGCTTGGTAGACTGTCGGGAGACATTTGGGTTGAATCGGAACCTGGCGAGGGCAGTCGTTTCTACGTGGCGCTGCCGGCCGTGCAGAAAACGAATGACAAAGGGAAAGATTGATATGCAAAAGGAAGTTGTGATCCTCGTGGCCGAGGACGATGAAGGACATGCCGGTCTGATCAGGAAGAATCTGGCCCGCGAGGGCCTCGTGAATCCGGTACTGCATTTCATAGACGGAGAGAAAGTCCTGGATTTTCTCTTTCAAAAAGGATCTGGTCCCCATCGGCAACCGGGAGCGAGCTACGTTCTTCTACTCGATATCCGCATGCCAAAACTCGACGGCATTGAAGTACTGGCGCAAGTTAAAGCCGACCCGGAATTGCGCAAGATACCCGTGATAATGATCACCACCACCGACGACCCAAGAGAAGTGGAACGCTGCCACGCCATGGGGTGCAGCAACTACATCACAAAGCCTGTCAACTACGAAAGCTTCGTGAATGCCATTCGGCAACTGGGCCTTTTCCTGGCTGTTGTGGAAGTGCCGAAAATCAACGGAGAAGGAGTCGCTTGATGGTCGAGAACAACAAGGGCCCCGAGGTCGAGGAGCCAAAGCCCCGGCGTGTGCTGGTCGTTGAGGACGATGAGGGACTGAACATTCTGGCTCAGAGAGCTCTGTCCAAAGCCGGTTATGACACCGCAGGCGTCTTTAATGGCACCGAGGCCATCGAGCGCGTTTTGGCTTACCCTGAGGTGGTGCTGCTGCTCGATATCAAACTCCCCGACATGACCGGGAGCGAGATCATCAACACCTTAATCGAACGTAATTGCCCGGTCCCCTTCATCGTGATGACGGGCCATGGCGACGAGAGAACAGCCGTCGAGATGATGAAACTGGGCGCCGGCGACTACCTGGTGAAAGAATTGGACCTTGTCGAGCGTCTGCCCGGCGCATTTAGGCGCTTGTTCCACGAACTGGACACCGAACGGCGGCTCCGCGCCGCGGAGGAGGCGCTACGGGAATCGCGTGAAAGGTACCAGGAGCTATATAACGAAGCGCCCGTAGGATATCATGAGATAGACCTGGAAGGAATAATTAAAGGGGTCAACCAGACTGAAGCAGAGATTCTCGGGTATACAATCGATGAGATGATCGGTAAGCCAGTGTGGGAGTTTATGACAGCGGACCAGCGAGTACTGGTAGAACAGAGTATCCAGGTAAAGTTAGAGATTAAGCGTGATTTGGAGGCATTCGAGCGACAGTTCCAGCGGAAAGATGGGAGTGTACTTATCGCATATTTAGAAGATCGGTTAGTCTGGGACGAGGATCGTCAAATTGTTGGCTTCCGTACTACGATGCAGGATATCACCGAGCGCAAGCGGACCGAGGAGGCGCTGCGGGAGAGCGAGGAGCATTATAGAGAACTAGTCGAGAAAGCCGGTATTGCCATCGTGATGGATGATCAAGAAGGCAACTTCGATTATTTCAATGAGCAGTTCGTGAAAATATTCGGCTATCCACCGGATGAAATAAAACAGCACTCCATCCGGTCGCTCGTTCATCCCGATGACGTGGAAATGGTGATGAGCTACCATCAGGCTCGTATGCAGGGCAGAGAAGCCCCAACGAGATATGAATTCAAAGGCATCAAGAAAAACGGCAAAACTGTTTTTCTGGAGGTGGACGTGGTATGCTTGAAGAAGGGAAAGAGCATCATCGGTACTCGTTCCTACTTCTGGGACATCACCGAGCGCAAAGCTCTGGAAGAAATGTGGCACCGATATGAGGCGATCGTTAACACTTCCACAGATTTTCTCACCTTGATCAATCGAGATTATGTATACAGGGCGGTGAACGATGCCTATTGCCAGGCTCATGGCAAATCCCGGGATGAGATCCTTGGCCGCAAGGTTGCTGATATCTGGGGCAAAGAGGTTTTCAATGAGGTCATCAAAGGATATTTAAAAAGATGCCTGGAAGGTGAGCAGATCCAATATGAGGCTTGGTTCAGTTTCGATCATCGGAGTGAACAATGTTTTGAGGTCACCTATTACCCATATCGTGATGAAGAGAACATCGTCACCCATGCGATCATCGCTACCCGTGACATCACCGAGCGCAAGCAGGCGGAGGAGGCGCTGCGTGAGAGCGAAGAGCGCTTTAAACAGATGACCGAACAGGCCCCATTCGTCTTCGAGCTCTATGATAAAGACGGCCTTCAAATTGATGTAAACCCGGCCTATGAGGAGCTCTGGGACTTCCCCAAGGAAACCACACTTAACTCTTTCAATGTTAGAAAAAGCCAGGAAGTTGTAGACACAGGTCTGATGGAGTATGTACTTAGGGCCTATTCAGGTGAGTCTGTGGCTCCGCCGGAGTACAGTTTTGATTCCCGTAAAGAGGTGGACAAAGGCCGGCCCCGGTGGCTGAACACGCGTATCTATCCGTTAAAGAACAAATCCAATGAAGTCACCAACATCGTCATTATGCACGAAGACATCACCGAGCGCAAACAGGCGGAGGAGGCCCTGCAGACCTCGGAGGACAAATATCGCTTGCTGACGGAAACTGCCGACGAGGGGATCTATATTTTGGGACCGACGGGATTCGAGTACGTTAACCCGGCCTTCCAGCGGACCACGGGGTATCCAGCGGAGAAACTGCTGCGGAAGGACTTCGACTTCATGGACCTCATTCATCCCGATGATAAGGATCTGGTATTAGCGCGGACCAAAGCACGAGAAAAGGGTGACAAAATACCATCGAGATATGAGTTCAGACTTGTTCCAAGAGACAAAGAGGTACGAGACCTGGAGATCAGTACCGTCGAGCTCCCCGGTGAACCCTGGAGAGTGATGGGCATCTACAGGGACATCACCGAGCGCAAGCAGGCGGAGCGGCAGCTGCGCTCATTGGCAGCCCACCTGGCTTCAGCCCGGGAAGAGACCATGATCGCCATTTCACGGGATTTGCATGATGAATTGGGGCAGATCCTGACAGGATTGAAAATGGATGCCGCCTGGCTTAACGGGAAGATTCCCGATGAGCAGCAGCCCTTGAAAGAAAAGGTCGAATCCATCGTGGGCGACCTGAATGATACCATCCAGGTAGTAAAAAGGATTACGGCCCAGCTACGGCCCGTGATTTTGGACAATCAGGGATTGGTACCGGCACTGCGATACGAGATACAGGAGTTCAAGAAACGTACCGGAATTGAATGCAACATTACGATTGAACCACCGGAACTAACGACGGATAAGGATTACTCGACGGTTATTTATCGTATTCTGCAAGAGTCGCTCACCAACATCAAGAAGCACGCCCGGGCCTCCAAGGTGGTAATCAGCCTGAAGGCCGGTCAAAAGCAGCTGGTGCTCCAGGTTCAGGACAATGGAATCGGGATAACAAAAGAGCAGACAGAGAGAACCGGAGCATATGGCATCCTGGGAATGCGAGAGCGGATCCTGCACCTGGATGGAGAGATAAAGATTCAAGGGGCTCAGGGACAGGGGACTCAATTAAGCGTCACCATTCCCGTCAAACGCAAGGATTGAAAATGAAACTTAAAGTTCTGGTAGCCGATGACCATCCCGTAATTCTGAAAGGTGTCAGACAGATCCTTGAGGAAGCATTCGATCTGGAAGTGATCCATTTCGCCTCTACGGCCGAGGAAGCCGTGGAACAGGCCGCTCAAAACGATTATGACATAATAATACTCGATATTTCCATGCCGGCCATGGGCGGTACGGAGGCTTTGCGGCGGATCAAGAAAGGGAAGCCCGACCAGCCCGTTTTGATGTACAGCCTTTATCCTGAAGAACAGTATGGGATACAGTCTCTCAAGGCCGGGGCATCGGGCTATTTATCCAAAGATACGATTCCGGAGAAAATGGTAAAGGCGATAAAAACGATCCTGGGGGGAGAGCAGTACATTTCCGACAACCTGCAGGCCTGGATGGAGCAAACACCTTAAAATCGCATACCTGCCCTCTGTCCTGGCTCCTTTCATGTTCTCGCAGAGCTTTAATCCTACTGCTTACTTTCAGACCCATGCCTGTGTGCCAGGCGAACGACAACAGGAATTGTAGATTGTATATTCTTGATTAGTCCGTCAGCTGACGGATTGATGATTGGGGAAGAGTTCCGGGTTTCGAGTTCCAGGTTCCCAGTTTCCTCTTCTTTGGCGACCCCGTGGTCCATCCGAAGGCGGGCTTGGCGGTTAATCTCCACTTCGGCCAGCCGGCGGCGGGGCGGTGTGTCACTTCTTGAGGTATGACTTATAGAAGCGTTCCCCGTCGGTGTGCAACACGGCCATATCGGCCAGTTCGCGCCACATGCCCGCTCGGGCCAGCATCTCAGCGATCTCCTCGGCGTGGCCGGTGAGGAACAGGGTGGTATGACGGTCCATACCTTCCCGGCGGGTCATGGTGTCGATGGACTTATAGAAGCTGCCCAGGGCCTCCTTCAAAAGATCCAGGTCGGGTTCCTCCTCAGCCAGGGCATCAAAAGCCTGGAACAAGTAGGCCTTGGCGCGGCGCATGTCCTGGTTGGTGTTAAGCCGCTTGACCAACTTGATGCGTGCCCCCCAGTCCCGGCCCACCTGTGGCTGGTTCAATGTGAGGGTTGCCAGGGTGTTGGCCTTGGTGTAATAATTGGATCCCGCCAGGATCTCGTAAGTGTCCAGCTCTCCGGCGATCAGCAGATAAGCGTAGAAAGTCAGCACGGATCCCAAGGGATCATACTCATTGGCGAACTGTACCGCCCGCCCGGGGGAATAGGGGAACCTGGTATTCTTATCGAAAAGCAGCTGGTCCTGGCGATTGCTGAACACCACCTGGGCCTGGTAGTAGTCCTCGCTCCCCAGATCGATGGTGGACTGGAATAATATCTGGATATCCAGGACCATGTCGAGATCAGTGATGTCCCGCTCCCACGGGGCGTTCAGGTAGAACTGCTGAATGGTTTCCTCCAGCCCCTGGAGCTGCTGCTGCTCGTTGCTGTTGAGCCACTCCATGTCCAGGACCACGGCGACTTCCGCGAACTGACCATGGAGGATAGCGGCAGTCAGCAATATGAGGACGATGGGGTTTCTCATCATAACCTAAACTAGACTCAAGTTAAGCAAAACCCAAGCAGAATGTAGGGTGTTGCCGTAGAGCCGACAGGCCTGGTTTTCAGACCGGGGACGCTCCGAAGCAAAGCGCGAGGTGCTAAAGCGCCTCGCTGAATCAAAGAAACCCCGCTAAAGCGGGCTGTAAGTCTAACACAGGCGGCTTTAGCCGTCTTTTTTCGATTAAGCGAATTCATTTATGGATTCGCATTCGGTTTCGCCTCCTGGCGCGAGGCGCTAAACCGCCTCGCTTAATCAAACAAACCGCCCTAAAGGGCGCTGATCCGCCAGCTGGCGGACTGGAGGCGCCTTAGCGTCCTTCGCGCCCTTGGCGTACTTGGCGGCAAACTCTGCTCTTCGCGCATCCCGGCGAACGCCAGGACCCCACCGCCTTGTCATTCCGAAAGTAGTGAGGAATCTCTCTTGCTGAATGCTGATGGCCCCTTAGCGACCCTTAGCGTACTTGGCGGTTACTCTCCGCGCACCAGGCGAACGACAAAGCCCTACCCAAGGCCTTATATTCCCCCCGCTCTTTGAAAATCTAATCCTGAACCCCGCTCCTAGTCCCGCCAAAGGCGGGGCCATCGGCGGGGGAGCTTGTCGAAGGGCGAATTGGAGACCAAGAGAAAACCCTCCCTTCTCGCTCTGCGAGTTCCCTCCCTTTATAAGGGAGGGAATACAAGGGTGGGTTAAATTCCGGTCCCGGTATCGAATGGCGGTTAACATCTTCATTCATAGTACCTTATGCTCGTAGTACTACCGATTTCGGTTCCGGTATCTGCAAACCGGTTCCGGTATCAAACAGATATTAACCTCTTCATTCTTAATATCTTAAGCTCCTCTTGGCGTCCTTTGCGCCTTTGCGGTTAATCTGAGAAACCAAAGGGCTAACGGCTCCCGTCGACAAGCGTGAACCATTTGATAGGTTTTCGCTAGGTATTTAAGGGGTTTTTGATAGGTTTTTGCTGGGTCTAAGCTGGGTCGTTGATGGGTCTAAGCTGGGCATTAGTTAGCCTTTGGCGGCACTAAACCGTTCGGTCAGAAGGACGGAGCGTGCTACGCCCCTACTGGTCCTCCGGCAACTGTTGGAGCGTAGCGGAAATCCCGCCAACGGCGGGGCAACTGCTCCTGCCACCTACATAGCGCAGTGCCGGCTGTCATCGGTCAGTCAGCAGCAGCCGTCGATGGGCTTTACGGCGCCGGTAGTCAATGGTGTCCACCGCCCGTACAGCGTACTCCTGGGCGGTGTAGATCTGCTTCATGGTGGGCTCGTCCTGCCGCCGGCCGGCGTCTCCCACGACGAAGAAACCCGGCACCGAAGACTCGCCCTTGTGGTTGATGACGATTTGGCGGCGCTCCGGTGGGATGTCCTCGGCGTGTAGTTCCGCACCCACCTGCCGGGCCAGGTCATTATAGACTCGGTACGTGCCCAGGGCCACCAGGCCGAATTTGACGTATATCTCCTCGTGCTCTGCAAACCGGACACAGGTTAGCTCCCCCACCTTCCGCCCGGAGAATTCGGTGACCGGCTCGGTGATGATCCGGATGCCGTAGGCCTCGGCCAGCTTCCGGTAGTCATCCGTCCCGGGTGGGTCCGCGCCGTGGGTCAGCAGGTAGACCTGGTTGCCGTAGCGCTCGAACAACATCAGGGTCAGTTCGGCGGCGGTTGATGAGCCGCCAATCACCGCCACGGCGTCCTCACGGGTCAGGTGGCCTTCGCAGCGGATGCAATAGAGCAGGCTCTCGCGGTTGGCATAGGGATAGATGGGGCGCAACGACATGCTAATACCACCGCCCTTGGCTTCCATCGGGACATGCGGCTGCTCATCCATGACCCCGGTGGCCAGCACCACTGCTGGGGCTGTGAAGGACCGATCTTTACCGGTGACTGTGAATGAACCATCCTCCCGCCGCTGCAGGGATTGGCAATCCTCCTCCAGGATATCGATCAATTGGCCGTAGTCAACTCGCAGCCGGCTCAGTGTGTTCGCAATAATGGCCCGGTTGTTAATGTGATAATGTTCCCCGGCTACCAGGTCGGCGGCCGCATCGTGCCCACCCCGGCGCAGGTTCTTGAGTACCTGGTCCTTGATGACGCCCTCGTGGAAACCGATCATGTTATCGATATTCGCCACCCACTGTGAGCGGCTGCGTTTCTTGGATTGCTTTGAACCGGTAAACAGTAAAGTTGTCATGTAATTCTGGACAGCCCTGAGGGCCGCCGCGCAGCCGCCGATCCCGCCACCGATTATAGCCACGTCATAGGTCTGTTTAGCATTCATCGCCGCCCATCCTAACATATTCCGTGATAGATCACCTCGTTCAGTTACACTGAAAGGTACGACCGGCGAGGAAAGGGTTCAAGCACGACCCTGTTGATATAATGCTCTTTACAGCCTTAGCTTCGCCCCCATGAGCAACCTGGCCGCCTTGCTGCAAGCCCGC
>SDBU01009425.1_pt1 | contig 10938 bp, 9 predicted proteins | sample 2277071 | NCBI WGS metagenome assembly SDBU01 (sample SAMN10397929, study PRJNA504765) | marine sediment metagenome | isolation source: marine sediment core GS08_GC12, 126 cmbsf | place: Arctic Ocean: Gakkel Ridge, Loki's castle | collected 2008
GGAAAAGACTGGTACACGGACAAGCAGAAGGATGCTCTCGACAAGGCGCACAAGCTCAAGATCGAGGCCAGTGAGGCGATCCTCGTTCTCAACGTCGACGGTTACATCGGTGAGAGCACCTCCGCCGAGATTGCCCACGCTCGATTCCACAACAAGAAGATCTTCTATATCTGCTGGACGAGGATCTCAGTGGCCAGCACCGATCTCACTCACATGAAGGAAGCGGTGCATATCTGCGGTTACGCGGGTTGCCCAGACCCGATCGTCAATCGCCCTCCCTGCGCCCTCTGCTACGAGTAAGGAGACAGCGATGATGATGATGATCTTCGAGTACAGCGCTGTCGATAGGTACGGCAAGCGTGTGACAGGTCGTGTCGAGGCGTCCAGCCCGAAGGCTGCTGCGGAGATCATCCGCAGGCTTGGCCACAGGCCAATGGTCATCGAGGTCGCGGGAAAGCTCGCGACACTCTGGCGCGAGGCGCTGAAGAGCAAGCCGACCGCGTTCAGCGTGGCGTGGGAGGCTGCCAGGATCGAGAAATCTGACGGTGGGCGGCTCGCGATCATCGACGCTGAGATCTTCTGTTACCAGGCGATCATGGAGTCGCTCGTCGAGAAGGAAGTCGACGACGATCAGTGGACGTGGCACATCGACGCGGAGGAGACGCTGTCGACGATCGTCGCGCGCATCCAAGAGACCGCCGACTTCGTCCGCGCCGAGCAGATCGTGCTGTGCTTCGGGTCGACGTCCAACTGGCGGAAGAGGATCATGCCAGAGTACAAGAAGCACCGCGCACACAAGAAGCCACTCGGCTACTGGTCGATCGTAGCTTCACTCCAGGAGATATACTTCTCGGTGAGCCGTCCCTTCCTCGAAGCGGACGACATCGCCGGGCTGATCCACACCGCGCCGAGCCTTGCCTTCCTCAAGCTGCCTGAGCTGGAGACGGTCGTCGTCAGCGAGGACAAGGACTATCTCACGCTCCCCGGTCTGCTCTACAACCCTCGCGCTGAGAAGCAGGAGCTGGTCAAGATCACGCGAGACCAAGCCGACCGTGAGCACATGCTTCAGACGCTCGCTGGCGATAGCGCTGACGGCTACAAAGGCTGCCCTGGCGTCGGGGTGGTCACAGGTGCGAGAGCGCTTGATGCTGCCGGTCGTGGGGCGTGGTGGGTTACGGTCACGCGGCTTTTCGGTAACGCTCAAACGACGACCGAAGCCGATGCGTTGCTGAACGCTCGCGTCGCTCGAATCCTCCGCCATGGTGAGTACGACTGGGAGAGCGGAGAGATGACGCTCTGGACTCCCGAACTCCTGGAGGTCAAGTGATGGCGAAGAAGAAGAAGCGCAACAAGGGCGGAAATACGCTCCAGCTTCCGATCGGGAGACGCGAGCCGACGTCTGACCCGTGGGCGCTCGCCTACCTGCTGACAGGGCAGAAGAAGATCGGCAAGACGACCTTCGCGATCCAGGACTGCGAGGAGCTGGTGATCCAGTTCGACAAGCCGCAGCTCTCGTACCGGATCCGCGAGATGTGCCCGAAGAACTGGCGGCACTTCATGCGGATCCTCGCTGCGATCGAGGCTCGGGTCGAGGAGGGCGACTTCCCCTATCAGCGGATTGTGATCGATGGCGCAGGCGAGTGGTACACTATGTGCCACCTCAACGCCTGCACCTCCTTCGGTGTCGATCATCCGGGCGACATCCCTTACGGAAAAGCCTGGCACAAGATCCGCGACGACTTCACCGCTGTCGTGAACCGGTTGCTCCGTCTCCAGGTTGATGCCGAGTGCGGCCTCGTTTTCATCGCACACTGTGACTGGAAAGAGGTGAAGACCCGCGACGGTCGCAAGGTCGAGAAGCTCGTGCCGAACCTGCCCGCGAAGTGCGAGGAGATCCTCAACGGCAAGGTCGACGGTTGGTTCGTCTATGACTACACCGGAGAGGAGAGGATCCTCATCATCCGCGGTGACGAGACGACTGGAGCCGGACACCGCATCGACGGCCACTTCCGCACGCCCAAGGGCAACGACATCCGCGAGATCCACATGGGTCACAGCGCGAAGGAGGGGCTCGACAACTTCCTGGCTGCGTTCAGGAACAAGCAGACCTATACGACTTACAGTCGGCTGCTCAAGCAGCGCAAGCGCAAGGCCGGTAAGAAGGCGAAGCGCAAGTAACCGCACTAGGCAGGCTCGCACGGCTGGCGTGCGGGCGTCTAGCTCTCTGGTACCGAGAGGAATCCACCATGGGAAAGAAAGACAAAGGAAACGTGAAGGGCAGAATCAAGAACATCGCCGGGGCGTGGGACAAGGCGTCGGAAAACCGCGGAGACGGTTTCGGCGACTTCGTCCCGCTCGATCCTGGCTCGTACTTCATGCAGCTCGTGAAGGTCGAGATCGGTGACTTCGGCGACGCGCGGAAGGTCATGCTGAAGTGGTGCGTTGTCGCGAATGACGACGGCGACAACGGCAAGATCTGCACCGACTTCGAGGGCATCGAGGATCCCGAGCGGCTCGTCTGGCTGCAACGGATGCTCGTGACGATGGGCGTCGATCTCGATGAGATCGAGGTCGAGACCGAAGACGACCTGCTCGGGATCTTCAAGGATCTCATCGAGGAGCGTCTCGTCTCCAAGATTCGTGTCACCGAGAAGGCCGGGTACACGAACATGCGCGTCCAGAAGGCCGTCGAGATCGAAGAAGATGACCTCGTCGTTGCCGACGAAGTCCTCGCGTCCAGTGGCCGGGACTCACAGTCCAGTGACGGCGACGACGACGACGATGACGACGACGACTCCGACAGCCCGACGATCTCCAAAGGTGACGAGGTCACCTGGACCACGAAGGGCGGGAAGGAGCGGAAGGGCAAGGTCAAGTCCGTCGACTCCGACGACGACACCGCGAAGGTCGTCGCCGAGGGTGCGAAGAAGGCCGTCACGGTCGACCTCGACGATCTCACGCTCGTCGGTGGGGATGACGAAGACGATGACGGCGACGACGACGATGGCGACGACGACGACTCCGACGAGGTCGAGGTCGGCGACGAAGTCCTCGCGCCGGTCGGCAGCAAGGGCAAGACTCGCAAGGGCAAGGTCTCCAAGCTGCACGGAGATGGCACCTGCGACGTCAAGTTCAACAAGCCGACGAAGAAGGGCACGACCCACGCCAAGAAGGTGAAGATCGACGACCTGGAACATCAGGTCGACGACGAGTAAGCGTAGTCAGTACGCGAAGTCGAGAACCAGGGCCGGGGAACCCACTGCGCGATCGGCACGTTGCGCACCTCCCCGGCCCTGCTCTCACCTCCAGGAGAGGACATGCCTGACACGCAGAAGATGCCGCCGATGTTTGCGCCTGCCCTGGTGGGAAAGCAGGTGCGCCTTGTGCTCGATTTGGAGGCACGGATTCAGAGAGAGCGTCCGCTTCAGACAGCGAAGGCGACACCGCTGGTGTTGCGTGCGTATGAGATCGCCTGCAACGTCTATCGACAGAACGGCCTCACTTCGGGGCAGGCGAAAGCGCTCGAAGAGGTGGTGGTCAAGCTGGAGGCGCTGCTGCGATGAAGCGGATCGCGATCGACACCGAGACGACCGGCGTCAATTCGTGGACGGGTGCTCGCCCGTTCGCTGTGAGTATGTGCGATGAGGACGGCGAGACGCGCTGGTTCGAGTGGACGGTCGATCCTCAGACACGGATGCCTCGCGTGAGGCTCGGCGACCTGAAAGAGATCAAGGCGATCTGCAAGGATCCTGGCATTGTCAAGGTCTTCTTCAACGCGTCGTTCGACATCACGATGCTGAAGGCGATCGGCGTGACGGTCCGCGGTCGCATCGACGAGGTCTTGTGGATGGCGAAGGCGTGTAACAACCTGGAGCACACTTTCGAGCTGAAGCCGCTGTCCAAGAAATATGCGCAGTTCCCCGACGACGATCAGACCGATCTTCAACAGGCTGTCGTGCGTGCGCGTCGACTCGCGAAGAAGCTCGGGTGGAACTACGCGACAGACAAGAGGCAAGGCAGCAAGCCCGTCAAGGCGGACTACTGGCTCCCTGAGACGCTGTGGCGTCTTGAGCCTGAGAAGGCCGCGGAGGCTGAGATCCCTCGCGGACTGTGTGAGGCATACGGCGTGACTGACGCAGAGCGGACGATCGTGCTAGACGCGTTCTACCGTGAAGGGATGCGGAAGCTCGGCGTCACGAAGACCTACGAGTTCGAGATGAGCCTCTGGCCGACGACCTTCGCCATGCAGCACCGGGGAGTCGTCGTCGACGAAGGTCGGATGAAGAAGCTGATAACTCAGGTCTCGAAGCGTGTGGTCGATCTCAAGGTCTCGCTGCGTGAGGTGTCCGGGAACCCGGAGTTCAATCACAACTCTGCGAAGCAGGTGGGCGACCTGCTGTTCGGTCCGGTCTCGAAGGGCGGGTGTGGGCTGCCTGTCCTTGGATGGACGAAGACCAAGATGCCGAGGACTGGGTCAGAGTTCCTGCTCCCGCACAAGAACCATCCAGTTGTGGCTGAGATCGCCGAGCTGCGCTCCAAGGAGAAGGCGATCACGACGTTCTTTGGCAAGTACGAGAGCCTGGCCCGGCGCGAGACGGACGGCCTCGTGCTGCACCCTGGATACGAGCAGTGGGGGACGCTCACTGGGCGGTACACCTGTCGCAATCCGAACCTCCAACAAGTGAGCGACCCGACGACGACGCAGTCCCGGATGGCCGAGCACGTCATCGACGTGCGGCAGGTGTTCATCCCCAGGGACGGCCACATCTGGTACGCGTTCGACTACAGTCAGGTCGAGGTCATCATCTTCGCGTGCATCTCGAAGGAGCCGTCGCTGATCCAGGCGATCAAGAACGGTATCGACATCCACGACGTGACCGCGAACAAAGTCTGGGGCGGGAAGGGGAACCCGAAGGCAGTCGAGGCCGCGATGGAGCTGCTTGAGACGCGGAAGAAGAACAAGGCGATTGACGCTCTCGACAAGTACGGCTGGGTCATCACCGCGCTAGAGAACGCGCTCGGCAAGAAGCTCTTCCGCAAGAAGGCGAAGGCGGTCACGTTCACTAAGATTTTCGGCGGAGGACCGAAGGCTCTGATGAGCTGGATCGGTTGCGGAAAGGGTGAGGCCCGAGAGATCCTCGCTGACTACGACCGTGCGTTTCCGGTGTTGGTTGATCGCATAGACGAGATCGGGTCACGCGGAAAGCGAGACGGATTTATCCTCAACTCATTCGGGCGTCGGCTGTCGGTCGATCCCTGGAACGCATACCGAGCGGTGAACCACTGGGTCCAGAGCGACGCGGCTGACCTGATGAAGCGGGGCATGTTCAAGTGCGTGCGTTATCTCGAACGAGTCGGCGCTGAAGCCTGGATTCTGATGACGATCCACGACGAGCTGCTCTTCGAGTTCAAGAAGGGAGAGAACACCAAGAAGCGTCTCCACAAGTTGAGCGCGCTCATGTCTGACAACGGTGGAGTCTACGAGGTGCCGACTCCCGTCCACGCGGAACGCATCACCGAGCGGTGGGGGCAGGGGAAGGCCGTCTTGCTGTGAGCAAAGACACACCGAAAGAACTCAAACCGTTCCAGTGCCACGGCGCACACCTCCGGTTCCAGGATGGGCTGGAGAACTGGGTTGGCGACTGTCCCTTCTGTGGCAAGGAGGAGCACTTCTTCGCCGATCCGAAGAAGGGGATGTGGGATTGCAAGAGCTGCGGAGAGCGAGGGAACCCGATCACCTTCCTCACGAAGATCGCAGCGCACCGGCACGCGGAGACCTCGCGCTCTCGCTGGCGGAAGCTCTCAGCCGATCGAGGTATCCCGGCGTCGGTGCTGAAGGCTGCCGGACTCGGCTGGGACGCCGAGAATAGGTGTTGGTTGATCCCGTGCTTCAGCGCGAAGGGAACTGTGCGGGACATCAAGCGCTGGTCGCCGAAGTACCGCAAGTCGATGGTCACAGCCGGCTGCAAGTCGCAGCTCTGGGGTGCGCGTGAGCTGGCGAAGGCGAAGGCCGGCTGGGTAGTGTGGCTGTGCGAGGGCGAGTGGGACGCGATCGCGTTGCGCTGGCTCTTCCGCGAGACAGACCTCAAGAAGAACGTCGCCGTCGCCGTACCTGGCGCGTCGGTTCTGAAGAAAGACTGGATCCCGCTCTTCGCTGACATGGACGTCGTGTCAGCCTACGACGCAGACGACGCTGGCGACCGTGGCCACGAGATGGCCACCAGGAAGCTCGGCAACGTCTCGCGCAGCATCAAGTACGTTTGCTGGCCAGACGGAACTCGCGATAGCTACGACATCCGCGACCTCGTCGTTCAGCTGATGGCTGAGTTCGAGGAAGATCCTGACCGCGACCTCGTCGAAGACCTCGCGAAGCTCCTCGCTGACAAGCCTCGTCGAGTTCAGGCTGACGCAACGACACGCGACGAGGACGAGGAAGACCTGGAGCCGATCGAGATCCCGGAGCTGATGAAGATCTTCGGCGAGCACCTGGAGATGCGAAGCGACCTCGAAGACGCGCTCCGAGTCATGCTCGCTGTCGCGCTATCCAATGACGTCGAGGGCGACCCACTCTGGGTCTACATCGTCGGCCCTCCCGGCTGCGGCAAAACGGTCTTGCTGTGTTCGCTCAAGACGAGCGGGCGCTGTCTCTTCCGGTCGACCGTCACGCCGCACGGTCTTATTTCCGGGTGGAAGGGGGAGGGAAGCAGCGACCCGTCGCTGATCCCGAAGCTCAAGGGGCTGACGTTTGTGCTCAAGGATTTCACCGAAGTGCTGACGATGCCGATAGTCGCACAGGACGAGATTTTCTCGTGCCTGCGCGGCGCATACGATGGCGCGGCTCACAAGTCCTTCGGCAACGGAGTCAACCGGCAATACGACGACTGCTACTTCAGCATGCTCGCAGGCGTGACACACGCCATCCACGGGCATCGGAAGGCATCTCTCGGCGAGCGATTCCTCAAGTTCGAGATCAAGATGCCGCCGAGCAAGGAGGCCGAGACCGTCGCGCTCGCAGCCCTCGACTCGATCGGACACGAGCGCGAGCGTGAGGAAGCCCTCGCCCTCGCCGTCCGTCGCTACCTCGCTCGCCAGGTCGACGTCACCGAGCTGCCTACGTTCTCACCCAGGATGCGGGATCGCTTGTCCGCTCTCGTTCGGCTCATCGCTTTCATGCGCGCTGAGGTCGATCGCGACTGGCGCACGAACGAGATCTCCTACCGACCCGCGGTTGAGGCAGGGACTCGCCTCATCAAGCAGCTCGGGAAGTTCGGGATGCTGCTCGGGCACATCAATGGCGACGGCGACAAGATCAGCGACGAGACTTACGCTCGGGTCGAGCGAGTCGCGATGGACACCGCCCACGGATTCCACCTCGATGTCCTGGAAGCGATGATGTCTCTAGGCGGTCTAGCGACGAAGAAGGAGATCGGCGAGGAGGCCAATTTGCCGTCGTCGACGCTCGCTCGGAGGATCGACGATCTCACGATGCTCGGCGCGGTAGTTCGTGAGGGTAAGCAGCGCACGCATGATGGGCGCCCCTCTGTCCTGTTCAAGGTCGCCAACGAGATCGCAGAACTCTGGTACAAATCGAAAGGAGGGAAGCCGTGGAAGATAGCAATAAGCACGGGCAAAGGCAGGTCGCAGCGTTCCGGTCGCGGATCGGCACGCCGGAAACGGAATCGCTCGGGCTCCTCCTGAAGCCCGGTTCGATAGCGCTCTTCAACGAGACCATGGCTCGCAAAGCCCTGGAGCAGTTCGCTGAGGAGCTGGTCGATCTCAGCAACCGGGCAGCACAGGCGTTTATGATCGCCAGAGACTGGCGCTTGCGGAAGACTCACTTCCTTCTGGAGGAACTCGCGGAAGTGACGAAGGGTCTCGCGTTCCGATCGGAGATCGTAGCGCTCACCGGCCTAGCGGACTTGGCCTACGCGGTCACTCGGACTGCGGTCGCATTCGATCTCCCCCTGACCGACGGCTTCGAGGCCGTCCACGCAGCGAACATGACTGTCGCAACCGAGGGCAATGGCTCTGTCGGTCGCGTTGTCGACACGAAGGACGTGCTGATGCGATACCGCGCGAGCCAGCAAGAAGCCAAGGCACGCGCGGCGGAAGGCACTGGACTGTGAACGGTCAGCGTCTCGCACAGAAGATCCTCGTGATGTGCCAGCTCGGACACTCGCTCACTGAGCTGAGCGAAGCGGTCGAGCGACAGGTCGGGGCTGTCATCTTCGACCCGGCGCTGATGCGCGTCCACGCGATGGGCTACAACGGCCCAGCCGCAGGAGAGAATCCTGTCCCTGCCAGGGGCAACGAGAATCACAGCGGAGACACCCACGCCGAGGTGAACGCGCTCGTGAAGACGAATGCGCCCTGGCTCGCGCCGCGGTCTCAGATCATGTACGTCACCTGTGCGCCATGCGAGACCTGCGCTCGCTACATCGTCAACTTCGGAGCGATCGGTTTGGTCATTTACGGCGCGGACGAATACTCCAAGGCCGAGATCGGATTGCGGGTTCTGGATCGTGCCAGGATCAGAACCATGCAAGAGCTAGTAGTTGTCAATGCTGCCAAGGGGATGCCCCACGCGCAGGAGCATCTCATTCGCGCAATCAGACTCTAAAGGAGAGGCAATGAAAACCGAGACGCGACGCATCACCAAGCGAGACGGCAAGCTTCAAGCCTACGACCGGCGCAAGGTCGAGGCCGCGATCTTCAAGGCGTGCCGCGACGTGCCGGACGTCAACCTGACCGCGGACGCGATCGCGTCGATGGCGAAGGAAGCCGAGGACTCTCTTGTAGATTCCGGCATGGAGCTGACGGTCGAGAACATGCAGGACGCGGTCGAGATCGTGCTGATGGAGCTGGAGCCGACCGTGGCCAAGGCGTTCATCCTCTACCGCGACGAACGTCGCAAGATCCGTGAGCGTCGACTCGAACCCGACGCGAGCGCGATTATGGAGTACATCCACGCTTCCAAGTACGCCCGCCACCTCCCAGGAGAGAAGCGTCGGGAGTCCTACAGCGAGACCGTCGCTCGGTCGTTCGCTATGCACCTCGGTTACTACGATCGGCAGATTGTCGCAGAGCCCTGGCTTGGCCCTGCGATCGGCGAGGCGTTTGGAGCTGTTCAGGAGAAGCAAATCCTGCCGTCGATGCGGTCGATGCAGTTCGGCGGCAAGCCGCTCCTCGACAACAACACCCGCATGTACAACTGCGCGTTCACCCTCGTCGATCGGCTGCGTGTCCTCGGTGAGATCTTCCACTGCCTACTCTCGGGCTCAGGCGTCGGCTACTCTGTGCAGTTCCAACACGTCGAGAAGCTCCCTGAGTGCCTGCCGATCGACCCTCAGCGTGTGCGCCACTTCAAGGTGCCGGACACGATCGAGGGTTGGTCGGACGCTGTCAACGAGCTGATCCGCTCCCACTTCGTCACCGGAGACTGGGTCGAGTTCGACTACTCGGAGATCCGACCGGAGGGCGCTCCGCTCAGTAGTGGAGGCCGTGCGCCAGGTCACCTGCCGCTGCGTCGGACGCTTGAGGCGATCCGATCGTCCTTGGTGGGCAAGGCCGGTCGCAAGCTCAGGCCGATCGAGTGGCACGACACTATCTGCTGGCTCGCCGAGGCTGTGCTCGCGGGTGGGATTCGTCGATCGGCGCTGATCTCTCTCTTCTCGGTTGGCGACAGCGAGATGATGTACGCCAAGGCTCACGGCAACTTCCGCATGGCGTCCGATGGTGATCCTGGAGTGAACAACCAGCGTCAGATGGCCAACAACTCAGCGGTCCTTGTCCGCGGTCGCGCGACGCGGGAACAGCTCGCGCGCGTGATCCTCCTCTCCAGGGAGTGGGGCGACCCCGGCTTCTACTGGACGGACGATCCCGACTGTGGCTGCAACCCGTGCGGAGAGATCGGCATGAGGCCGTGCCTCGACAAGTACGACGTCACTGACACGACGCTCGACTTTGTGCCGACCCAGGTCGATAGCGTCTCGGGTCCGGCGCGGTACTTCCCGCACGCGGACAGGGCGAGGACAGCGATCGCTGAGTACGGGTCCGCGACCGGGTTCCAGTTCTGCAACCTCGTCGAGATCAACGCAGCTCTCTGCAAGACGCCGGACGACCTCGTCTCAGCAGCGAAGGCCGCGGCTCTGATCGGCACGCTCCAGGCTGGTTACAACCGGTTCCCGTACCTCGGTCCAGTGACCGAGCTGGTCGTCCGTCGCGAGGCGCTGCTCGGCATCGGGATCACGGGCATGGCCGACAGTCCCGAGATCGCGTTCGACCCGGACACGTTGCATCGCGCAGGTCAAGCGGCGCAGGAGACGAACGACACGATCGCAGCGGCGATCGGGCCTTGGCCCGCCTGGGACTGCTGGAAGACGCCATGCCCCTGTTTGCCGAGGCAGAGCAACTGCCGCGGGCGGGCGTGTTGCTGGCCGTACCGTTATTGGTTCACCACGGGGTGTTGCCGATCTTCGAGAAGGTCTACGGATCGCTGGGGCCGGCATTCTACGGTCTGCGAACGACGGTGGTAACCTTGTTTCTCTTGGCGTTGCTGCGGATCAAGCGACCGGAAAACCTGAAGGAATATGGCCCTGGTGACCTGGGTCGGATCGTGGGTTTGGACCGGGCTCCGGAAGTGAAGACGGTACGCCGCAAGCTTTTCCGGATGGCCGCCATGCAGCGAGGCAAGCGGCTGATGGAGGAACTGGCCCGGCAGCGGATCGATGAGGATGAAGATCGGATCGCCTTTCTGTACATAGATGGTCACGTGCGGGAATATCACGGCAAACACCGGCTTTTCAAGGCGAAAAAATCCCAACACCAAGTGGCCGGCCCGGCGGCGACCGACACTTGGGTCAACGATGCCCAGGGGGATCCGCTGTTGGTAGTTACCAGTGAAGTGAACGCCGCGCTGACGCAGGTGCTGGAACCGAT
>SDBU01009426.1_pt1 | contig 10938 bp, 8 predicted proteins | sample 2277071 | NCBI WGS metagenome assembly SDBU01 (sample SAMN10397929, study PRJNA504765) | marine sediment metagenome | isolation source: marine sediment core GS08_GC12, 126 cmbsf | place: Arctic Ocean: Gakkel Ridge, Loki's castle | collected 2008
CGTATCGTCGCATCCATGCGTCCTCCAAAATCGCCTCCTGCGATTGATCTACTCAATCACTATCGGCAAAATCAGAGGTTGTCAGACAGAGCCTAGCTCGCCGCGAAAGGCCTTGGCCAGCACGGCCTGGGTGATCTTGTCGGCCCGCGCCGTCGCGGCTGCTACGCGACGCTCGATGGCGTCGGCGAGTTTCATCAGGGCTTCGACGCGCCGGACGATCTCCGCCTGCTCGCCAAGCGGTGGCAGTGGCAAAGGGAGCTTTCGGAACTTACCCTGTGTCAAGTTCACGCCGCTATCCGAAATCCCTGTCTTCATCTCATCCAGGAGCTGGAGCGTCGTCGAAGCGTTCAGGAAATAAAGCAAGTATTTCGCAAACGCTCGGTCGGCGCGGGCGCGGAAGCGATAAGCCTTGTCGCAGCAAATCAGCTTCGGTCGAACAGTCTCGACCATGCACGCAATGGCGGCTCTTGCACGCGGGCCAGCACGCGTAATCAATAAGTCGCCAGCATGAAGTTCCAGGGCCGGCCGTGGCTTTAGCGTCTCGGGAAGCTGCTTGTTCTCGCCTTCAACGAAACTCATCGTTTGAATTGCCGTGGTCTTGATCACCCCCAAAACTCTTTCCGAGGGGGAAGGATGGTCTTCACACTTGGGGCTCCAACCTTGTTCAAGCCCTTCGATTGCTTGCTCGAAATCGACTGATCTCCAGTTGTAAGGGATTTCGCCATCGACTCCCCTGGAGCAGCGCCAGTCCTCGACGAGGCGGCCGGAGCAGGCGGCGGTGAGGATGGCTTGTCGGAAGCGTTTGAGGATCTGCGGCACGTTTGCGAGGCGCCTGCGGGCCGCGTCGACTCGAGCCGTTAGCCGCTCAATCGCCGCGACAATTCGCTCCTGCTCCGCCAGTGGTGGCACTGAAACTCCAAGCTTGCCAAGCTCGGCAAACCTGACCCGGGGCAACTGCACACCCGACGAGTTGTGGTTGGCGTGTTCGACGGTCGAGGGACGGTTTAGGAAGTGCATCAGATACTTTGAGCAGAGGTTTGGTCGCTTCGCGAATACGAGAATGTCCGTGGAGCAGATTCCGTCGAAATCCGGCACGCACACCTTGTTGAGGTATGGTCGGAGCTTCCCATACAGCACGTCCCCTGAGCGAAACCGCGTCTTGGTGCTCTTGACATCGCCGGCGGTGCCCTGGCCGATGATGGCACGGGTTTCCGCCTCGATGTGTTCCAGGCTCAGGTACGCCTCCCCGGACACCGCTTGCGGTTCGACCCTATCCTTTGACGGCTCAACTATCTGCACACTCAGGTTGCGGCGCCGCCGCTGCCGGACATGGAGGGTAGCGTGACGCATGTGGTCAACCGCTGCCTGGCGAAACGCAGCACGCAGCGCTATGAGTCTGTGGCGGATCTCCTCGCAGACCTTGAACGCCACGCCGACCACGCCGAAACCGATCGACCGGCCGCTAATCCCAATCCGCAAGACGAAACCTGGGATCAGGCATGCGGTATGGTGGAGCACGGCCGCTTCGACGATGCCCTGAGGTTGTGTCGTCACATTCTGGAGCAATGCCCGGACCACACGGATACCAAACACATGCAGGAGGCGATCGAAGATCGTTTTCATCAGGCCGGTCGGTTGTACCGCACCATTAAGGATGGAATGAACGAGTTGGGACTGGAGGAGCTTCTGGGAATGCTTGCGGAAGCCGCGCGGCTGTATCCTGAGCATCCCTCCGCACGCCCGATCCAAATGCAAGTGACCTTCAAGGCCCGCCTGTATCGAGATGCGATGCAGCAGGGACTGGAAAACGCGGAAGAGGGTAATTGGGAAGAGGCCCTGCCCTGCTTCGAAAAGGCGGAGCAGCTCTGCCCCGGAGGCACGGGTGTTATGGCGGCCCGGCGACAAGCGGCGGAGGTCGTGGAGTTCATTCGCGGGGAACGTGTACGGATCGACCAGGCCGTCGCTGAGGGTGACCGGGACCGTGCGCTTACTCTCGCTCGCCGGGTAGACCAGCGCGTCACGCAATGGACGGCCGCGCTACGGTCAACGTCAGTTGGAGAGCGGTCATGACGTCGCTTGCGGCTGTTCGACGACATTCCCGCACGAACGAACCTCGTCCCCTTCGGGCATCATCCCTTCTTTGCCTGATCGCCCTGATCTGCCGGGCCGACGATCGGCGGGCTCTGGAGGAGCTCCACGGATATCGGCCCGTTTTCCGACTTCATGGTGGGCCTTCTCTGCGTTTGGTTGAACTCGTGGACTCCCTCCGGGAGGAATATGCCGCCCGGAGGATTTCAGGGAATGATCCATCAGTGCTGGATTGCGCCTACGATATCACCATCGACAAGTTCTCCAACTTATCGGGAACGCCTCGGCAAGGCTCCCCGGTGAAACAGAATGGTTCAGACTGCCGCTTATACTTTGGGGCTGCGCTCCATCATGCGGAGGTGTGGAGACGATCGCACCCTTCAGCGGATGTTCTGCAAGAGGAGACTGCCATCGCCAGGCACCTACAGCGCCTCGTGGTGCGCCACTTCTACCTCTCTTGTCTCGACGCAAAGCGGCGTGGCGATCGGACAAGAACACGCTACGCCTGGTCAGTTGGCGGCGGTGTGATCTATGTCTGGCTCCCATCGCGGTTGCCTGGCAATCAGCGCCGGGCGTGGCTGGAGGCTAACGTCGACGACCCGGATCCGGCGAGACCGGGCGAAGCCAAACGAGTCCAGGCCATCGTCGATATGCGGTTGGGGCGTGTCTCGATCCTGTCACTCGGCCACGACGCCCATAAGCTCCCCGCAGACCGCGCCGAAGACGCGCCGCTCCGTTGGCTGCTCAAGGGCGAGGTCACCACCCGTGGCCTGGCCGAAACCGTCGCCGGCGAGAAGGTCGACGACCTCGAGGGCCAGCGCAAGGCCATCCGTGCCCTCGGCGGCCCCAACCTGCGCAGACTGATCCTGCTGGCCTTCGAAGACCTGAGTCGGGAGTGCTATCGCGACAGCGCCCTGGCCAACGCCTTCGGCCTGAGCAAGGCCACCTTCAGTCGCTTTGCGGGCAGCCGTTGGCAAACCAATTCGAAGTCCGTGATCCCGGACTTGTGGGCCAACACCGCGAAGGTCTTAGCCCATCATTCCGCCTTCGTCGAGATGGCCAGGGAGGCGGGAGTCTGGGCCAAGATCGAGGCGATCGTGCGTGCTGAAGACTGGGGGTGTTGTTGGTGAACGACGGACTCTTTTTCATTCCAATGATCGCCCGAGCGTTCGAGCAGCCCGACCCAAAATCTGCGCTCCACGAGACGTTGGATCGGATCAAGAATATAGGCCGACGGCCCGGACGAACGGAAGGCTTCAGGCAGTTCCTTCGCTTCATGCGCGAAGCCGCTCGGGAACATTCCAGGACCGGATCCACCGGAGAATCGTCGGTCCTGGATGATGTGGCGGCGTCCTGCGTGAAACGCCTGACCGGTACCAAATGGGATCCGGAGGCTACCCGGACGTCGGACATTGCAGGCCCCTCCGCGGGCCAAGAGATCTACGAGAGGTTCTGTACCGCCATTCGCGACGCAACGGACCGTCCCTCGGTTCGTGAGATCATCATAGAGCGGAACGGAGTGATGATAGCCGGCTTCGCCCTCGAGCAGGCCCCCGACACACACACCATCCTGGACGTAACGCCGGGGCACTACGTGCTGTGCCTGGAGTCCGGCCGCGTCCTGTGGGAGCGCGAACTGACGGATCAAGACCTTGTCTGGTCCGCGGCGTTTCCGGGGAGGGCCCTCCCGATGGCGGCCGCCAGCGGGGATTCGTTCGCCGACCCGACCCACGAGGTGAGTCTCATCGGCGGCCGTGTGGTTCTCTGTGTGCTTCCAGGCGTCGAATCCGGGTCAATTGCGATTAACTGGAGGGGACAGGAGACTCGAACGTGACGAAGACCGCACCTGAGACAACCGGCAGAGCGAAGACCGTGCTCGTGTTCGGCAAAGGATCGGCCGCAAAGGCCGTGGTGACCGCGGTAGTCGCCAAGTTGCGCCGGAAATCCACGAGCAGGCGGCTGACGGTTACGGGTTCAGTGGCCTTCGAACCGCGGGTAATCGAGCACTTGGTCGACACGGTCCTGCCCCTTGTCGACGGGATCATGCAGCTACTGGGCCTGCCGAAGCGGTCCTTTGAGCTTTCGGTGGTCAACATCGGCGCCGCTTCCACGGCGAACCTGGGTGTGACCGTGTCGGGGTTCTCGTCGGATACGCCGGTCTTTCTCGCTCTGGTCTCCGCTGGGTTGAAGATGCCTCTGCGCCAGGATGTGGTCACGACCGGGCACATTGCCTCGTTGGACGGTGACATCCGTTCTGTCGAGAGTATTCCCGCGAAATTGGCAGCGACCGCGGAATTGCCGGATGTTTCGCGGTTCGTCTACCCCGCGTCGGACGCGGATTCGTCGCTCGAGACACTCAGTCCCAGCGTAAGGCAACGATCTTCGATTCTGGCGGGCGTTGGAATCGCACTTGCGGGCGGGGAAGAACCGCTCCACCAAACTGCTTCTCAATACGTGGGTGAGGTACCATCTCCGGCGTAAACACTACCCGAAGAACTTCGGCCTCAGGTTGAGCCAGCTGATCGGATCCTTGCCGCAGGCCACACGGCGCATCAAGGTGACGTTCCCGATCCTGCCGACTGCCGACTGCGTGGCACTGGGCCGATTCGCCGCCGAGGTTGATGACGACGACGTTCGGCGCCTCTTCGAGGCATCTGCAGGAAAAGGGCTCATCGACCGCCCCGAAGCGAAAGCATGTTCTTCCAAACAAGTTGAAGGAGACGCCGCGGCGGCAGTCGATGCGGTGTTGGGCGAGATCAGCGCGGAAGCGCTGGCCCGCAAGATTGGGAATGCGATCGATTCGGCGCGGGCAAGATATGTTCTGCCACACATCATCGTCGGTTCGCACGAAGAGTTCTTAGACACCGTCTGCGCATTCTACTCTGCCCTGGTGTGGGGCGACGCTCTCGCTCCTCCAAGTGCAAGCGCTGACGATCTGGCCGGGCAGGCACTTGCACTTGTGGCCGACGCTTTCGCGGACAGGGGAGGGGCAGACGCGGCGGAAGCCGAAGCGAGGCAGGGCACTGCCGGCGGCACGCGGCTCGTTCTTGACCTGATGACCGACCAGCACAAGGCCAAGCAACAGTCGTTGCACGTCACGCGCGTTCTGAAAGAGGCCCTGGACCCCCTGGACTGGAACGCAAGAGTGGCCTTCATGACCGTCTTGCTCGAGCGTATCGGCCCGTTCTTGCCGGAAGAACTGCGGGCCGCGCCGCCACGGCGGTTTGTTCGTCAACTCGAGCCGATTGTTCGTACTTACGTGCGGTCCGTGGATCGCGTGGGACAACTTCTTCGCACGTTTTAGAAAGAAAGGAACGCTACGATGGTATCGATTAACACAACGCTGGCAGCGCTCGATGAGCGTGAGATCGCACAACATGTGGGCATTCCCCACGATGAGGCACGGATACGCTTCCCGCTGAACAGCAACACCGTTCGGGATTTTGACGAGTTCAGAGAGATCACCGGCGACTACTACAACCATCACTTCTCCTCCTGTGTCAGTGATGGTGGCTCGTTGTCCCGGTCCGAGGCCATCGGTCGGGCTAAGGAAGCTATTGAAGGGCAGTATCGCCGACGCAATGGCGATATCGTGACGGCCTTTAACGACGCGCACGATGGAATCAACGGCGGCCTTCGAGCCGTTCTCGACATGATTGCCGAAACCATGAAGACCGAATCCGTCGAGCGTTACATCCGTGACGTGTTCGACCGTCAGGTTGCCCCCAACGCCTGGGAGGACAAAGTGGAGCTCATCAGACAGTTCATCCGGCAATGCGGCGCGAATCTCTCGTCGTCCATTCGTGCCGATCAGCCGGAGCGGTACGCGCAGAACTACTCCGAGTTGATTCGATCCTACGTCGAGTCCCTTCAGCGAACATCCTCGATCTTCCGGCGCTTGTAGCGAGAACAATGATGGCCAGCAAACTTGCGGTACTCGTGGAGCATCGCCTGACGAGATCCTTCTGGCAGAAGGACTTCGACGGGTACGGCGCCGCGGATTTGACTCCTCCTCAGCACAAGCTGAGCCGGCTTCTGACCGTGGCGAACGAATCGCGGATGCTCTCGCAATCCGACAGTTTATTCAATTTCCGCGAGATCATGGATACCGGAAAGATCCTACTCGTGGATCTATCTACGATCGGTTCCGAGGTTCGTGAGGTCCTGGGGTGCTTCATGCTTGCGCTGCTTCACCGGTCTGCGATCGGACGGGCTGACGCGCCGGAGACAACACACAAGCCCTTCCACATCTACTGCGATGAGGCGCACCGGTTCATCACGGACGCGATCGAGGACTTGATCTCCGAGACGCGCAAGTACAGTGTCTCGCTGACTCTCGCGCATCAGCACATGAGTCAATTCGGCACACGCAAGTCCGACGCGGTGTCGAGTGTGGGCTCCACGATCATCTTTCATGTGAACAGCACGGATGCGTCGTACCTCAAGAAGGACCTGCAGGACAAGGTGGAAGTCGGCGATCTATGCGGCTTGCGGCGGTATGAGGCCGTTGCCCGCATTGGCACGGAGATCGTCAGGCTCAAGACGCGTGACACGCCGCCAGTCCCTAGGCACCACTTCCGCGGCCTCATCATCGAGCAATCGCGGCGGCGTTACTGTCGTCGAGTCGACGAGGTGAAACGCGCCATCGAAGACCGCTACTCTCGACGGTACGGGACGGCCGCGCCGTCCGTGTTGGACTCAACGGGTGTGGTTGCTCATGTGTCTGGATCGACGGGAGCTCGCGAGACCAACGAGACCTTCGATTATGAGCAACTCTGAGTCGGCATGTCGCGAGGCCGGCATCACCATCGCCCGGATTACCGCCTTGCTTGACGAGTCGCTCCTCGCTCAGGTCATTGATCAACCGATCAATAACGCTGTTGAGACGTTTTCATGCGGCGTTGAGACACCGGAATCGCACCTGCAAATGCATGACGTGATCACTGACTTTGTTGTCCACATGCACGCGCAGACGGCACCGCCTGGCAGCAGATTCTCGCGGGAGCGAGTGCGGGACGAAGCCGTGGCCCTACTGGAACAAGGGTATTCGGATTTTCGTTCCGCAGCGTATGACGAGGCGTTGCGGGACGCGTTCAACGAGTCGCAGGACGGCATAAGAATCATCATCGCCCGGCTTGCGGAAGCCGCCAAACGCCGCCGGCGGCAGGAGTACACCCACTGGGTGTTTGCCCGACACATCGATCCGCTGGACTGGGAAACCAGGTGTCTGATTGCAGAACTCCTTCTGGAACGCATAGCGCCGCTCTTTTCGCCACCACCCAAGGGGTATCAATGCATCCGTGGGCTTGTCGGTGTCGCCAGCGGCCCGCTCGGGCTCCGAAAACTCCACGACGTCATGCATCCGCTCCGGAACCAGCGCGGCGTAGTGCCTCCGACAGATGTCCGGCGAGTTGCCCATCAGCTCGGCGATCTTGTAGAGCGAGACGCCTTTCTGGGCCAGATGGCTTCCGAACGTGTGCCGAAAGTCCAGGCACGACCACGGCAGGCCCTGGCTGCGGTTGATCTCTCGAAGTTTCTGCGAGAAGTTGTCCGGGTCCCATCGCTGCCCACAAGGCGAAGGGAAGTACCAACGGGAGCCGGGCTGCGGCTCGTGCTGCGCCAGCATCTCGGCCAGCGTGGTACTGATCGGCACGACCCGGTTACGTTTCGTCTTCGGCTGCCAAAACTGGCCACTGATCGTCTTGGCGACGACGTGGATCAGCCGGCGGTCGAGATCCACGTCGTCGGGCGTGAGCCACAATGCCGCCTCCCGCCGCAGGCCCGCGTAGATGTACGTGGCCACCATCATCCGGATCGCCGGGCAGGACTCGAGTACCGCGAGCTGCCCGGCGATGTCGTCGGCCGAGAGGAAGCGAATCGTCTGCGGTGGCTCACGCCGCCTCTGCACCGCCGCAGCCGGATTCGGATACTTGCGGTCGGGGGAGACAAACCCGCAGTTCTTCACGGCGTAGTTGAACATGACGTGAAGAACCTCGCGGCATCGGTTGGCCGTCTTTGGGGCGATGCCGTCATTGCGAATCCGTCGGGTGATGAAGTCCTCGATCAGCGAGCCGGTCACCTCCTCAAGCAGCTTCGCTTTGACGTGGAGCGTCTTCATCGTATCCGGTACGCGCGGCGACTTGGCCTTGCGAAAACGCCGGTTGACTTTGGTGCCCGCACGCAGCGACGGGCAGATCGGACCGAAGAAGACCCGGAGCACGGAGAGATCGGCGGAGTAGGAGCTCCTGGTGCGCACGGTGGACAGGTACCGGCAGAACTCCTCGAGGAACTCGGCCAGCGGTGTCCGCGACGGTGCGACGAGTTCGCCCTTGGCTTCCTCCCCTTCGATGCGGCGTTTGATCTTCAGCGCCACCCGCGCGTTGGTGGTCTGCAGCGAGTGGTAGACTTGCTCGCCCGCCACGTAGTACTTGATCCACCAGATTCCTTGCTTGCCTCGTTGAAAGATGGATGCCACGGTAAGTGCCTCCGCGCTCCCAGCCTTGGAAGCTTGTCCCACTCTGGGAGCGGATGAACCGTGGCGTGCGTTTCAGCGAGTCCTCGCGAACAACTCACAGGCTCTCGTTCGCGATTTAGTTGCAAATTAGTTGCAAATGTCTCGATTTCGCTACAAAACGCCGCCGGGCCACAAAAAAAGGGACAAGCGTAAACACTTGTCCCTAAGGCACTTACGTGAACTAGCGGGGGCAGCATATGGGGATCTGGAGATCTAAATGTGTGGCGGATCTGTCGGTCCGCCGTGACGGTCGCGCGTCGTAAGTCTTTGCTACGCAAAGAGTTACTGAGTGTCAGCCGGTGACGCCCCGACATCGATCAGGCGACGGTCGGGCGCGGTCGCTGCGTAGCTGCAACGGGCGCTAGAGAGCGTCGGGCGAGCGGGCACTTTGCGGCCGCAAGGGGCTCTCGTCTGCACCTCGGGAGCCCTGGCCGGCCAGTAGATGAGCGGATCATCGCTGTGGAGATGCCGCAACTCATGACGGCCCACGGGTCGCTGAGCATTTGGCCACGATCTTCTGATCCCGCGACCGTGTAAGCACGCATGAAGCGTCCGTTTATGATTCCGCATGCCCGCGTGGCTGCAGCCAGGAAGGTTGCCGCTCTATTCGTTGCGGCAGGCGGATGCCGCCGAAACCAGGCTGGCCCCGTTTCTGCACGCGGGCAGATGTGAAAGGACAGAACTCGCCATCCTCTATTCAACTCGCCGTTTATTGTGAACACAGAAGTTCTGCAAAGTCGGCGAGATCAACGTCGGCATCACGGTGCGCGTCAAACGCGTTGCACGCTTCTCCGTATTCACCGTCGTCCGGGCCCGTGACGCATTCGGCCCATCCCGCGAAGTCGTTCAGGTCGACGTCCCCGTCGCCATCCCAATCCGGCCCAACCGATCTGATTTGCCAATACGGATTCCAGCCGAGCTGGGCGAAGACATTCCATGCCGTTGCGCCAGTATGAAGTCGCTTGAAGATCTCGAAGCCGAAGCCAGTACTGATCCCGTCGTGCGATCCGGCAACCAGGCCAATGGGATCCCTAAAGAGGATCGGGAGGTTTTCGCGTGACGGCAGCTCGTCTTGCGCGCGGCACAACTCGCTTCCGAATCTCTGGGCAAGGCACATGCGACCTACGGACGCGAACGCCGTGGCCATGTGTGCCGTGCCCTCGAACCACACGCCGTCAAGATCGTCGTTGAAATCGAACCCTTCAAAGCCGTCGCTCTCCGTCAGATGATGGCTGAGCGCACACTCAAGAACCTGAGGAAACGCTGCAAAGAGCTCGGGGATACCCAGTACAGACCATGCCTGAACGTCCACAGGCAGGTGCCCACTCGCGGTGTCGATCTCACACTCCAGGCCTCTGCCGCTGTAGAAGCACTCGAAGTCGTCGCCACCCCAAAGGGACCAGACGAAGCGTCTGGCGTGCTCGGCATCGCGGCCCCAGCTCACGTCACCCGTAATCTCGTACATTCTCTGGAACGCGGCATAGACGTCGATGTTGTGCTCTGCGCTTGAGAAGGGCTCGGGTTCGGGCGGGGAATCTTCGATGTTCCTGATTCCGCCAGTGAATCCGCCAATCTGCTGACCGGCCTCGTCCTCGCATTCCTCATTCCGAAACAGGCGGATGAACTCACCAAGATCACGCGCCGCATCAAGGAAGCGCTGTTCCTGCGCATCCTGATAGAGAGCGAGCAGTGCTACCATCGCCCAGGCCGTGTTTCCGACGCTGATATTGTCGTGGAACAGTTGCTGGAATTCCTGACATTGAGGGTTCCAGAATCCGGCCAGCCGTACCTCATCCTCGATACCGTTCGGAAGCCAGCCTGGTGGGAGGCTCAGATCACCGGCCGAATAGGCGCTTCGAATGCGTCCGTCCTGAAATGTTCGATCGTGCGTGGCCGCGTGAAGGAAGGCTTCGCCGATGAGGCGCGCCCTTTCCAAGCCGTCTGGTGTCCCTTCGGCCAAGAAAGCCAAGAGCGCCAGCGCGTTATCGTAGACGAAGGCCACGTTCCGCAACCGGTGATCGAAATCTCCCACAATAGGGTCGAACACGTTCTGCCGGTTCTCCGTCGTGAAACTCTGGAGGAACCGCGGGCTGGTCCAGCGCCGCAGGCAGGCCGCCTCTTCGTCTAGCTCGTTGCTGTTGCTTGGGCCCTTCGGGCCCGTTTCGAGGGCGGCAAAAGTCTGAAAAAGTAGCGGTTTTCCCGGAAAGGTAAAAAACCAGGCCCCCTTGTTTCGCGTACTTAACACTACAGCGCAAAGTAAGCTCAAGAAAATGGCCGGTCGTGTTCGATAACTTCTGTCATGGAGACGATTTACGTTCTTTGACAGGAGCGAAGCA
>SDBU01009427.1_pt1 | contig 10937 bp, 11 predicted proteins | sample 2277071 | NCBI WGS metagenome assembly SDBU01 (sample SAMN10397929, study PRJNA504765) | marine sediment metagenome | isolation source: marine sediment core GS08_GC12, 126 cmbsf | place: Arctic Ocean: Gakkel Ridge, Loki's castle | collected 2008
ATTTAGTCCCTTCTAAAATTAAAAAGGGCCAACGTGTGAGAGCTGTTTTTCAAAAAGAAAGACAGGGAAAAATGACCGATTTCTTTTTTGTACCTGAAGGTGAGTATGAAAGATGGATAAATAAACCAGAATATGAAGGAGGAGAATAAGAGTGGAATTAGCAAGTGAATATTTTAGTAAAATTATTGAGAAATTGAACTCAATTGAGAAAGCTCAAGCTGTCTTTGAAACAAATATAGAGGGGAAAACAAGGGATTGGGAGAAATCCTTTCAGTTTAACTTAGATAATGAGGATCCTTTCTATATACAGATTAAAAACCGTCGAGTTCAACTTACTCATGGAACAAATCTAGATGCTGAGATAGTAATGTCTGGAAATAATAGTGCAATTGTAAGAATATGTGAAGGTAAAGGGGATTTTACACATGCAATAAGCAGAGAACAAATTACTATAAAAAAAGGAAAAGTAATGGACGTTATCCGCTTAACCAGAGCAATAACAATCACATTAAAAAATAAATAAGTGCATTTTGAGCTTTAACGAAGGCATCTTCTCTAGTTAATATCAAATACAAATGTTTATATGTCTCCTTATGAAATATATCCCTAACAGAATTTATCCAAAAATAAAAATATTAATTTTATTTAAGAGTATGAAGCATAATTATTAGTTATTTATTATATTTTCTCAAAAAGGTTTGGTGAAATTATAATGGGATACTTCAACCGATTGGAGATTCAATTGAATATCAAAAAAACTAGTATCACAAAATTTTTAGTTTATTCATTGATTTGAGTAAATCGAAGGAAAAAATTATAACTACTTTCCAATTTATTAAATAATTTATTAATAATGGGTATCATGTCTAGAAGTTTGGAACATTTTCAAGAATCCGTAATAAGAGAAATGACGAGGAAAGCTATAGAAAATGATGCAATTAACCTTTCTCAAGGAATGCCTGACTTTTCTCCACCTATAGAGCTAATAGAGGGTATAAAAGAGGGTTTGGATGAAGAAGAGCACCAGTATAGTGTCACATATGGACGTACTGATTTAAGGGAAAAAATATCAGAAAAGCTCCAAGATTATAATAAACTAGTGGTTGATCCTTACAATGAACTAACTATAACTTGTGGGGCAAGTGAGGCTATTGCTTCGAGCATTCTTGCAATAACAAATCCAGGAGATGAAATCTTAATTCTTGAACCTTGGTATGAGAATTATGTCCCCATTACATATCTTGCTCAAGGCAAACCTGTGTTTGTTTCTTTATCTAAAGAAACCTATAGTATTGATGAAGAAGTATTAAAGTCTAATATAAATAAGAAAACTAAGGCTATCATAATAAATTCACCCCATAATCCTACTGGAAAGGTTTTTTCACCAGAAGATTTCAAAATAATCTCTGATTTATGCATCGATCATGATATTTTTGTTATTACTGATGAAATTTATGAGCATATTATATTTGATGGTCTAAAACATCTGAGTATTGGTAGTTTTGATTCGATGAAGGAAAGAACTATAACAATTAGTGGATTTAGTAAAACTTTTTCAGTAACCGGGTGGCGAATAGGATACGTAGCAGCTAACCAAGAACTAATGAATGGGATAAGAAAAGTGCATGATTATTTAACAGTTTGTGCTCCAAGTTTATTACAATACGCCATATTGAAAGCATTCGATTTAAGTTCTGTATATTACAATGAACTTATTAATAGATATCAGAAAAATAGAGATTTTTTTCATAATCAGCTTTTAAGCTTAGGTATGAAAGTTTTTAATCCACAAGGGGCTTACTATATGTTTGCAGATATATCTCAATTTGGCATGAATGATATAGAATTCGCAAATTATTTAGTAAAAGATGAAGGAGTTGCTACAGTTCCTGGTTCCAGTTTTTACATGAAAAATCGCTTTGGAAATAATCCTGGATCGAACTATGTAAGATTTTCTTTTTCTCAAAAGTTAGAAACTTTACAAAATGCTGCAGATCGCATTAAGAAGAGATTAATTTGAAAATCTGATGAGTATTATTATTTTTATTTATTTATATTTTTAAATCACTATGCCGGAAGATGTAATTAATAAAAACATATTATTCAATAGACAATAAATATATACAATGATTTTTGATATTTGTCCAGGCTATATTATTATTATTATTTTTACTAAGACAAAGTGGGAGGTTTAGTGTTATATTCTAAAGAAAAAAGACTTACTCTAAATCATTGAAGGAGAGGATCAGTGTTTTTTTGAGGTTGATAGGATTTGTTTTCATGTTGATAGTTCTTTTGAAAAAGGCTCAAGGATAAAGCGCGATCTTTATAAATCGGGATGTCCACTGAAAAAACAATTTTAGGATCTTTTTATAATTTCTGTAAAGAGTGAATTTTCTATATTTCCTCCACTTATTATTGCTACTACATTCTTTTGGGCAAATATTTCTTTTTCTTCAAGAATACAAGCTACTGTTGTAGCACCTGCACCCTCTACAATTTGACCTTCCTTTTTCCAAAGAAGACTGATTGCCTTTTTAACAGAAGCCTCATCTACCAATATTATCCTATCAACATATTCCTTTATTAGTTCAAAGGTTAAAGCGCCATGTTCAAGCCCGCCTAATAATCCTTCTGCGATAGTTTGGAATTCTTTTGTATACACAATTTTACCAGCTTTCCAGGATTCATACATTGTAGAGGCTCCTTTTGTTTGAACTCCTATTACTTCAATATTGGGATCTAAAGATTTAGCTGCTAATGCGATGCCAGAAATTAAACCACCTCCACCAATAGGAACAATTATGGAATTTACCTGAGCGATTTCTTCAAATACTTCAAGTGCAATAGTTCCTTGACCATTTATAACTTCAATATCATTATAGGGACTAATGTATGTTAAATTTTCCTTAAGAGACATTTCTCTTGCTTTTTTTTCGATTGTATCAAATTCTCCTTCTTGAATAATATTAACATCATATTTCTCTATTTTACTTAATTTTGCCATCGAAATATTTGTAGGAATCACTATTCTTGCAGAAATTTTCAAATTCTCTGCCGCTAATGCTACTCCTTGAGCATGATTGCCAGATGACGCTGTAACAACCCCATTTCTTCTTTCTTCTGAATTTAACTGCAACAATCGGTTAAAAGCACCACGCACTTTAAATGAGTTAGTGGGTTGTAAATTTTCTAACTTCAAAAATACATTACCGTTACATATTTGACTTAGATGCTCAGAATGGATTAGTGGTGTATTTCTAACAAATTCATTTATCCTTTCTTTAGCTTTCTTGATCGTTTCTAAATTGATATCATTCATTTTTAAATAAATCATCTGCTTTATTTATCTAATAAAGAAACTACACGTCCAATCCCTTTTTCTTTTGCTTGTTTAAAAACAATATTAGCTGCGGCAATATCTTGAGCCGCTAGACCTGTAGCATCAAAGAGTGTGATTTCCTCATTTGTTTCACGGCCTTTCTTTTCTCCTATGAGAATTTGGCCTATTTCTGCATAAATATCATCTTCAATTATCAGACCATCTGCTAATGCATGTTGAATTTCTCCAATTATTCTACACTGGCTTAAGCTATCTACTACGACTTTATCTGCTCTTTTAACAATAAGTGGATCTAATTCTTGCTTACCTGGTCCATCTGCTCCGATTGCATTTATATGAACTCCTTCTTGAATCCATTCTTTCATTACAAGAGCTTTTCTAGATGGGGTTACTGTTACAATAATATCAGCTTCAATTACTGCATCCTTAATGTCTTCTACAGGTTCTATTTGAATCTTTAGTTGTTCTGACATTTCTTCTACATATCTGTCTCGCCCAGTTGTATTAATGTCCCAAACTTTGATTTCTTTTAGGGAGAAAACCTCTCTTAATGCTAAGATTTGCATTCTTGCTTGTGTCCCAGCCCCAACAACTCCAATTATCTTAGAGTCTTTTCTTGCGAGTACTTTGGCTGCGACAGCTCCAGCAGCTCCCGTTCTATATGCAGTAACATAAGTTCCATCCATTATTGCTACTGGAATACCTGTTTTAAGATCCATTAAGATTATTACCGCAACCCCTGGTGGTAATCCCAACTTATAATTCTCGTAGAAACCGCTTGCAATTTTGGTACCTATTAGTCCAAGATCCTCGATGTACCCTGATTTAATATCTACTTCCCCATTATACTGTGAAACATCTAAGTGCATGACTGGTGGCATTTTTACCCGTCCTTTTGCGAACGCAATGTATGCTTCTCGCACTGCTCTAATTGCCTCACCCATAGGTAAACATGACTTGACTTCATTTTGAGATAGTATTATTATTTCGGACATAACATCACATTATTTTATAAAGGACTTTCGCATAATAATATTATGTTGAAAATGATGTACATCTCTTTAAAAAAGAAGAACTTAAAGATTAAGATAATTCATCTTCTCAATAGAAAAATAGAAATCTTTAAATATGAACTAAGGGAATATATCCACTAGAAATTAAACAAAAAAAGAAAAAAAATATATTTAAAATAATAATAAAGATTTGATGAATAAATGAAAAGAGAAATTGCCGTAATAGGTATAGTTATAGGTATAGCGTTAGGGTTCATTGTCGGATTTTTCATACCCGGATTATTAGCCCCAGCCACAACCCCTGGTAAAACATTAGTTGAAGAGATTCAGGATAGAGGTGAACTGATTGTTGGAACTGATGCACCCTGGCCACCTTTCGAACTGTTCAACACTACTACTTCTACATGGGAAGGATTTGACATTGATCTTTCACAAATGGTTGCAGATGAGCTAGGTGTAACCCTTATAGTGACAAATATAGCTTTTGATGATCTAATCGGTGCGTGTAAAGCCGGTACTATCGACATGATAGCGGCTGCGATGATGGTCAGACATTCTCGCGCACTGGAACTTGCACATTCTGTGACCTATATTCGGGTAAATGAGGTTATTGTAACTAAGGGTGCTTCAACTCTTAACATTACCAGTTTGGACGATCTCACAACCTCTGTAGTCGGCGTCCAAGCAGGCACAACACAATATGACGCATTATCAGATATCGCCGGCTTTACTGAAGGTGTGAACTTGTTAGTGTATCCTAAAGCTGATACTCTAATGCTAAACCTAGACAATGGAGTTATAGATGCTGCATTTGTAGACGAACCTGTAGTTTCTGTCTGGTCGAAGACGTACAGTCTTAAGATCATCTTCACCGTACCAGCTGAGCCTATGGCGCTATGGAGCCGTTGGGATGAACCGGAATTGATGTTGGTTATTAATAAAGTCATTCTTGAGGCCTATAGAGACGGAGTTATGGATGATCTATACGAAAAGTGGTTTGGTTGAGCAACGAGCCAAATATCCTAACTATTTTTTTTTATATTTTAACTGAAGGTTTGTTTGTAACCTTAGCCCTTACAGCCCTAGGTTTATTGATTGGATTTGCCTTAGGTCTCCTACTAGCGCTTATGCGGGTTTACGGCCCTAAAGAAATAGGGTGGTTCGCAAGCGGTTATGAGAAATTATTTCGTGGCATCCCACTTCTGATTCTTATCTTTATCTTCGCTTTTGGAATACCTAGGTTGTTTTGGTATTTAGAACCTCTTGAGAGACCGATTGCTGGAGTAGTTTTAGCACTTGGGCTTCGTAGTGGTGCCTATCAGTCTCAGATATTTCGTGGGGCTATTCTATCCGTTCATCCAGGGCAGATGGAAGCCGCTCGCGCTTTAGGAATGAACGGATTCCAATCATTCCGCCACATTGTATTTCCTCAAGCACTACGACTGTCTGTTCCAAGTTGGTCCAATGAGTATGCAGTGGTTATTAAAGATTCATCATTCGCATATTTCGTTGGAATTATAGAAATGACAAAAGCAGCTTTACGTATATCTGCAAATTTTCCGGAGCTTTGGGCTCTTTCAATGGGTGTTGTTGCGATCGTTTACTTTATATTTACCTATCCTGTGACGAAATTATTTGGTGAACGACAAACTAAGAGACTTAAGGATTTAGGAATGGGAGGTGGATAGAATTGGTTAGACCAGTATTAAAGGTAGTTGATATTTGGAAGTCATATGACGAATTGGAGGTTCTTAAAGGAATTTCCTTTGAATTAGCAGAGAGAGAAGTTAAGGTCATCTTTGGACCGAGTGGTTCTGGGAAGAGCACGCTGCTTCGTTGCATCAATATGCTAACTCCCCCAGAGAAGGGTGAAGTATATCTTTCCGGGCAGAATCTTATGGCACCCGAAGTAGATCTTAATGCGATGCGAGCTAAGATTGGTATGGTATTCCAACACTTTAATCTATTTGCTCACCTCAAAGCAATTGATAACGTTAGTGTTGGTCTTCGCCGAGTGAAAGGATTTACAAAGGAAGAAGCTCGTGCAAGAGCATTAGATGCGTTGAATCAAGTTAAAATGACAGACTGGGTTGAGCACTATCCAGCACAACTATCTGGTGGACAACAACAACGTGTAGGTATTGCGCGTGCCTTAGTAATGGAACCGGATTTAATTTTGTTTGATGAACCAACCTCTGCTTTAGATCCTGAACTAATCGGTGAAGTGCTACAAGTTATGTTGGACATAGCTAAGGCGGGTACGACTATGGTGGTTATCACCCATGAAATGGGATTCGCTGCTGCAGTTGCATCAGAAATGATTTTCCTCGATCAAGGAGTCATTATTGAGCGTGGAACTCCCAAACACTTTTTCGTTTCCCCCAAATCCGAACGTGTAAAACAATTTCTTAAACAAATTGATATTTTATACGGACGACACGAAGAACTTCTAAAAGATTCAAGTGAGGAGGAAATAAAATGATTTTTCAAGTTCTTCCTAAGGAGATAGTGGATTTTCTTCGCGTGCTGGAATTCTGGGATCACATCCTCGTAGGTTTGGCAAAAACTATGTGGTTATATGTTTGGGCACTTCTGTTAGGCTTTTTCCTTGGTCTACCACTTGCTCTTCTCCGCCAATATGGAGGAAGGATTCTTTCACGGGTTGCTACTGGATACATTGAAATTGTACGTGGTACACCTTTACTTGCACAGTTGTTCCTCCTCTACTTTCTTCCCTACAGTCTAAACATCCCCATTGGTAGATGGAGTTTTTATGTCAGTTCAAACATCTTTGGAAGAACTATAACTATGGTTTTTTTAGATCACATAACATTGATTGCTATCCTCACGTTAGGTCTTAATAGTGCAGCCTATCAAGCTGAATATCTACGTGGATCTGTAATGTCCGTTGGTACCGGACAATTAGAGGCTGCTCAATCACTTGGTATGTCTCGTCGGTCTGGTATTTTGCATATTGTATTGCCGCAAGCTCTACGCCGTGCTATTCCCGCATGGTCTAACGAAGCTGCATATCTTCCTAAGTATACTGTTATTGTCTTTACCATAGGAGTGACAGAAATTTTTGCTCAGGCATCCCATATTATTTCAGAAACCTTTCTCACCCTCACTACATACATTATTGTGGCACTCATATTTCTAGTTATAATTTCACTCATCTCTAAGGGATTAGACATCCTCTACAAGCGGACAGCTATCCCTGGTTTGTAAACCAGATTAAGAAAAATATAATATTAAATCCCATTTTTTTCTCTTTTTCTCTATCAAGCAAAAATACCTTTTGATATAAGCCCCTACTTTAAAATCTATTAATTTTAAATTCTTAATTTGTTTTATTCACTTAGGTTGTTAATAGAATTAAATTATTAAAACGATGGATATTATATGAGAATTGTTGATTTAAGGTCTGATACTGTAACAAAACCATCTCCTGAGATGTGGAATATTTTTAAATCATTGGATAATTCTAAGCTTGGAGATGATGTACTTGGAGAGGATCCTACTGTTAACGAATTAGAGGAAAAAGCTGCTAAACTAATGGGAAAGGAAGCAGCTCTACTCGTAACATCAGGCACCCAAGGAAATTTAGTTTCTCTCCTGTCACAAACCACTCCTGGAGATGAAATACTCCTGGAAGAATTAAGTCATATTTTTGGGCATGAAGTAGGAAGCGTAGCTCGTTTTGGAGGTTTAATGGTGAATAGATATCCTTCAAATAGGGGTGCTCCTTCAATTGATAAACTCCAAGATTTGATTCGTGATAAAAAAGATATTCACGAGCCCCCGTCAACTCTATTATGTGTGGAAAATACGCACAACTTTCATGGGGGAGCAGTAGTTAAGCCAGAAATTTTAAAAGATTTAAAAATGTTTGCGAAGAAGAATGAATTAAGAGTTCACTTAGATGGAGCAAGAATTTTTAATGCATCTGTAGCTCTGAATCTACCAGTTACACAATTTACTAAATATGCTGATAGTGTAATGTTTTGTTTATCCAAAGGTTTGTCTTGCCCTGTAGGATCATTAGTCGTGGGTCAGAAGAATTTTATATCCAAGGCACGTAAGTTCCGTAAAATGGCAGGAGGGGGGATGCGACAAGCAGGAATAATAGCAGCTTTTGGGTTGATGGCACTTGAACCTCGATGGATTAAAAGATTAGAGGAGGATCATAAAAATGCTAGATTACTTGCTAGGGGATTAGAAGAATTTGATCTGCCTATAAAAATCCATAAACCTGACACAAATATTGTTATCATGGAGTTTTTAAATAGAACCCCCATATATAAAGTTATTACCAATTTAGGTAAAGAAGGTGTTCTAGCTTTTAATATAAGCAAAGAGAAAGTTCGTTTTGTAACTCATTACGGGATTTCCGAGGATGATATTCAATACAGTATAGGAGTTATTGGAAAAGTCTTACTTAACTTTTTTAATAACTAAAACTAAAACTAAAAAAAATAGTATTCTATCTGTTGTAGTAATAATTTCAAGTAAAAAATTAAGAGATTTTAAATAATATACTAATTTTCATTTTTTTTTAATCAACTCTTCTTTTTCAGGACAGTCGGTTTTGAATTAAGATTTTAGTATAAAAAGATGAATAACTATTTCATAAGTTTCACAGTCAAATTAAATTATTGATTGAATTAACTCTCAATTAATTAAAAAGATACTCTAGGGATATTGAGTTAACGATACAAGAATTCCTTTATTTACATAAAACTATTTTCAATTATGTAAGTTTGAGATATAGTAATACTATTTCTTTAATTCCATGATTAATTCGTGTATGCGATTTAGTCCTGATGTAAGGTAATCTGGTGGTAATCCAAAACTTATCCGAAAAAATTTATCCATACCAAAATGGTCACCTGGCACAATGAAAACACTCTTCTCCTTACGCAAGCGTTCTGCAAATTCCGTGGAATTGATGTCTAAATTATAGCGAACGAAAGCAATTGCGGCAGCTTGCGAAGGGATAACGCTAAAAATATTTTCATGGCTATCCATCCATCGTTGAAGAATAGGATATCCTTGTCGAATGAAATTACGAGTACGCTGAATAATTCGTGGTCTTACCTTTGGAGACAGCGCAATTGCAGCAAGTTTGTTTGATAACATTGTAGCACTAATTGTAGTGTATTCATGTCGTGCCCAAATATCCTCTATAGTTTCAGTAGGTGCAACTGCCCATCCAATACGAAGCCCAGGTAAGCCATAAGCTTTACTCATGCTACCTATTGCTATCACTTTATCATAGCGTCCATAAAAGGAAGGTGTTTCATCATCTCTTAATCGTTCAGCACCAATGTATACTTCATCAGCTAAAATCCATGCGTTAACTCGGTCTGCTATAGCAATAATACTATCCATTTCATTCTCATTCAGGATGTAACCTGTCGGATTGTTAGGATTGCAGATGGCAATGAGTTTAGTTTTCTTGGAGACAATCTTATCTAATTCAACTAAGTCAGGTGCCCAACCATTTTCTTCAAGTAGATGGAATGTTTTTATTTTGAAACCTTGGTTCTGAGCAATACCCCAAATTTGCATATAATTTGGTAACATAATAACTATTTCATCATTTGGGGTGAGTAGTGTACAAGTTGCGTTGTAATTCGCTTCAACCGCTCCTGTTGTAACTAGGATGTTTTTCGTGGTAGCTCCATCATACAAAGCTGCTATATTTTCCCGTAATTTGGGAATACCCTCAACATGTGGGTAATTCAGATCAGTAGCAAGTAAATCGTTAATGTAATCAGGATCATCTGACAACAATTCACTGAGCAAAATTGGGTGAACTCCACTTTCGGATAGGTTAAAATCAACTTCTTGCTCAAACTTGGACATCCAACGTTCCATAAGAAAAGGTTGAAATTTAGGCATTTTACTATTTTCCCATTTAAAATTAAAGAATTATTTATTATCTATTGATCTTAAATTCTTAAAACATTTTTATACTTTGATACTCAAATGATTTGATTTATTTCTTTCTAATCCTAAAGAGATGATTGAAAAAGGATTAAAATCTTACAAAAACAAATTATTTATAACGATATAAATTCCAGGTTTATAGTATTTCACAGTCACAGAATAAATAATCATTAAATATTTACCTTTTTTTATTATTTCCTATAATACTATATCAAATTTATTTATATAAGTAAAATTAGAATAAATTAAACACATAAATATACCATTTAACCAAGATTTATGAAAAAATTCTAATTTTTTCTTGATATTAAAATTTCATTAAAATGACTATTGAAATAGAGAGGCTAATTAATGACAAATATCAGAAAATGGGGGGAGAATGAGAATTGGGTTGAAATTGATTTGGATCTATGCACTGGAGTAGCAGAATGTATAAATGTCTGCCCTGCAGAAGTTTATGACCTCATAGATGGAAAAGTTATAGCTGAAAACATTGGTGAATGCATCCAATGTCTAGCTTGCCAAGATGCATGTCCTAATAACGCAATTTTAAAACACTTCGCGTGGTAGACACCCAAAAAAAGGGAGTTGATAATCTTTTATCTTTACCAAATTTATTTTGTTATACT
>SDBU01009428.1_pt1 | contig 10937 bp, 2 predicted proteins | sample 2277071 | NCBI WGS metagenome assembly SDBU01 (sample SAMN10397929, study PRJNA504765) | marine sediment metagenome | isolation source: marine sediment core GS08_GC12, 126 cmbsf | place: Arctic Ocean: Gakkel Ridge, Loki's castle | collected 2008
TCAACCCCGATACGTGGATTCCGTTCCAACTGTCCAGGGCGGTTAATGATGTGACTCTCAAGATCTACGATGTGAATGGTAGTCTTGTTCGGACACTGACTTTAGGGTATGTTCCCGCAGGTATCTATCAGACAAAGACGAGAGCTATCTACTGGGATGGCAGCAATGATGTCGGTGAACGCGTTGCCAGTGGTGTGTATTTCTATCACCTCCGCGCTGGTAAATTCTCCGCATCACGCAAAATGGTCATCCTGAAGTAGCTTCGACCTCCGAGAAAAAATTGGCTACTGAGCAAACTAGTTGCTGTTCGTTCAGTAGCCAATTTTTTGCGATTGTGGTTTTTGGGAGCTTAGTACAGAACAACAAACTTTGTCCAAGGAGACATACTCTCCCCACAAGCATTTCCTGACCTTAAAACGAATTACGAATTAAAATCGCGGTTGGCGAAGTGTTACCCTGATGTTATTTTTACTGATGCCATTTTCCTTTGGTGGACGTGAGCAGAGACTTTTTCATCCAAGAAGTGAGAGAACCGTTGTAGACAAGGGGGGATACTCATGGATACCGTAATTCCGGGGTTTCAACTTCTTCAGCATGCGAAGGTGAATATCAAATTTTATTGCTAGGTATTAGCTCTGGTGGCAAATCTTATTTTAGAAATTCTCAAAAAACAAACTTATGGCGTTACAGAGGAACTCCGCGTAGTGCGTGTGCTTCCGCGCCATTTTTTTTTAAATTATTGGGTCGGGGTGAACCTCGACCCAAATTTTTTTCTTGCGAATTGTTGATGTTTGTGTTACAATAAGTTGTGCTTTTGCATAGGTTGAAAACTTATGCGCTTTGGGATATGTAATCCTTGTTCAAATGCAAGTAGTTCTCCATTCCTGCTGGGCTTGCACCCCAGCGGCGTTCAGGTGCGCGCAAACCACCTGAACGATTGGAACATCCTGAGAATCGGGGGGAAATAACACCATCGGTTAGCACGTTTTTTACTTCCTCCGTAGAAGTCCCCTTCTGATTGTTCCAATCAGGAGGGGATGGATGCGTCAGCGACCCCGTGCAACGGGGACTTGGGGGTCGAGGTTTCGCATAAAGCTTTCTTTCGTGGTTAAAGTCCTTTGCGAGTAAAACTCTAAGGTGGATAGTAACTTTAGCTACAATACTGATATTGCTAGTAAGATATATTATCTTATAGCTTGGCTCTGAAAAAGGAACTATCTACGCGGAAGGACTCGAACTCGCGTGCCGCGATGGGTTATCATCGCGTCGCACGCGAACGTCACCGCGAATGTATCTCCGTTATCGGAGTAGTGGTAGTGTGGCACTACCCGTGGTAACGAAAGAGCTAAGAAATACTTTCGCACATTGTCTACGAATCTATAACCAACATTCTGTTGCTCTCGAAGCTTCATGAAGCCCCTTCTGAATCTATGATTCAGGAGGGGAGAATGTCACCTGAACCTCAATGCGGAAGGTTCAAGTATGAAGTATGAATGACGCGTGCGACGCGCGGTGATATATTTACCGATAATCCTGCGACACGCGCTTATGACAATTCAGAATTCCGAATTCTGATGTAAGGAGGTCATAGATGAAATTCAAGACCCTAGCATTTTTAGGTGTATTCATGTTGTTGGCATGTTCCCTTACTGTGAATGGGCAAACAACAACTATTATGGCCATTCAAGGCTCAGTAACAATGGCAGATGGTATGCTGGCGCCTAATGGTTTGTCGGTTACGGTGACAAATACGACGCGGAATCTCAGCATTACTAAGCCAACAGGTAGTAATGGCGATGGAATGTATATTGTGACTTTCATGGATATCATGGATGCCACCAAAATCCAAGCTGCCACCGGTGATAAAATTGAGGTTGTTGTCACATGCGATGGGATTGACTACAGCGCGTCACACGAACTCCTCGACGGAGATATCGAAGGCAGTATTGCAACGGTAGATATTTCCACAAAGTGTGAAGACCGTACCCAAAAGCTTGTCGTCAGCGGCGTTGTGCGTGAAAGTGATGGTGTCACACCTATGGGTGCTGGCTTGACGGTGAAGGTGTCCAACATTGACCGTGAAGGAGTGACTGCTGAAGCGGAGACCAACGATCAAGGACAGTATGAAGCAACGCTTATTACGGAAGCCGACCAATATGTAGCAGTGCCTGGCGAAACGATAGAAGTGACAGTTACTGATGCGGATGGAAATGCATTAGCGACGCTTCCTAAGATACTAACCACCGAGGATGTACGAAGCCAAGCTATGTCTGCCGATGTCACGGGTCCTGCAAGTACGACTATTATGGCCATTCAAGGCTCAGTAACAATGGTAGATGGTACGCTGGCGCCTAATGGTTTAGCAGTTACGGTGACGAATACGACGCGGAATCTCAGCATTACCAAGCCAACAGGTAGTAATGGCGATGGAATGTATATTGTGACTTTCATGGATATCATGGATGCCACCAAAATCCAAGCTGTCACCGGGGATAAAATTGAGGTTGTTGTCAAAGATGGTTATGGCAAGGAACGAGGCACAAAGATTGATTTCCTTCAGACCTCAGATATCCTTGATAATAAAGCGACGATAGATGTAACAACCGATATTATCGCGACTACCCAGACGCTTGTTGTCAGTGGCGTTGTCTATGAGGATGATGGAATTACGCCAGCGGCCGGGTTGGCAGTGAGTGTGTCCAATGTTGACCGTGAAGGAGTGACTGCTGGAGCGGAGACCAACGATCAAGGACAGTATGAAGCAACGCTTAAGGTTACAGAAGCCGGCAAATTTGCAGCAGAGGTCGGCGATGTGATAAGAGTTACGCTTACTGAGGCGGGAAAGGAAGTAGGAACAAAGGACGTGGAACTGACCAACAAAGCTGATGTTGAAGCGCAAGCGGTCGAAATTGACGTTGTGAAAATTCTTCCTGGTCTAATCGTCGAGGGAACCGTATTCGAAGCCAATGGTGATTCCTTGGATCCTGGCGTTGCCGCAGTTGTTACAGTGACTGTTGGAAACATGGTAAAATCCGTAGATGTTACAGAAGGAGGATACTATGTTGAATTCGAGATTGAGGAAAAAGAGCAGATGGCGCCCGGCGATGAAATAACTGTTGTTGTCGCAGGTCCTGACGAAACAGTTTATGGCGAGGCTACACCGCATCCATTAACGGAAGCCGAGTTAGCTGAAGATTCCTCTACTGTTGAACTTGATGTGACAACAAATAGAGTATCTACTTTCAGCATTACGGGTAAGGTCACAGATGTTCTAGGTGACCCCGTTGGAGGCGTTACCGTATCAGCCAAAGGTTTGAAAGCGACAGCGGAAACCGATGCAAACGGTGAATATGAGATTACCCTGACTTATGCCGCCAGTCCGATCGCTGATGATGAAATCACGATTCTTGCTGTATTGAGTGACCCAATTACAGGAATACAGCGAACTCGAAGCGTCACTATTCAAATTGATGCTGCCGCGATGGAACAGGGCAGTATTGAGGTTACTGACATTAAAATAGGGCTCCGTCTTGGTGGACTGACTGTTGATACGCGCCAACATATGAAATTTTTAGATAAAGCAGTCGCGCGAGCGGGTATTCCTGTAGACATTCGCGTTCTAGTCCAACGCCAGCCTCAACTTATGGACCAGATTAGCCCTGCTTTGAAAAATGCTGGCCCTATGGGTTTACTCTTACTTAACATCCTCACGGCTCCTGCCGCTGATGCCCCCAAAATATTCTCGCAGTGGGAAGGTATGGATTTAGAAAATTTTGGCAACGCTATTATGCCGCCGAAATTGATAAACCTTATCCACGGTTTGGGAACGCTAGAAGCGAATTTTCCGAATACGCTTGCTGGTAATCAACTTCAATTATATCTCATCACTCCCAATGATGTAGAAGATGTTACTTTTGAATTTGGTGCCAGCCCTATGGAAGTAGGAGAGCCTATTCCTTCGGGTGGTAAGATACTTCATACCTTCCAGTTAGATGAAGAGATGATTCTTCTACAATTGCCTGGCGAAGAGAGTCCCATTGACTCAGTGACGCTACGTTACTTTCAAGCGTTCGAACTTGAGGTCGCGCCTGAACGTGTAGAAGACTACACAAGTGTGACAATGGAAGACCCAGACCTCGACGGTATATGGACGGCTTCTGCTGAATTAGAATTAGATGTATTAGAAACAACGAAATGCTACTATTTCTTTGAAGTTCAGCTTAAGGAGCCTATGACTGTAGTAGTCGAGGGGGAGGAACGGCAAGTAGACAAATGGATTATGCATGACCCCAAGAACTTGCAATTTGAGGACCGTGGTTTGTTTAACGCGCTCTTCAATACTGATGAGTGGCTAGAGCTGTTTAATCCATTAGCTGGAGCATTAGCTGCCGGTGAAGATGTAACGGCTCTATTAACAGGAGAAATCATCTCTGAGTTTCAGACATACCTCTTTGACAAATGGGATGAAATAGTTACAGGAATGCTGGATAGCTATGACCCCCAAATAGTGTCGATGTTTAAAATTCCGCTTGTAGCTGATAATGAATCACTGTGGACAGCGCAATTGGATATAGACCAATCTGATGGCGACTACGATGTGGTTGTCGAAGTGAAAAACGGCGGTGGTAATGTTATCGACACAATGACAGTTACGGTTGGACTGGACAAGGAAGTTTCCTCTGCGTCTCTTACCGTTGCTCCTGGGAAAAATGTCCTTGGATACACAGCGGATGATACTCTTGTCATCGCGAGGACTCCAAGTGCCACAGAATTGGATATTTCGGTTCTGGAACTTACGGCAGAACCTGGTGGCGGTGATGATATTACAGGTATTCTCTTCCAAATACTGAATGAGGAAAGTAATAAGTGGATAGCTGTAGATTCACTGTCAGCTCTTGCTCTCGCCCTTAATCCCGAATTCAGAGCGGAGATGGAAGCGAAATTGACTGAAGATCTCTCAGATGAGCAGAAGGAGTACATTCAGAAATTACTGGATGTCGCCGACATGCTTATTCTGGCGGATCCAGAAATGGAAGAGCAAATCATCAGTGATTTGGGCGAAGAAGGAGCGGAGGACCTCAAAACGCTGATAGGTATCCTCGGGAGGATAAGTTGGAATCCCACAGACCTCACACCGCTGGAAGCGCTTATTACTCCTCTGTTAGGTGGCTCCGAAGCCCCGATGGATTTTATAGGTATAACCCAGACGCTTTTGAATATGGCTCCTCCTCTGAGTTTGTTCCCGTTCGCTTCCGGGATGGTCGATCTAAGGACCAAGATGGACGTTGACCCTATTACTGGCGAACAAACCAGAATAATGTTGCTTCCAAATCTAGGCGAATACTCGATTCGGGCTGTGGCTATTGATGCTGTCCTCAATATGGATACCCGCGTTGAGTCAAAGAAGATAAAAATAGTTCCTGCGGAAGCAGATAAACTGCAAGTGGTTGAACCATCCGAACTCCAAGCGGCCGATGAAAACCCCACTTTGGTGGCGGAGATTATCGAGCGAACAGAACATCCGCTGAAAAGCGTTGTCTTCCAGTATGCTCTTGGGACCGCGCCGGATGCGTGGATAGACATAGCAACTGTCGGTGCCGATGCGTTAGAGGGTAAAGGACTTGGTGACACAGTAGAAGTAACCTGGGAGACCTTCAATTTTGAAGAGCTTAACGCTACTGATGAGAAAATTCTTCTGAGAGTTGTCGCCACCAATGCGCTCGATTACGCAGACCCCGAGCCGGCTGAAACTGAGGTAGAACTAATTGCCGCATTTGAGTTCACACTCGTTTTATCCGCTGGTCTCAACATTATGTCAGTCCCGCTAGACGCCGTTGTCATCGACGAAGGTGGAGAACCTGTGAAAGGCGAAGATGGCGAGGATTTGGTTATTAACACAATTGGCAACCTGAAAACAGTTCTGGGTGAAGACCTGGTGGCGTTCTATCACTACGACACCGAGATAGGACAATTCCGCACAGAAGATATCGATGCCACTGAAATTGACGGCAATAGCGCTTTTGTCGTTCAGATGTTATCTTCAGTCAGTATTAAATTCCAAGGACTTGCCTGGCCAGGAACGCTTGCATTGAAGGCTGGTCTTAATGTGGCTGCGGTTCCACTAGCGAATGCATTCGCAACAATCGGCGATTTGAAAACTGCGCTGGGCGAGGACCTGGTGGCGTTCTATCACTACGACACCGAGATAGGACAATTCCGCACAGAAGATATCGATGCCATTGAGGTTAAGGGCGGTGGCGGATATGTCGTTCAAATGCTGGCTGATGTCTCAATTCCTGTTGCTGGTGACCCCTGGGCGAACGAGGAATCTACGGCTGCTCCTGCAGGATGGCAATTGCGAGCATTTGACCCAACATCCACTCTTATCCTAGGAGTAAATGGTACCGTCGTGAATGAGGATACAGGCTTAGCACTCAGTGACCTGTCTGTAACAGTGCGCCATCTTTCCTCTAAAATCGTGCTGACTGATACCACCGGTTCGCATTCTAAAGATGGTCGCTTCTCCGTAGTTTTCTTGGACATTGTCAATAATCATTCTGTCAATGTAGGCGATATCTTTAAGATTGACCTCAGTAATGCGGATGGCACTCTGAAATTTGAATCGGTTCGACATATTGTGACCGAAGAAGATATTCGGCATGGACGTATTGCACTTGGAGAGGTGTTTGCTCGTGTTATTCCCAAGCACTCCCAACTGCTGCAAAACTATCCTAATCCTTTCAATCCTGAGACGTGGATTCCGTTCCAGTTGTCGAAGGATGTTGATGTGACCATCAAGATATATGATGTTCGCGGGCGTATCGTGCGTCAGCTCAATTTAGGATACATTCCTGCTGGTATCTATCAGATGAAAGCCAAAGCTGCTTACTGGAATGGTGCGAATGATCTTGGCGAACGCGTTTCCAGTGGCGTATACTTCTATCACATTCAGGCTGATAGTTTCTCAGCATCACGAAAAATGGTCATCCTAAAGTAAAAGAGCATGCGGAATACGGGAATCGGAGGTCGGAGGTCGGATTTTCCGTTCTCCGTTCTCCGTTTTCCGTTCTGTAAGGAGGCATTCAATGAAATATAAAACCATTGCGCTTTTGAGTCTGGTATTAGTAACCTTCATTTGTTCCCTCTCAGCGGAATCTCAAACAACAGATAATATTATCTTTACGGGTGTAATTAAGATGCGTGATGGCGAAACGCCAGTCAGCGCTGTTGGTATGAAAGTTGAAATTACCGTAAAGAATATAACCAAAGATAAAACTTACACTCTTGCCACGACAAATGATGTTGGCGTTTATAAAGTCGCTTGCTTCGAGTTCCTAGGTGTCTGCGCGGAGGTAGGTGATGAGATATCAATAACTGTCGCTGGTACGGAATATCCAGTTGAGCCGCTTACCGATGACAACATTACTCCCCCCTTTATAGTTACCCGAGATGTTACTACCGATATTCCATTTCAAACCAAAGAACTCACTGTAAATGGAAGCGTACTATACAAGGATGGCGTAACTCCTCTGGATTTGGAGGTGACGGTTACAGTCGCAAATCCTGCCAAAGGTGTTGAGGCTGTCGGTACGACTGATGTTAGTGGCAATTATAGCATCCTCTTGAGCGCGGAAGAAACCGTTGCCGAAGATGGGGATGCCCTTGTCATCACGGTAACCGATGCAGGTAATGAAATTGGTACAGTAGAAACTAACCTCCTCACCGCCCAGGAGATTATGGATAAAGCTGTTGCAGCACCACCTATTGTTACAATTATTGGGCCGAGTACAACAGAACTTACTGTAACGGGAGTGGTGTATTATAATGATGAGGTGGAAAACATTCAGTTGTTATATCCTTTTGTTGCAACCCCTGTAGGTGAAGGACTGAATGTTACCGTTGAAAATCCTGCTAAAGGTGTTTCGGTTTCGGGTATAACAGATGCTAATGGCAACTTTAGCATTCTCTTGAACGGTGGACAAATCGTTGGTGAATACGAAGATGTCCTTGTCATTACAGTAACTGATGCAGAAGGTGTAGTAGTTGGTATGGTAGACTCCAATCCTCTCACTACTCAGCAGGTGATGGAAGATAAAGCTGCTGCAGCGCCTCCCGTTGTTACCAACATTACTCCCCCTATTGCATCTACTGATAACTTTATCGTTACCGGTGTAGTATCTAATTTTGATATGACACCCGCTGCCGGCGTTGAAGTCACCGTGCAGAATGTGACCAAAGATAAAAGTTATGCTCCTAGCGTGACAAATGATATTGGCGTTTATAGTGTCGCTTGCTTCGAGTTTGGAGGTGTTTGCGGTGAAACTGGTGATGAAATATCGATTAGTGTCAACGGTAAAGTTGAACGAATCTATAGGCTACCAACCATAGATGTCGAACGTCCATCGCATATAGTCACCGCAGATGTTATACTTACAGGCCCACCAGACCAAATCGAATTGATTCCACCTGATGCTTTACCTGTAACAAGAACTGCCGATGGATTCAGCACCGTTGATATCCTTGTTGGGCTGAAGGATCAAAATGGTAAAATTGTCGCTGATGCCGATGTAAAGGTTAGCACTGAAATCAGCTCTGTAGAACCTGTGACGAATAACGGAGACGGCACATATTCCTTCACTTATACAGCGGGCAAAGCACTTGGTGATGTTGTGCTCACAGTGGTTGCGGATGGAGTGGAAATGCCACCATTACCGCCTATCACATTGATAAGCCCGGAAATTGTCGAAGTGAAGGCTGAACCGACAGCAATTCCTGCTGATGGCGCAAGTACCAGCCAAATCACCACAACTCTGCAAAATCTCAACGGCGAGCCGGTTCCTGGTCTTGATGTCCAGATTAGTATCGCTGACGATTCTGAGATTAAAACAGGTGAATTGAGCGCGATGATGGATAACGGAGACGGCACGTATACTGCTACATACACAGCAGGCAACGATATTGGCGATGTAACTCTTGTTGTGACTGCGTTAGATTCAACAGCTACGGTCACAATTACGCTGATTCCACCTATAACGAGGGTCGCTTTGGGACCGCCAATTGATGACACACCAAGCCCGGACAGCGGTGCAGCCACAGGAGTTGTCAATCTTAATGCTCTCACAACACCTGACCCGGCTATCCAAAATGTAGAAATTCAGATTTACAACGATGAAACAAGTGCGTGGGATGTATTGGGAACTGTCACTCAAAAAGTTTCAGTTACTCTTGAATTTGAGGATATTGATGATTTGCTAGAAACGAATCCGGAAGTTTATTTATCTCTTATTCAGGGGGCGATTGGAGATGTCCTTTCTGGCGGCGAAGAAGAACTCATAGGGACAGTGCCGAAAGTTTGGTGGCTGTGGACGCTTGAATGGGACACCACAACGGTTGATGATACCATCGCGCATCATCCTGATGTAGACGTTGCAGAAGATGAAGGGCGTAATTACGTTTTAGACGCGAATTTCCCACCAGGTCCATATATGCTGCGCGCTGTAGCCGATAAAGCTGGTGAGCTTATTTCATCACCGGCAGCGAAAGCCTCTGTCGATAACATCGATGATGTACCACCTCTGACCGGCACTGAAATCGTAGAAATCATAAGACAAGAGGATGTCGATGAATTCTCCGATAATCTGCTTCCTGCTGATGCGCCTGAAGTTTATGCCATCATCCGGGTTACCGCAGAACCGGCTGCTCTTGAGGGTACTTATGACAAGTTGATTTTGCTTGTAACTTCTCCTGATGGCACTTCAAAGGAATACGAGTTGAGCGACGACGGATACTTCGAGATTAACACCTTTGCGGAGATGCACACTAACGGTGAATATATCCTTCAGGTGCTTGCTGTGGATGCTTCAGGCAACCGCGAAGAAGCAGACCCAATGTTTGAGCAAAGGATAGAGGTCGTCAATGCGGTGCCGCCTTTGATTACAGACATCACTCTCATACAGACAGGCGACCAGCCCATCCCGCATATCACGCTCGATGCACCGTTTAATCTCCGCCCAGTCTCCGCCGGTTTGTCTAAGTTTGAACTTGGAGGGGAAGCACAAGCAGAGAGATTATGGTTGTTAGTAACCCAGGAGCCTTTAGGTTGGTCAGCGCCAGCGGACATTATTATTGGTGATATGGATATCCCTCCCATAGATATCCCAATAACAAATGGTTTCTTTGAGTGGAACGCCGACCTGCCAACCGGAACCTACTATGTAAGTTTCGTATTCCGCTCTGGTCCAATTAACACATCTACTTACCCCATGGAACTCATCAACATTGAGACCTTAGTGGACAATACGAATCCTACTATTGAGCTTATAGTGCCAACTTCTGGAAGACAGAATCAAGTTATTCTGGCTACATACCAGGATGAACATTCAGGAACATACAAAGTTACCGTTAGCATCCAGGATGGAAACGGCAATGTTGTGAACGATGTAAACGGTAGGCCTGCGTTGGCAGAAGCTGAAGGGGTGATAGAACCAGCGATTGAAGGCGAAGTGCTAGGTGCAGGAGCAACGTATGCCGGACCTTTGGAAGAGGCGTTTGCCCTATCTATCGATGGTGGCCAGCTTTCCTATAGAATACCTGCGCTCGACCCTGGTAGCTACACCGTGGTATTAGAGGTAACTGACTTAGCGCGCAACATCGAAGCAAGAACCGAAGACCTCCTTATCCAGGAACTGCCAGATACCACGCCGCCTCTAATCACAGCACTTTCTCCGCAAGGTACTATCGGTAAATCTGTTGCTACAATCACCGTTATTGCAACGGATGAATCAGGCATAGACCCAGACCCAGATAAAGTTAAAATAAAACTGAATGGTGCTGACCTTACTGGCCTTGATCTTACCGGTATTAAGGGTGGTTGTGCGACTAGTACTTTAGATGTGGCTGATTCGCAGGCAGGTATGCAGCAGGTAGAAGTCTAACTC
>SDBU01009429.1_pt1 | contig 10936 bp, 17 predicted proteins | sample 2277071 | NCBI WGS metagenome assembly SDBU01 (sample SAMN10397929, study PRJNA504765) | marine sediment metagenome | isolation source: marine sediment core GS08_GC12, 126 cmbsf | place: Arctic Ocean: Gakkel Ridge, Loki's castle | collected 2008
TTCTATATCTAAAATTATCTCCATCTGGATCATATTGACGAAAGCGATAACTACTCTCAGTTTCATCTAAACCATCTACATAGTGATCATGTTCTTTTGCCCATTTTCTGGCTGCTGTCAGTTTCCATTTGTCTTTGGTGAATATAACACTCTGTGTATGTGTAGCACTTGGTGCTTTTCGATTAACTGCTGGCATTTTTATTCACCTTAACTTTAGATTTGTATATAATCATTCTTTTATCTTTGTAGCTGCCAGGGGTCTCCTAACCGAAGCCGGAGTGATTCCTGCATTCATGCAAGCTATTATACCAGCAGCCTCCCAATAATTTTCAGCATAGATACAACCATTATTTCCAACTACTTGACATAATGGGTTGACTTTATTCTCCATAACAAATATTATAGGTATTCCCTTATCCACACAAGCTTTATGAGGAGGTCCCCAAATACCATCCGGAGAAATCAAAACATTAACATCTTCATTTGTTAACTCATCTTTTCCTGAATAAGGTCTCGGTGCTCTATGTAACCCCTTAAGAACACAAAATAGTTGCGAATCAGAAACCATCTCAGGTGCAATTCGAGGGTCTACAACAAAATTACCATCATCATTTGCAGTGCCTTCATAAACTGGAGCATGAGCATTTGGCTTGAATAGCATTTTCCCTATCATCTTTGATAACTGAGCTTCAACATATCCCCACGGATTAATACCACCATTTTTCCAATAGTATAGTCTTGTCTCCTTATCAACATCAACAGGGGTGGCAATTGCTAATGAGTCAAAAACTAAATCTCTAACCTGTTCAACTAATTTTTCTGCACCATAAATATTACTAACTGCTCGACCATTCCTAATCCCACCCGTCATCTTCAATGGCTCATTAAGTTCCAAAATATCTACATCACATCCAAATGTAACCCTTGCGGCTGATACAGCATTAACAGTTAATGGTCTCACTGGCTTATTCACAACAACCAAAACCTTATTCTGCCTTACCTCCCTCAAACCAGTTCTGCCTTCAAGAAATCTATCCAGCAAACTACCCTCAACATAAAGGACGTTGTCTGGCATCTCGTTAAAGACACCTGCATTAACAGCATTTGGATGTGTTATTAATTTATCACATAGGCTTGCCATCAACCTAACCACTACACCAGCATCGCCAGAATGACCGCCTATTTCACATCCAATCCCAGTTGGTATTATGAACACTACGTTAAACATTATCTTCTTCTTGTTTTCATTTTCTGTTTTAATATCGGTACTTTATTCATTTTAACTCCTTTCGATTAGATATTCAAAAAATTCTTGGCCCCATGCTATTATTTTCCCATCAGGTTTTAATAACTTTACTGCCTTATCCTTAAATCTGAGGTACTCATCTAAATGTATTGGTAATATTTCTTTCCAAATATCACCTATTACACAATCAAATTTCTCTCCAATCTCATCATAGTCATAAAAATCCCCAAACTGCACGTCGCCTTGTATAAATAAATTGGCATCTATAACAGCATCTATAACCTCACTATATTTTTCGATAGTAGTAACATAACTGACACTCTTGTTCTCACATAAAAACTTTTGTACTATACCCAAACCATACCCAGCAACCAGTGTGTTTCCATACGCCTGATTCGCCATATATTTCTGTGCTTCAACTTCTGAAGGTATGTCATACATCCACAACACCCCATCAATCCAAAGGAAACTATAGCCATTCTGTTTTAGTAGCTCTACTTTTACCCCTTCTGTAACTGTCATTTCTCATTTCCTCTTAATAAATGTGGAGGTGCTTTTCTCAGTAGCCTTAAACCAGTTCTCTGCTATCCTTTGAACTTCTTTTGGGTCGTATTTCTTGCAGGAGAATATATTTAGATATACCGTCCTTGTTACATCTAAAGTATGAATTGTAATATTGCTGGTTGAGATAAATTGTACAGCCGATATTCCTTTCAAATGAGCAGGTGCGTTTGTACAACCTTCTGGGTCCCCAGCATAATCCCAAAAATGAAGGTCTTCTCTTTTCATATCTATTGCAGTACAAAGAGTATGGAAGAAAGCTTCTATACTATTACGAGTAAACTCCAACTTATTACATCCGTACATATCCAAAATCAATTCGTAGCCATAAGGTTTATTCATACTCACTTTTCCTTCGATGTCTTAGTTTTTTTAACAATCTTCTTTACTTTTCTTTTTAGGGACTTAGAAGGTTCTTTATCAGGTTCTTTATCAGGTTCTTTATCAGGTTCTTTATCAGGTTCTTTATCAGGTTCTTTGTCGGGTTTTTTATCAGAAGGTTCTGAGGACAAAAGTTTAGCCGCCCCAGGAGAAATATGTAACTCATCACCACCTTTAATATTTTTATAACCTAAATGAGCACGAGCTTCGTTAGGAGTTAAGACACCTTCTCTCACATAACGGGTATATACTAACGATTCCGTATTAACATCACCTTGCATGGCAGGGATGTCTTTAATTGAGATACCAAAACGATGCTCTTCCATAAGACCAAATATCTTAGCACTCATAGTAGAAGTAATTTTAGTAAGTATAGGAATAACTGCGTTTTCCCAGAACGTCCGTTTCTGTTGCTCGGCGTTCGCATAGGTTGCAGCTGTCATTATCCCAATAATAATAGGAGGGACATTAAAAGAAGTAAGAATTCTCTTCATACATGCTTCTTGTGACTTGGCAAAATCTGCATCTTTCGGAGAAATTGAAGGTGTTCCATGTTTCAAACCTGCATCTAGTAACATCACTCCATGAGCTTTTTTATATCCTTGATATTTAGTTTTGAAGGCATTAATAATTCGTTTTCGAGTCTCTGGAGCTAAGGTCTTGTCCGTTTCAAGTATAGTATCTATGTTCCCACTATTTTTGAAGAAAGCCTGATTGTACCCCATAGCATAAAGGTCAAGGAGTACACTAGAAATAGTTGGCTGAATAGGAGACCATCCGTACCACTCATTAGTAGGACTATAAAATTTGAAATGAATTATATCATCAACCTCGAACATAATCGGATTGAGATTAGGAGTATAACTATACCCTCTCACTCCCTCACTACCCCCCATAATTTTCATCTTATCCTGACGAAGTAGTTTAAAACCAATTACTTCATCACTATCCTTACGAATCACCTCCCAATAAGCATTTCCAGCTAACATCTGAATCACTGTCCCTTCTATCAAATCAGACATAGGGACGTCTTTATATGGAGCTCTCAAAACTAAATTCATCTTGTGATCTGAGTCTATAGAAGCCTCTTCTTCCGTCCCAGTATAGATTTTAATAGGAACAGTAGAGGCAGCTTCGGCCAATGCTCTAATACAAGACGAAATCCAAATATACTGCTCCGAAATAGCAATATAGTCTTCGAGATTTATAGGAGGGCTTTCTAACATCTCATCACCATGAGCCGTAGAAATAGAAACCCTGGTATCCTCAAACGCTACACTCTTAGCAGTAAAGTCACTTTTAGTAATTACCTTAGCAAGATACCTTGCCGCCTTATGTTTCAATCTACTAAGCATAATCCTCACTAAACCTCACTAAATGTAATGTAAGCAGGTTCTAGTACTTCCTTTATAGCTCCGTTAGCCATAATAATCGCCTCTGCTTTATCTGGAGAACTACCTCCTCGTGAACGAAGTTGTTCTTTCGATTCGATTAAAAGTTTACGATCACTTCTGGTTGAAAAATTAATTGATAGGAGCTGGCTCCTAAGTTCTGGATCGTTTGGCAGTTTAATCGCTTTGCTTTTTAGTGCTTCTCGAAAACGCCAATAGGCCTGAGCTTTGAGATTTGCAAATCTGTAAGTCTTACTCTCATCTTCAGACTCATATCCAAATTCTACAGGAGCCGCTCCTGCTATAAACTCACCTACATTATATCCCTGTTCCTTTAACCTATCATGCACCCCAGCCCCTAATCCTACAGAATCAACTACAACTAAATTATCCTGATCCATTAAAGAGGCTATCTCACCTACTACTTCCATTAAATCATTCTTACGAGAACTATATATAAACTCAAATTCATTTCCGACTCTTTTAGCCACTATAGACTGATCTCCCCCACGTCCTACATCTACACCATACTGAATGTCACTACCTTTAGATTCAATAGCAGCTTCCATAGAATGTATGACCCAATCATATGGGAAGAAATGCTTATCCGCTCCAATATCCCAACTACCCTCAATATACTGCTGTACCCAAGAACCAGGGAAAATATCTCGTAATTCATTCTCATACTCAACTGGAAGATGGGGATTGTCTCTGATAAAAGAGGGAATAAATTTGTGATTTTTCTTTTGCTTATCTATAAAAACTTCTCGTAACCAACCCTGTTCAGGATTACTTGCTAATATACCTTGATATTCAAATGGATCTATTTCAGGTTGTCTTAATCTTGAACATAAAGCATCCCAATAGCTACGAGGCATTTCAGAAGCCTCATCTACTGCAAAATAGCATAATGTTTTAGACTTGATTCTATCCCAGTTTGAACTTTCCTTTGCACTCTTATTGGATTTCAAACCCCCATACCATAATCGACTTCCGTTATGATACTGAATAAATTGTTTACTTTTATTATGAAGAGCTACAGCATCTTCAGCCAAAAACTTCTCTAGTTCCAGAAACGTAGTGTCCATAAATGTCACGTTTTCCCAACGACCAATAAATCCTTCAGATCCTGGAAGGGTTAGTGCTTTATATTGGCAGTGATTAACGAGAAAGGCACTTTTTCCTCCACCGATTGCTCCACCAAATAGCATATATTTGGCAGGACAACGATGGGCATATGCCTGTTTTTCAGTAGGAGTATATTTAAGTTGTATTTCCACCTATTCACCTAAACATATATTTTCCAAACAAATAAGCTAATAGAAGTATTCCAATTAAAATAATAAACCACTCAAACATTTCTTCTTTCCCCAATCATTCTTCTATCTCTTCCCATCTTCTTTATTACACAAGAAATACACGGACCGTATCTTTCATTACTCACTTGGAGATGTACTTTAGAGAGAATTTGCCAATTTAGTATACAATAGATATGGATTAAATTTCCAATGCCATTAAATACATGGATCATTCCTATCCCATTTATTATTTGGACTTTTATCCAATGGTGATTTTCTCTCATTATAACTCAGCTACTCCTTCTATATGTAAATCCCAAGTAATTACATCTACTAAAGCACTCACTTCCTGGAGGGTACTCAAGTGTTTATGTGGAGGAATCCCATAGAAAGACATCATTCTTCGTAATCCTCTAATACTAAATGAATATTCTGTCCCTTCAATGAAATGAGTCCATCCTAATTTATTTAGTAACATAAATAACTGAAGTGCAGGTCTGCTTAAAGTCTTCTGAACATAGTCCCATTCGTTGTAGTCAGGGACAGGCCATTTATGAAAGCCATTTACTGTGTTACAAATAACATCTTCTACTGCTCTTAACATTTTAATTGTCCATCAATTCAAAGGCCATCCATTGTCTTAACGGTGTGTCATCTTGCTTGAATATCATCCAGTATCCGCCAAGCTCCCAGTAATAGTGAGCTTCGCTAATATTTTTTTATGTTTGTCTGTTTGTTTATATCCCTTTTTAGGCATACTAAATTCTTTTTAATTGTTAAGGAGCGGCCTCATACCAGAATTGTCCCCGGATAACTTTACCATTTATATTTGTCCATGTTCCAGTTACCCAATCTGTAAAAAGATGAACAGTACTGGTATTTACCTCCATATAAGATAATCCTGGTGTTGTTGATCCTGCACCATTATCTGTAAATCTTGTAGACCCGTACATCCTTGCACCAGCACTATTTACGGTAGTGTATGGGAGAGTGAAAGTCGCATTCGTAGCATTACTTGTTCCGTTAATATTAAAAATCACAAAAACCAAGTTACCAACTTTCTTATACCAGATATTTGCTGTTGGTGTTGCTGCCCAACCTACAATAGTTGAAGTTCCACCATAATCTGTCCAGGCAACATTGCGTAAATCTCCTGCTTGTAATGTAACAATATCATCTGCATTTTGGTCAATGCCAAATTCTACATTATTGTCAGCAAAATGTCCATCAACATCTACAATAGGAACGTCTACAGCTGAAACTTGCCCAGGTCCTACTCCCCAGTTAATATGAATATCACCAATAGAATTTATAGTAATGAAGTCTCCTGAAAGAGTATCTCCTATCGGCATCTCTTCCGCTCGAGGAGAAGAAAGAAATACAAGAGGTCTCCTTTCAGCAGCAAAGCAAGAAGTTGATGTGAATAGAATCAATAACAATACAATTATTTTTTTCATGTGTATAGAACCTCCAAAATTTCAGTTCCATTATAATATTTCACTATTCCTGAGGTTGTGTTGTACCACATCTTTCCTACCCATTCTGCAAGCTCAGTTCCTGAAGGATCAACAGCAAGAGGAGGGGGACAGGGACAGGTAACGGCAGGTAAATAAACAGTTGAAGGATATGTGGAAGATACCATTCTCCAGTGTGCCTGCATAGCAAGATGCTTGCTTGATAATTTTGAAGTTGAAGAAACAGGTGTTATAGGTAGGTTACAGACACCTTGAGAAAAACATTTTAATGCTGGCATATTTATCCTCCTTGATTATTTGTTTGAGATACCCATCTCCAAAATGCCTGCCATGCGATATGTTTAGAAGACAATTTAGAGGTTGAGGATACTGGGGTTACTTTTGCACTTGCGATACATTGTACTGTAGTTAGACAAACTAAATAATCTGCCATATCTTAATCCTCCCAGGTAACGGTCGCCATTAAGGCTGTAATATCAAAAAGGACTTGAGGATATGCCCATCGAGGAACACCCCAGAATTCTGCCCTGTCAATCCCAATATTTCCAAGTACAGCCCAGTTTCCAGACTGCCCGTTTAGGCTTTTCCAGTACGCATTTTTATTCATAGCCAAAAACAAGGTTCTCCCATAAGGATTAAGGGATTCTATAATAGTTTTATATACCCCATAATCTGGAATGGGAAATTTGCTCACTCTATCGGCTGTGGCATGATACATTTTTATCACTCCTATATATAGTTTATTTCAAAAATAGTCACTATTTCTATTTTCAGTATAGGAATATACATTGAAAAAGCCGGGATGTCAAGGCTTTTTTTAATTTCTTTAGAAATAGGTGCGTGTAGAATTCCCCCTTATAAAGTCCCTTAATCCCCATAAAAACGTTTTCAAGCACTATACCCCACACACACAGTCCTCAGGAGATGGGCATAACAATACACTAGAAAACTCAAATTCCTAGAAATAGGCGGGCAGTGCTCTGTACCATACTAAACCTTTTTTTTCATGCATGTTGTTTTTTTGTAATGTTCATACACCCCATGTACATGATTAATAAAACATAAATATTAACATAGTTATTAAGTATATCATATATAATAACATTGTAAACAAGATAAACACAGCATGTTTCATTACAAATAATATAAACATAATTGACAATATAAATGATAGAATAATACTTATATATAACATGATAAATAATATAAACATAATTGACATCAGGCAAGGGTATTTTAAGATAAAGCAAAAATAGTTCTTGACAACGTAAACAAGATAATGTATATTGATAGCGTAACATAAAGATAAAGCTCTTTGATATTCAGTTTAACAAACGCTCCCGTCGAGCATAAACCATTAAACAAGTTTAACTATGATAAAGCAAGCAAGCAAGAGACAGACTAACAAAATTAAGAAGTTAAACAAGCAATTAAGACAAGCACAGAAAAGGGTTTAACATGTCAAAGTTAAGAGGTAACCTGTACAAGTTTGCCCGCATACTTGGAGATGTTGAAGCAGTAGCAAAAGGCAAAGTTGGACAGCGGATAATGAGAAGATTAGCTGGTAAAGTAACAGGTCGAGGATTGCACAAGCTGTTCAAGTAGAACAAGTTACAGCAGGAGAGGTGGTGATTAAGAATGTCTAACAAGTCAAACAAGGTTATTGGAGCAGGAAGGGAATTTGACAAGCCGGTAGCGGTTAAACCGGCATGGAAGTCCGCTATCGAGAACGCTACATCAGCGATAGCAGAGCTTGACCGGCAACTGGTAGCAGGTGGCGACAAAACAGAGATAAGCAAGTTAAACAGCCAGCCAGTCGTTACAGTTGGCTATGTTAACGCTCATGTCAAATACAGAGTCAAACAAGGCTATGTGTTTGACACAAAAGACAATCATATTCAAATGGTTGACTTCGTGAAAGTCAAGTAATTGGCTTAGGGGTTACAGAAATGTAGCCCCTATTTTATGAACATAAACTTGTCAATATGTATAATAATATGTTATATTTATCAAAGTGTTCACTTATGAATTTCCGAAAAATTTTGAAATTAAGCAGGTTTCTTAGAATAGTCCCGCAGACTATAACATGCTCCGCAGACTACAAGTCAAAACTAGAAAGGAGGTGATAGAGATGTTTGGACTATCAAGAAACAAGGGAGCCAAAGAGTATGTAGACATCATACAAGAGGCTTTTCAATCCCCTGAAAAAGCAGAATCAGTACTTGCAGCTTTCAAAGAAGGAAACAACTATACTCACATCCATGATGGAGAGAGTAACGCCCTAAACTTTCTCATAATGATTGTGGAAAAACTCGAAAAAAACAAAGACATTATCGGAAGGACAGACAAGATAATCGAACTAAGGAAATAAGTAACATGAGACACATCGACAATCTATAGAGGCTTAATTGAACTATAGTAAGGAAAATACTATGCAATTTTCTCCTGGACTTTAGTAGCCATAACCCGTTGCAAACGGTTTCTTGGATTTCTATTGTAACCTGTTGCTAATGGTTTTCTAAAATTCTATTATTCCCCCACAGATTCCTAGATTATTTTACAGACTATATCTAGAATATCTAAACCTCCCCGCAGACTACAACTAATTCCCAGAACACCCAAAAACTATGGATAGTGCACGTCTCAACTAAAACCCACAAAAAACAAATCTACATGGGCCCGACACCGTTTCGAGAACGAAAAAAAGGCATGCACGTTACTTCGAGACTTTTCTGAAAATTTATAGAAATTGCTTACGGTCAGGATTTGCATCACAAAAAAAAAGGCGTGCACGAACCCACCTCAGAAAAACTAGAATAACCCGCAGACTATAGAAAACCATGGGAAACTATAGAAAACTAACAAGTCCCGCAGACTATAGATAGTCCCTGGGAACACCACATTCCATAGGGAACTAGGTAGTCCCGCAGACTATAACCATTTCTGAGATAGTATGATAGTAGACCCCAGGCCTATAGTGGTGCTTACGTGCATAGTGCATGGATTAGTGCTGCATAGCTTCACTATAGAAAACCATAGATAGTGCTTAGAAAGAACTATAGATAGTGCATGGATGTCCTGGAATACTGTGGGAATGGGGATAAAGGACTCTCTGAGGTATGGTATTCTACCTACTACCACCTACTACCACCTACTACTGTTCTACTTAACTATTGATACACCACTATCCTATGTTCTACTTAGCTATAAAGACTGGATATACTATATTCTACTGGACTACTGTACCTACTTATTCTTCTATAGAGACTTCTTCCTTCTGTACTTCTATACGTTTGGGTATGGCTCTTCCTTCTTGTACTCTATTAGGAATCTGGGTTACTATATTAAACACAAAGTCCTGCTTACCTTCTCCCTCTGTGAACTTCCAATATATATCCTTCAGAATCAATAACGCCTTTAACTTATCGTACATTCGTATTCTAACTACGTTATGTTGTTCCTTATCTGCACCGATATAGGGTACTGTACTTATCTCCTGTATAGCATTACTATTCGTAACTTTCTGTAAATCGCTTATCCTTACTATATAATCGTACTTAGGTCCTAATGGACTTTTGTTCTCTATCTCCTCGATTGCTAGGAATTCTACAATATTAGTAAACGCCAAATCGCAGAGCTCTTTTACTATCCTTTTTCTTGAAGCCCCACATTCAAGTATTACACTCTCCATAAGATATTCTATATAATCCTTTACTATCTCCTTCCTCATCAAATTACTTGATCTTACGTGTGCTCCTTCGTATGTAGTATCTCTCCCTAATTCCTTATCTGTCTTCAACATTGACCTAGTAGAATTAAAGAATGTGGGTTTAGATGTAAAGTGTTCACAGAATAGTTTTTCTTTAGGAGTCAACCTGTCAAATTTTTTAGGTACTTTCATATCAAAGTCCTTTCTATTCTTTATACTTACTATATCATAGATATCTTTAGATGTCAAGAGAGAATCCCAGGTGAAAACTATTGAAATCTAATATTGACATATCTATAATGATAATGTAATATATATTTATAAAATGAAAATATATGTCAGTGACTGAGAGGTGGTGAATTAGAAATGATTACTCAAAGTGATAGAGAAGAATTGAAAAAAGTAATCGAAGAAAGTAACTTCGACTGGTACAAAGAGGCTCACGAGGATATTCAAAATCGAATTCTGGAAGTTATTGACACCGGGTTCCCCCTTCTAAGACATCCTGGGAATGCAAAAGCCTTGCAGGAAGAAGAAACTGATGCACTTGATGAATTCACATGGATGTTCTACATGGAAGAAATCAAAACCCATGTTGAAAAAGAGTGCCCAGAATTACTTCCACTAATTTGGCAAATCACTGAGTATCCAGAACCTACAACTGGAAGGGACATTAGGGACTGAAAAGGAACTATAAGTAGGGGCTCATAATATAGTGAGTCCCTCACATGAAAAGGAACACCATAACTATAAAATAAGAACTTATAAATGGTTCCGCAGACTAAGAATAGTCCCGCAGACTACAAGTCAAAACTAGAAAGGTGGTGATAGAGATGAAGATAAACATAGCATTAGGTATAGTGATAGTCCTTAGT
>SDBU01009430.1_pt1 | contig 10935 bp, 9 predicted proteins | sample 2277071 | NCBI WGS metagenome assembly SDBU01 (sample SAMN10397929, study PRJNA504765) | marine sediment metagenome | isolation source: marine sediment core GS08_GC12, 126 cmbsf | place: Arctic Ocean: Gakkel Ridge, Loki's castle | collected 2008
GAGTGGGGTTCAGAAGGCAGCGGCGACCGCCAGTTCAACCAGCCCACGGGGATAGCGGTGGACGGGTCGGGGAACGTGTATGTGGCCGACAGGGGCAATCACCGGGTGCAGGTGTTCAGCCCCATCAGCGCTCTCATGGGAGAGTGGGGTTCAGAGGGCAGCGGCGACGGCCAGTTCAACCAGCCCACGGGGATAGCAGTGGACGGGTCGGGGAACGTGTATGTGGCCGACACCGGCAATCACCGGGTGCAGGTGTTCAGTCCCGGCGGCGAATTCCTGGCAAAGTGGGGCACCCTGGGCAGCGGCGACGGCCGGTTCAACCAGCCCGAGGGGATAGAGGTGGACGGGTCGGGGAACGTGTATGTGGTCGACACCGGCAATCACCGGGTGCAGGTGTTCAGTCCCGGCGGCGAATTCCTGGCCAAGTGGGGCACCCTGGGCAGCGGCGACGGCCGGTTCCGGTTCCCTCAAGGGATAGAAGTGGACGGGTCGGGCAAGGTGTATGTGGCCGACAGGGGCAATCACCGGGTGCAGGTGTTCAGCGTCCGGGTGCCGGCACCCTAGGCCTCTTCTCCTAATGTTCACTCTCCTCTGGAGCAAGGCGGCAGGGGATCTCGATACGTAGCTGTAACCCAGTGTTGGTGCCGCGGTTCGTGGAGTCGGAAACGGCTCGTAGCAGATAGTCAAGTTGCCAGTCCTGGCCATCTGGTGAATTGGACAGTACAAGTGTGCGGCTACGTGAAGCTAGGTCGAGCGTTGGGCAAGCCCTACGGCACGTCCATCCGGCGAAGACGCCGGACTGTCAGCCAGAAAAATATGACTGCCACCGTAGCTGCACCCACCACGGCAGCTGGGAACTCGATTACCCTTTGGCCCAGCACCTCAAAGCTATTCTCATCCATCCCGTGCAGGATGGACAGGGTGTAGCCACGCACGCTGAGGTAACGGACGCCGCCCAGGAATGTGCTGATCACCCCTTCCCACAGGAAGACGTAGATGAGCGCGAAGCCGAGCGCGCGAGTGCTGATGAGTCCGGCCCAGGTGAAGATGGCAGCGTATGTGACTATACCGGCGAACAGCCCCACGCCGACGGCAGCCGCAGCTTGACCATCGCCTTTGAGCCCCACAAGTGTCGCGAGGACGCCACTGGCGATAACCAACGGGCCTCCGACAACTATAGATGCCAGGAGCTTCGGCAACACAATCCATGACCGCGATATCGGCTTTAGCACCAGGTAGCTCAACGTACGGTCCTCTAGCTCGTTCCCAAACCCCGCAGTCGCCAGCACCATCGTGACGATGGGCATGATCGCTCCGACCACCATGCCGTCCAGCAGATTGTTGACGAAATGCCTGTCGTACGTCTCTTCATTGCCCGCCAGGGCAGAGAGAATGGCGGCCAGAGTCACCGGTAGAGCCGCCAGAAAAAAGATAAATAGGAGGCGCCGACGCCCGGCCAGTTGGTGCAGGGAGAGCCGAAATACAGATCGCATCTAGCGCTCCACCACGTAGCTGAAGACGCTCTCCAGCGACTCATCAAGTGGCTCCACACGAAGCAGGCGTATCCCTTGCTCCTGGGCGAGGCGCGGGATGGACCTCTGGAGGGCACGTACGTTGCGGCTCAGGATGACCAGGGCCCCATCAGGGTCGACAGTGACCGAGTCCACCTCACCGAGTCGGATCAGCACCGCAGCCATCGAACGCGCGTCGCTCGTGACGATGCGCACTTTGTAGGGTTGCTCGTCCAACTTCTCGCGGATGGCTCGGAAGTCACCAGATGCGGCCAGTTTGCCGCTGACCATCAGCAGGATACGTTCAGCGAGCGTCTCAACCTCCTCGAGGATGTGCGAGGAGATGAGTATCGTGCGTCCCTCTCCGGCGAGGCGGCGCATTTGGCCATGAAACTCGATGCGCTGCCGGGGGTCTGTGCCGTTGAGCGGCTCATCTAGCAACAGTACTTCCGGGTCGTGGACGAGTGTCGCAGCAAGCCGTGCCCGCTGCCGCATCCCGCGGGAGTACGTGCCGAGGGGGCGATTTCGAGCCTCCTGCAACCCGACGGCCTCTATTGCCCGGTCTACCGGCGGTCCCAGCGGGGTCATGCCGTGCAGCCGGGCGGCAAACTCCACGAACTCCTGCCCGGTATAAAAGTCGTAGGCGGCCTCGTGCTCTGACAAGACCCCGATCCTGCGATAGAGTTTTGGATTATCGCGAACAGGTTCACCGAGTAGTCTCACTTCCCCCTCTGACAGTTTTGCCAGGCCCGCGATCATATGCAGCAAGGTAGTCTTCCCTGCACCATTGGGCCCCAGCAGGCCAGTGATCCCTGGGTACACCTGCAGCGACACATCGTTTACTGCCACGACGCTGCCAAACCACTTGGAGACGCTCTGGACTACAATCGTCGGCTCGGCCAACGCGGCACCCAATGTGTCAGTGGACTGGAAGACCTTCGTCATACTCGTATACTCCTATAGCGCCACAAGAGTGCCAAGCCGGGGCCGACGGTGTAGAGCAGGTACAACCCGACCGGAACGCCGATGGGCAGCTGCTTCACAAGCTTGCTGGCTTGTGACTCGTTCTCCTCGGCGAAGATCAAGTCGTTCACGTGTATGGGTAGCTGTCCGACGTTGATGAGGGCGAACCACTTTGCTAGATCTCCCGCCGGAGGTTCGCATTGTTCCGTAGCAGCTCCGAGAGGCTCGGACAATGCTGTATCGTCTCCTTCACATTCAGTAAAGGAGCCGGCGACGACACCAGAAATAAGAAAAAGCCCGATGGCAAAGGCAGCCGCATACGCACGGCGGGTCGTGAAGGCAGCCACGGCCAAGGGAATAGTGGTAGTGAAGATCGCTACTACCAAGCCAGCGCCGAGGAAGCGTGGGACGTCCAGCCAGTGGCCACGTAGATACTCCAGCGGCTCGGCTGAAGCAAGCGTAAAGCCAACGAGCAAAATCACCTGCCCCGAATAAACAATGGCGAGAGAGATTGAGAAAAACGCCAACCAACGCCCGACGACGTAGTCTGTGGGCGTTAGCGGCCGCACGAAGTACAAATTGATTACGCCGTCACGCCGGTCGGGGCAAAGGAGTTCGGGCGCGATGATGGAGGAGAAAATAAGCAGGACTACCAAGACGATCTGGTAGTAGCCGGCGTGGCCCGGGATTTCGTCGCTCGGACCAGCCACGGAGGCGACGATGGTCAGGACCAGCGCTGGTGCCATGGCAGCTACGAAGAGCAGGCCTGGGAGAATCTTGGCGCGAGAGCCGCGGCCCAGGCCAAGGGCAGTGCGCACGCCGTTCACCCACAGGGCCTTGCGAGCGCGCATCCGCCCCTCGCGCGGTCCTTCGTAGTGCTGATAGCCGAGGTCGAATACCTCGCCCTGATACTCGGTCATTTTGGTGTGCTCCGAAAAATATCGGTCAGTCTGTCACGGCGGGGTGCCAGTCGGCGCAGTCGGGCGTTAGCTTCGACAATTGCGTCGCGTATGGCGTCGTACTGCTCTCCGGTTTCCTGGTTGACGATCACCGCGGAGTCCTCAATAGTCGCCTGAATACCGCGATTCGCCAACGCCACCACCACCTCATCACGATTGTCATCAACCTCGACGACGAGGGTTTGCGTCTCTTGGGTGAAATGGGAAACAGATCCCTCCTCTGTGACGTGGCCGCCATCGAGAACGATGATGCGATCACAGGTTCTCTCGACATCGCCCATCAGGTGCGACGACAGGAGGATGCTGATGCCGAACTCCCGGCCGATGCGCCGGACCAGGCTCAGCATCTCTTCCCGGCCGCTTGGATCGAGGCCCGCGGTGGGCTCATCCAACAGCACCAGAGCGGGGTCGTGGACGAGGGCCTGAGCCAGCTTGACCCTCTGCTTCATCCCGGTGGAATACTCGCGAATCGTGCGGTAGCGCTCCTCGGCCAGGCCAACGTGCCGCAGCACGTCGGCTGCTCGGGTTCGCGCGTACGCGGGAGGTAGGCCACTCACCTCCGCCATGTGCGTCAAGAACTCCGAGGCGGTAATTGCAGTCGGCAGGCACTCGTGCTCCGGCATGTAGCCAAGGCGCGCACGGGTTTCGACTGACTGGTAGGGCTTTTCGCCCATCACCTCGGCGGAGCCAGCGGTCGGTCTAAGGAGCCCCAAGAACAGCTTGATGGCCGTGCTCTTGCCCGCGCCGTTGGGCCCCAGCAGGCCGGTTATCCCCTCGAGGACTTGGAAGTCAACAGACTCGAGGGCAATAACAGCACCATAGTGCTTCGTCAGCCCCTTCGCTTCGAGTAGCGGTGGCATATTGGCCCCTTCCTGAGGTTTCCACGGGATATCTGCTACTGGCCATTATATGCTTCTACAGCCTCAAATGTCATTGACGAGACCATTGATCTTGCCCAGACGAAAGACCGATCAAGCCATTGGCATCGTACCGAAAACTCATTATTCTTCACGCACCGGAACCCCAATCAGTATAGACTGGCCCTCCCTAACCCAGTCTTTCAACCCATCTATCGCTTCAGCATAGGCCTCTATGGCCTTCTTTACGTCCTCCTGGGTATGCGTAAGGCTGATGTAGTACCTGCCGGTGGGCTTGATGATGCCTCGCCCAAACAGCAGCTTATTAAAACGGTCGAGTTTCGCTCCATCGGCCTTCTGCAGTGAGCGATAGTTGGTTATCTCTTGGTCAGTGAAGAAAGCACCAAGGACACAGTCCACCCCAATGACTTGGGTAGGTATCTTGGCCTCTTTCAATAGGCGCTCCAAGGCATCTCTTAACTGCTTCCCCGTGGCAAAGAGCCTCTCGTAGCTTCTCTGTTTTTTCAGCTCTCTATAGGGTGGCGAGCCTCGCCACGCAGGAGATGGGGTTGGCATTCAGGATGCCTTCTCGGGAGTCACCAGTAGCAAGAGCGAGGGCAGCACCACCAAGGATGCTGACATGGCAAGGAAAATCATGAGGGCTGTCAGTATTCCGTAGGCCGAGAACATGGGCATGGGCGCGAAGCCCATAATAGCGAAGCCCACGATGCTGGACGCGGCGGAGGCCAGCAGCGCCACTCCTGTCCCGTTGGCCGCCTGTCGCAGCGCCTGCACCTTACTTGACGCTCTGCGCATCTCTTCCCGAAAGCGCTCTGTCATGTGTATAGAGTAGTCGATGCCTACACCAAGAGACACTGCGCCAATGGTGGCGGTCACGAAGTTCAAGGGGAACCCAGTCAGGTACATGAGACCGTAGAGCCACGTCACCACCAGCCCAATCGGAATGATGGTCACCACCGCATACCGGAGCGAGCGCATCGCGATGAGCAGAAGCACCAACACGGCAGCCGCCGCGATCGGCAGGGATTTCTGCAGCGTCTTGGTGGTGGCGTCCAGTTGAGCCAGCCGGGTGAACGGCGAGCCGGTGAGCCCCACATGGGTGATCGCTGGGCTCCCCTTCAGGACTTCCAGGCTATCGGTAAGCGAGTCACGTGCAGCAACGATGTTCTGCTGCTCGCGTGTACCAGGGATCCCAACCGTCAGAATCGTGACGTCATCCTGGCGACCGTCAGGATCGCGAAACAGCACTTCCCGAACCTGGCCGGGGGTATAGGCCAGCGTGTTCTCGTCCAGGGGCACACCCTCAGTTAGCATATAGGCATAGGCCGCTTTGATCTGCACTTGAGAGTCTGGCAACCCGTCGCCGTCGCTGTCGGTGACCTGCACCCCTGTGACCGCCGCGACGCGACCCAGCGTGTACTCATTGCCAGTTATGCGCCTCAACAGGGTGACGACCGTTATTGACCAAATTTGCACCTCGCCATCAGCTCCCCTCGCGATGTAAGGATTGTCGGCAAGGTCCAGGATGAACTGGTCAACGGCTGCAAGTGCCCGGGGATCGCTCAGGTCTCCCTTGATGTAGGCAATACCTGGCTCGCCGCCCGTTTCGCCGAGATGCTCGTCCATCTTATCCAGGCTCACCACGAAGTCTGACTTGTTGTCAAAGAAGTCCTTGACGTCGAAAGTGGCCTCCAGCCTGGCGGCGAACAGGGCCGCTGCGACGGTTATCCCGGCGACGGCCAGCAGGACCACGAACGGGTAGTTGGCAATCCCGGCAACTAAGGTGACGAACCAACCGTCTGGTGCTCCACGTGGCGGTGTGCTTGCCTCCGGCTGAGCAAAAGCTGATATCGGCTTGCGACGAGGCTGCCGCCAGTACATGATCAGCAGGGGCACCACCAGGTATCCAACAGCGGTCGCGAGCAGAACCGCAACGCCCAGCACCGCGCTGACCGCCACGAGAAGGATCACGCCGGTGCCAGTGAGGACCGCCACGCCTACGCTATTGAGGAGCGTCATGAGGCGCGCTGTCCTTGAAGGTGAGGTGGAGGTCGGGTTCCGGAGATGGTCGATGCGTATCATCACCAACGGGAGCACTATGCCGAGGATGACAAACGAGGAGGCCACGGCTATGCCTGCCGCAATGCCAAAGTAGATAACCGCCTCTATGCCAGAGGAGGTGTTGGAGAGGAAGGCGATGCTACCGCTTACCATCGCCAGCCCAAGCGCACCCAGCACCCCGGCGAAGCCCACCCGCAGGGCCATGCCTGGAGCATACCCTCGGCCCTTCTCCTCCTGGTAGCGCCGCAGGGCGTGCAGGGCGAAGTCAACGCCCAGCGAGATCATGGCGATGGGAACGATCAGGTCAATGACCAGTCCTCCCTTGAGGCCCACCAGGTTGGAGATGCCCTTGAGCCATATCATGAGGCTGCCCAGACCGGCGCCGGTCAGGGCGACAGCCCAATAGGACCGCAGGCTGACCCCGGCGATCAACACCACCGCGATGACGGTGAACATGATGAACATGCCGGCCGTTTGTCCCTCATCGGCCGATTCTAGGTTGACGTCGATGGCGATACCCCATAGACGGTAGTTGTGCTCATCGCCCCGTAGGACTTGTTGGACGTTGCGGTTGAACTCTTCTTTGTCCTGGACAGTCTCCCCACCACCAACTCCGATCTCGAGAGCACCACCCCCCAGTTTGTCGTTGTCGGCCAGGACATTGAGCCACAGGGCCGGAGAGATCCAGTAGTCGATCTCCCTCCCGCCAACATCACGCTTCTCGCGCCGGGCATTGACCGCCAGATAGCCTCTCAGTTTGCTGGTGTCCGGGCTGGAAAAGAGTTGGTGCACCGCCAGTTTGACCTGCTCGTCGGTGGCGGTCTCCAGCGCAGTGCCGAAGCGCGGATCGCGCACCAGCACGTCCTGTACCGCATCAGCGAGGCTGTACACCCCCAGGAAGGGCTGGTTCGCCTCGACGTCAAAGGCCTCGTGCAGGTAAGGTTGGGTGGGCAGGCCCTCCGGCGCCAGCGCACCCCTCTGGTCATCCTCCCTTAGCCGCTGCTCGTTCTGGTATAACTCCCAGAGGGAGGCCTGGGTGAGGATGTCCCCAGTTCGGGACTCCACGATGTAACTTGCGCCGTGAACCGTCGGGGCGAAACGGTCGTTAATGTCGTCCCTCAGGTCGAAGACCTCCCCTGCCGGGTCCGATGACGCCTGCTCGTCGCTGCCCATTGTCAGGAGCGGGATGACCAGCAAGAGGGTGAGGGCTACCGCCGTTAGGATGACTCTACCCGAATGCCGCTCGAGAAAGTCGCCTACCTTGGCTGAGAATCCCAAGCTTGTTCCGGTGTGGTGTTGCGTCATTTCCCTACCTTTCCCTACCTTCTGCACAATATGGGCCATCCTGGGCTGTGCGCCGGGGCGATGAAGGGTCTGTTATTTGAGCAGACTGTCTCTGTTAGGCTCCGGTGGTCGGGGCGATCCTTCGGCTACTCCAGACCCATCAGGCCTCTGCCGGAGTCTTTTGCCCCAGCAAGGCTATCTTGAGGGGAATTCTCTGTTGAGCCATGGCCAGATACCCCTTTCCTCCGATAGTGCAATTGTGGCGCATTTTGCGCTCATCTTGAAGCCGGAAACCACCGACCAAACGGCCACCTCAAAATCCACTGCCCTGTCTCATTTGTTCTGACAACGTACAGTCATGTGACAAACGAGTATACTATTGATCCTTCTCCGATCTTCTTCTCTTCTCCGCGGTGCTGCCTCAACGACCAAACGTACGAATTGCGTCTAATATGACAAGGATACCTCATCCCACTAACGGCCAGTGTCCAAAATGGCCGTCTATCCTCAATGGGTAGTAGTCTAGGAGCCCCCTTTGGCCATGTCAAGAACTTTGCCATGCCGCTGAGTCCTTGACCATTGCCGCCTGGCCGAGGCCAGGGCAGGACACAAAGGTAGGCGGTCTTGCTCCCATTGCACTGCTTTCATCATCGTGGTAGTGTGGCATGCGAAACGAGGGCAGTAACTTGAGCCAGCCATGGCAGCAATGGGGCGCGGCAGAGCTGAGCCAATGATCAAGGAGCTTTCTACTAAAGACACGGATGCCATATACGAGGTCATAAACCAGGCGGCTCGCGCCTACCAAGGGGTTATCCCGGAGGATCGGTATCATGAGCCATACATGCCAGTGGAAGAACTTCGTTGCGAAATCGAGAGCATGACCTTCTTCGGCTGGGAGCAGGAGGGCAGGCTAGTGGGTGTGATGGGCTTCCAGCCAGTAAAGCATGTGACACTCATTAGACACGCCTATGTATTGCCTGATTACCAGGTGAGGGGTATAGGCACAAAGCTTCTTGATCACCTGAAGCGGCTCACGAGCACCAGGCGCCTGCTGGTAGGGACCTGGGCAGATGCCATCTGGGCGATAGCCTTCTATGAGAAGCATGGCTTCAAGCTAATGCCCAATAAAGACGAACTACTGAGAACATACTGGGACATCCCCCAGCATCAGGTCGAGATCTCGGTGGTACTGGGGATCGAACTGGCTGACATATCCTAGACGGCCCTAGCAGCGCGGTCACGTCCTTCAGCCAATCATCGAGACTGCTTGCTTCGAGCCACGCGGCCACAGACGGTCCGCCAGGAAGCGGGTCCCGTCACATGAAGCCCTAAAGGTAACCCGACTACGCACTTCCAACAAGCCTATTTGTACCCTTTGCCCCGAATATGCACGCTGTGATATCGTTGGTCAGGTGCAGGAGGAGACTCATGCAGCACGGAGTGCCCTCGGACACGGTCTTTGACGTGATCAGGTCAATGCTCGAAGCGAGTGAGGCCAGCTACGAGATCAAAGAGCACGAACCGGTGTATACAAGCAAGGAGGCGGCCAGAGTCCGCGGTACGGAACTCAAACAGGGGGCCAAGGCCATGGTCTTCGAGGCAGACGAACGGCCTGTCTTGTTGGTAGTAGCCGCCCACCGGCGGATAGACGGGAAACTTTTCAAGAAACGGTACAACGTCAAGGACCTGCGCTTGCTGAACCCCAAAGAAGTGGACCGTATCACAGGCCTTGCCGTGGGCTCCATCCCTCCGTTTGGGAGAATCTTGGGACTACCTACTTACGTGGATCACTCCCTGCTAGAGAACGAGTACATTGCGTTCAACGCAGGGAGCCACAGGAGGAGTGTAATAATGCGCTGCCGAGACTATATAGATCTGGTGCGTCCCCAAATAGGGGAATTCTCTGCGTGAGCAACTGTGAGGTGGGGCCTCTGTTTCGTGCACCTGTGGCAAATGTGAAAAGAATTCGGCTGACAACACTTGTGCTGCTATCCTATGGTCGTGTGCCGTTGTTATATTATTGGCATGGGTGAGCAGAAGCATGGAGGGAAAGCAGGCCCATGCATTCAGGGTACGATGAAGAGGAACTGGTTCGCGCGGTGCAGCGCGGAGACCGGGAGGCCTTTGCCCAACTCTACGAGATGAACGTGAAGCGGGTCTATCACTATTTGTTGGGTCGCATGGGCGAACCTGCCGATGCAGAGGATGTTACAGCGGAGGTCTTTATCCGAGCGATGGAAGCACTGCCGAAATACAAATCCAAGGGAATCCCCTTCATCGCCTGGTTATTTCGTATTGCCCATAACCAGGCGGTCAACTACATGAAGAAACGGACACGCCTAATGGAGATCCCCCTCCTAGATACAGTCGCCGCCTCCGATGACACAGAGGAGGTAGCATTGCAGCAGGTCACCTCGAAGGAGGTATCCCGGGCGATGGGCGACCTGACGGACCTTCAGCAGCAGGTTCTTAGCCTGCGCTTTGCCGGAGAACTGCCCATTTCAGAAACGGCAAAGGTAATGAAACGCAGTGAAGGGGCGGTGAAGTTCCTGCAACACAGCGCCCTGCGGGCCCTGCGTCGAATCTTGGTCCAGCAAGGGAAGAGCGGCTATATTTGATATACTAGTAAACCCTAGAGCCACTACACTGGCTTTCAGAACCAGGTCAGCAATATAGAATCCGACCAGCCAAATAGCTGACTGTATTACCAGAAGCCTGAGGATATCACTATGATAATGGTGGCCTAGCTCATGAGCTAGGATTATTTCAATCTCTGCTGGTGTGTATCCCTGGAGCAGCGTATCGGTGAGAACAATTCGCTTGGTGTTACCTAGTCCCATCAAAGCGGCATTAGCTGTCGTCCCTTTACTGCTCAACTCTACGGCATAGATACCACACACCCTCACTCCGGCTCGCTGGGCTAGTTGTTCCAGCCTTAGCTTAACCTCAGCATCACTCAGTGGCTTCATCTTTAAGAAGAGAGGAACAATGATAATTGGAGCTAGATTAGTCAGTATTACACTGAGCAAAACTACTACCCCCCAGCCAAGTAGCCACCTCGTTGACGGGAAGGTGGTAAGAAACCAGTAGATTATAGCCACAACTCCAGCGCCGAAGGCTAGGCTTAACGCCCCGGCCTTGACCTTGTCACCTAGCCAGCCAGTAATTTTTTGAATGGAAAGACCATAGCGGTGGGGTAGGACAAAGCCGCGATAGTAGCTTAGCGGCGCTGACAGCACTCCGTAGACCACCATTAGCAAAAAAAAGTAAATAATAGCT
>SDBU01009431.1_pt1 | contig 10935 bp, 9 predicted proteins | sample 2277071 | NCBI WGS metagenome assembly SDBU01 (sample SAMN10397929, study PRJNA504765) | marine sediment metagenome | isolation source: marine sediment core GS08_GC12, 126 cmbsf | place: Arctic Ocean: Gakkel Ridge, Loki's castle | collected 2008
CCTTTCGTCACGGCAGCGGTTCTCACGGTGGTTAACCTGGCTTTCAGCGCCCATGCCAGGCTCTTGACAAGGCCAGGCCCTGGCCTCGGTGCGAGAGCGAACCTTTGGACACAGATAGTTCTCGACCTGCTGGTTTTGACCGCGGTTGTTCACTATCTGGGCAGTCTGGAGACCTATGCGTCGTTCACGTACCTGTTCCACATAGTCTTGGCCTGCATCTTTTTCTCGCGTGCTCAGTCGTTTGGAGTGGTTGCCATCGCAAGCGCTTTGTACGTGGCCTGCATTGCACTTGAGGGAGTCGGAGTGCTACCGCCGGCCAACATCTATGCCGACGCGAGCTCGAGTCCACTTATGGGCCACGCTTCAAGGTTGCCACTGCTGAACGTGTCTTCGGCCATTGGGATATGGACCGCGGTTTGGTACCTCTCCTCTCATCTCTCAGCCATGGTGCGCGCGCGGGACCATGAACTGGCTGAAACAAACCGACGGCTTGTGGATGCGCAGCAAGAGAAAACGCGCCACATGCTCCGTACTACGCATGAGTTGAAGGCTCCTTTTGCAGCCGTTCACGCAAACGCGCAACTGCTGCTCGGGGGGCATTGTGGCGTGTTACCCGACGAGGCGCTCAATGTTGCGCACAGAATTGCCCAGAGATGTCGCAGGCTTGCAACGGAAATCCAACAGATGCTCCAATTGGCCAACCTGCGCTCCACAAGCGGGCAGCCGCTCAAATGGGCCGAGGTCAACTTGGCGGAGATCCTCCGGTGGTCTATCGGCCAGGTTCGACAGAACGCTGAAGAACGCAACATCACTATCGAACAGAACGTGGAGCCGACCAGCATCTCAGGGGTTGAAGATCACCTGAAGATGCTCTTCGTGAACCTGCTCTCCAACGCCGTAACGTATTCTCGGGAGGGTGGTCAGGTGGTGGCTCGATGCCTTGCTATAGCAGCCGATGGCCCGCTGGTCACTGTCGAGGACAACGGCATTGGCATAGCCGCCGAGAAACTGCCTCGTATCTTCGAGGAGTACTATCGAACAGATGAAGCGGCACAACACAATAGGGAGTCTACAGGGCTTGGGCTTGCAATAGTCAAACAGGTGGCACACACGTATCGGATACGCATTTGCGTGGAGAGCGTGCCGGATGTAGGCACCAAATTCACTTTGCGGTTTCCTCGTACACGCAAGAACGCTTTGGCGACAGAAACCGTCGGAAGGAGGTGAAAGATGGCATACTTATTGATAGTTGACGACGACGAAGACTTCGCGAGTGCAGTGGCTAAAGTGCTGCGCGATGCCGGACACGAGGTTGGGATCGAGCTGGACACACAAAGCGCACTGAAAAGCATGGACCGGAGACGGCCGGAACTCGTAATTCTGGATGTCATGTTCCCGGAGGATACTTCCGCAGGTTTCGGGCTCGCGCGTATGATGCGACACTATGACAAAGAACTAAATGACGTCCCCGTCTTGATGCTGACGGCAGTGAACCGCAGATTCCCTCTGGGATTCAGTGCCCGTGACATCGACGAGAATTGGCTTCCTGTGTCCGACTTTTTGGAGAAGCCTGTGGACCTCGACGTGCTGTGCAATAAGGTGACGGCGTTGCTCCAGGAAAGCTCTTCGGGCCCCAAAGAGTGAAAACAAGGAACCGCAGCAGTGAATAGCACAAAGGCCCCGCAGGCTTGCAGGTCGCGATTGGACTGGCTCTACAGGCGAATTCGCGCTGTTCGCGCTTTCTCGTTCCCGGTCTCCGTTCTGCCAGTGCTGGTGGCCGTAGCCGTTGTGCGTCCGCTCTCGCAGTGGGACTGGGCCATTGTGACTGCTTCAATACTGGGCGTTGTGCTTCTGCACGCTGCAGGCAATCTGGTCAACGACTATTTTGACTGCCGCTCTGGCGTTGACCAAAAGGTAGAAGGTGACGAGAGGCGGCCGGGTAGAGTTCTTGTCCGTGGTCAGCTTGCACCAAGAGACGTACTGCTCGAGTCCATAGCCTCTTTGGTTTTAGTCCTGCCGGTTGCGGCCTATCTTCTGTGGCAATGTGGGCCCGGACTTCTTTGGTTCGGCGCCACGGCTATCCTGGCCTTGTACGCGTACACCGGGCCGCCGTTCCAGCTCAAGTACCGGGCCCTCGGAGAGCCCTTGATCTTCGTAGTGTTCGGTCCGCTGTTAATGGTAGGAGCCGCGTATGCTCAGACCAGGACGTGGCATTGGCCGGTTCTTCTCCTCTCTATTCCCGTGGGGATAATGACCACCGCGATCCTGGTAGGGAACAATCTACGTGACTATCACGAAGATCGCGCCGCCGGTATCGTGACCGTCGCTCAGGTTATGGGTGAAAGGGCGTGCCGGTTGCTCTACACATTGTGCGTACTGGTTCCGGTGTTAGGCGTGGCGCTGCTTGGGGTGGTGCTGTTTGGAGTTCGTCTACTTATCGCCGCCCCTGCACTGCTTGTTCTGCTTTGGAGGCCGCTGACGGATGTCTGGCAGGGCAAGCGAGTCACCAATATTGATGTAAAGACCGCACAATTTGAATCAGCACTGCTGCTGTTGCTGCTGACGGCATTTGTGCTGAATGGAGGCGTCGAGCACGTACGGTGATGCCATCCCAACAAATCTGTTTCCGGCCCGTAGAACCTAACTGTGAAGCTACGGTCAGCGGCGATGGGGCCAGGACGGGAACCTGCTTTCCTTTCGAGTTTGGAAAGGAGTCCCGCGGATCTTCTTGCCGGTGGGCAGGCTGATGGCGACATTGCGATGCCTGCAGATGTTCGGGATTTGGCTGTTGGCGCAATTGTGAAGTTTCACTCCTGGAGGCCATTGGCATGACGAATAGGCCCGAGAGCGCTTCGGTCAGGCCCGTTTCGCTCAGGATATCTGTCACGGATCGATGCCAACTATGCTGTCTTTACTGCACTCCTGCCAACGGCGTCCAAAGAGCGCGGCGGAGCGAGATCCTTTCTTCTGAGGAGATACTTCGCTTCACCCGTGCGTTGAAAGCACAGTTTGGGCTGTCGAAAGTTCGGATCACGGGCGGCGAGCCGCTCATACGGCCGGGCATAGTAAAGCTTATAGAGATGCTGGCTTGCGAAGGTCTTCCTGACCTTGCGCTCACCACAAACGGTCAGCTTTTGGCCGAGATGGCCTCCGAGCTCAAACGCGCCGGACTGCACCGCGTCAATGTGAGCCTCGATACCCTCAACCCCGACACTTTCCATGCATTGGCGCGCGGGGGTGAACTCCGGCTCACCCTGAGGGGTATTGAAGCGGCCATTGGCCAGGGGATTTCTCCCGTTAAGATCAATACAGTTCTGCTGCGGGGCTACAACGACCTCGAAACGAGAAGCCTCGCGCAGTGGGCGCTCCAACGTCGCTGTGCCATCCGTTTCATCGAACTCATGCCGATTGGATGCCCAAGGGACTACTTCAAGCGCCTTTTCGTCTCTGCCTCAGAGGTTCGTGCACGCCTGGAGAAGTCCTTCGGCCTCAAACCTCTTCCCCACAAACCAGGCCAAAGCAGCCGGGATTACCTGGCTTCGGACCGTTCCGGCCGGCAAGGAATCATTGGCTTTATTTGCCCCCAGACGCAACCCTTCTGCCACGGGTGCAGGCGTTTGCGCCTGACAAGTGACGGACGCCTCATCTCGTGTCTTAAGCGTGGTGATGGGCCGAGCGTGCGGAGCCTTCTTCGTCTTGCCCCACATCAGGCAGCTCACGCCCTGAGAAGAATAGTGGTGGCTCAACTCAGCAACAAGCTCCAAGTCCACGCCTTTGAGTCAGCCCGCCCAATGGTCAGAATAGGAGGTTGACGCGTTGAGCGGAGTGGCAGACTTAACGGACGGCGTTGCAGCTCAATGGCAATTCCGAGGGGTTTCAGCGCGGTTTGTGCTCAATGAAGCTGCCGGGTCACTGGGTGACTTGGGTACTTTTGTCCCCCTCGTAGTGGGATTGGTCCAGATCGTCGGCCTCGATGCTGGGACGGTGTTGGTCTTCGCGGGTCTAATGAACGTGATCACGGGGTTAGTCTTTCGCATACCCATAGCGGTCCAGCCCATGAAGGCCATTGCCATGCTTGCCATTGGAGGCGCACTTAGCGCCACGCAGGTGAGCATGGCGGGTTCCATGGTTGGGTTGGCGGTGTTGGTGTCTGGCGTCTTTGGGATTATGAAGTGGTTGGACCGCGTTATCCCTCGCCCCGTGCTGCGGGGTCTGCAGGCGACTGTCGCGTTTCAGCTCGTGCTCAGCGGGGCGCGCCTGGGCCTATGCCATCCCGGAACCTATGGTCTTCGGCCTATGTGGGGCCCGAGCGGCCTGATTGTCTTCGCAGCTGCCCTTGTGACGATCGCACTGTACTCTCGCAGGTTGCCCTGGGCAGCGCTTCTGTTGACCGCTGTAGGTTTGTTCGGGGCCTACCTCAGCGAGCCTGGAATGCTCAAAACCATGAGCATCACTGTTTGGCAGCCGAAGTTGGCTCTGCCCGAGTTCTCTGCGATCGGAGGAGCATTGCTCGGCGGCCTACCCCAGATGCCGTTGACCCTCCTGAACTCAGTGCTGGCCGTCTCGCTGCTGGCAGGGCAGCTATTTCCCGAAAATGGCAAAAACGTCGCGCCGGCAAAAGTAGCTGTCTCGGTGGGACTGATGAACCTGATTGCGTGCCCGTTCGGCGGCATGCCCATGTGCCACGGCTCGGGAGGATTAGCCGCACAATACCGTTTCGGTGCTCGGTCGTGCCTCTCTATGGTGATGCTGGGAAGCGCGAAACTCACTGTCGGCTTGCTGTTCGGCGCCGCTGCAGTCACGTGGATGAAAGCCTTTCCGACATCCATCCTCGGCATGTTTCTTGTCATCGCTGGTGTCCAACTGGCAAGTGCAAGCCGCTGTTGGGATACGCGGCGCGGGCTGATTACTGGGTGTGTCATGGTTGGTGTCCAGTTTGCGACTGGTGTTCTGGTGCTCAGTTGTGTGTCGGGTTGGATCGCGTACGCGCTGTTGCCCAAGGAGCACACCTCCTTCTCTGGCGGAAGCAACGGAGCAAAGATACGGTCTCTGCTGGTGTCAGGCGAGAGTTCGTCTCACTGAAAGCTCAGGAACGTTATGATCGCAAAGCTGCAAGCCTTGTGTGTTGCTGACAAGAAAGGGGAACGGAAGCGGCCCGTTGACTCTGCCGCATTTCGCGCAGGCCATGGAATCGATGGCGATGCGCACGCCGGTCCATGGCATCGGCAGGTGAGTCTTCTTTCGGCCGCGGATATTGATATGGTCAGGCGGAAAGGATTGCTTGGAGTCGCTCCAGGCGACTTCGCAGAGAACGTGGTCATATCAGGGCTCAACTTCTGCACCTTGGGGCTGGGCACGCGGTTACGCCTGGGCAGAGCGGCGGTGCTGTCCATCACACAGATTGGCAAAGTCTGCCATTCACCCTGCCGGATTTATCGGCTGACGGGCGACTGCATCATGCCAAAGCTGGGGCTATTTGCCCGTGTCGAGGCCGGAGGCGAGGTTCACGTTGGGGATTCTGTGGAAGTGCTCAAGATAGTGCCCAGGGACCGGCTCCAGGCTGTTGTTCTGACTATCAGCGATCGATGTCCACAGGGAGAGAGCCAGCGGCCTGCTGGTCGGGCCGTGGCAAGATACCTCGAGGAATCGTTACGGGCACACGTATACCGGACAGAGGTCGTTGCAGATGACAAGGCCGCAGTCGCCGACCGCCTCACGCATTATAGTGATGGCCATTCCATCAACCTGGTAGTTACGGTGGGAGGGACCGGCTTCGCTCAGCCAGATATCACCCGGGAGGCTACCCGGACGCTGCTGGAACGCCCCGCTGCCAGCCTGGACGAAGCAGTGCCCACCGCGTCAGTGTTAGAGCGCCCCCATGGTATGCCGTCTGCAGGCACTTCCGGCATCCGCGCCTCGACTCTTATTGTCAACCTTCCGGATTCAGAACGCTCGGCCGTTGAAAACCTGGACGTCATTCTCGGTGCGCTGCGACAGAGCCTCCAGAAGCTTTGTGGTGACACGGCAGATTGCAGCCTATCACCATGGGGAAAGAAATCGAATGCTCGCTGACTTGCCCGTCATTGGAATATGCGGCTGGAGTGGCGCCGGAACAACCTTCTTGATCGAAGCAGCGGTCCCGCATCTGCGCGCCCAGGGCTTGAGGGTCGCTGTAGTGAAGCATGACGTCCATGGGATCGCCGTGGACCCCTCCGGCAAAGATAGCGATAGACTTTTTCGTTCTGGGGCGGACGTGCTACTGCAAGGCCCGGCGCAGGAATTGTTTCGCGCCCACGTGCCCAATAAACGCAAGTTGAAGAGCATTCTCCGTTCGCTCTGCCGGCGCTACGACCTCGTGCTCGTTGAGGGTCATAAAGACACTCCCATTCCTAAGTTCTGGCTCCTGACTCACGCAGAGAATACTCCTCTGGACAAAAGCGGAATAGTGGCCGCACTACCGTGGGGTTCAGATCGTGTCGATGCTCTCTTATCAATCCTGAACGAGTGGCTTCCCCGACAGTGGCAGAGGACCCAGGTCCTAGGATGCGTGCTGACCGGCAGCAGCAGCAGCCACACGGGGCTACCGAAGGACCCGCGACCAGGGGAGGCAAAAGGATGTTTCCAAAGAACCGTGGATCTGCTTTCGCAGGTCACCCAAAGGGTAGTCATTGTAAGGGCTGGAGACGTCGCGAACGGGTTTCCGGAGCATTTATGCCTGCCTCCTGTTACGGACGCCGTTGGCCCGGCGGCCGGACTGCTCGCGGTTATGCGGTGGGCTCCCTGGGCGTCATGGCTTGTGGTGGGCTCCGATTTTCTGGGCCTGACTCTGGACGCTTTGCGTTGGCTCCTTTCAACTCGGGCTCCCGGCGTGTGGGCTACGCTGCCGAGATTGCGGCGCAGTTCCCAGGTTGAGCCGGTTTTGGCTCATTACGACTTCCGGTCGTGTCTTCTGCTGGAAGAACTCGCAGCCAATGGTGATTTTGACTCTGGCCACATCGCTTCTAGTGACAAGGTTATCTCTCCATGTCCGCCGCCGTGTCTCGCCTTCGCTTAGTGAACGCTAACACAGCGAAGAAGCCGGAATCGCACTCATGTAGACTGCAGCCGCAAAGGAGAAAGGCATGGACATTGATTTTAGGGATAAATTCATAGACCTCTGGGCCAAGTACTTCGACGGAGCGGATCTCCCCATTTGTCTCTATTACACCAACGATGAGGCCAGTCGGCGATACCTTCGGCCGATCAAGGGGCATACATGTCTCATTGGTCAACTGGCCTGCGTCCGTAAGGGAGAGACATTGTGCTTCGGCCGAGATTCAGTAGGCTGCCCTGGTGGCAAGAGGTACTTGGGATTCACGAGTGAGGTGATGCCGAAGTTCGAACATTTCCTCTCGTGTGGAATACCAGGACAACTCGAGGGCGAACGCTACAAAAAGTCCCCGGAGATCGTGCGCGAGGCTATGCAGAGGGTCCATTTCTTCGCTGCCCCGGCGAAGTACGTCGTCTTTAAGCGTTGGGACAAGTTGGAAGAAGGTGACGGGCCCGAGGTCGTCATCTTCTTCGCCCCGCCCGATGTGCTGTCCGGCCTTTTCACCTTGTCGAACTTTGATGAGACCGACCCCAATGCAGTGTTCGCGCCTTTTGGGGCCGGGTGCGCCACGATCGTTCAGTATCCTTATCTTGAGAAGGATCGCGACAGGCCAAGATCTGTAATAGGGATGTTCGACGTTTCGGCCCGCCCCTTCGTTCCGAGTTCCGTGGCCTCGTTCGCGGCGCCTATGGTGAAGTTCGCTCGGATGGTCGAGAGCATGGAAGAGAGTTTCCTCATAACCGGTTCGTGGGCCAAAGTGAGGCGAAGAATTCATTCTTCGTAGTGGATGGCTCGCGACAGAGAATCGAACCTAAGCGAGCAGCACTCCCAGAGTCATTAGCATCGATAGAATCCGTGCGGAGCGCCGAACGTATGGTGGCAGCCAACATCTTAACCCCCAAAGCAACCAGAACAATGGGCGATGAACGGTCTGCAGCAAGGAGTCTCACACGACGCGCTCGATGACCAGGTCGCCCGTTCGTCTGGCCAAAGAGACCCTGATAGTGGCCGAGGCGGCTCTGCCAGCCTACTCCAGGCGGCGCTCGAAGTCAGTCTCGGCCCACCTGAGTTTCGACAACTCGCCGACCCTCATTCCTGTATAGAGCAGCACTCCACAGACGTCGCCGCGGGCTCGCTCTCATGGGTATAGCGCAGGAACTTCTTGATCTCGTTTCCTTTCAGGCTTCTGTCCTTCGGGGGCGCCTTGCGGGCTTGTGGGCGTGATAATCAGCGAGGCAGCGATAGAGTCCGCTCTGCGCTTCGTCCTTGTCTTTTCCGAATTACAGTCGCATGCGCTTGCCGGGATGTTGCGTATCAGGCACGTCGGCACACCAGCACTGCCTCTCCTCATACCAGCACAGCTTGGGGCATTTTGGATTCCGACGGGCTGAGAGCGCTATCACAAAGTGCTTTCAAGAGGCTATCGGTCACGCGTGAAAGACAGGAGGCATACCTCTATGATAAGCGCAGAAAGGGAGTTACATCAAATAGAACTGGAGCGGGTGATGGGATTCGAACCCACGACACCTAGCATGGCAAGCTAGTGCTCTTCCGCTGAGCTACACCCGCTCGTTTATCCCAGGCCTGCGCATAAGCGCCTCTTTTGACCGACACCACCATGCTAATAAGCCCTGGCCCGAAGGTCAAGTAAAACTTCGACGGCTCCTGTCCCCTGGGCAGAGCGAGCAGTGCCGCGGGCGTCTCGGCAGCGCCCGCCTCCGCGCGCGCATGTCCGTCCGACACCTCGCCACAGCGCATGATCCAGCGCCCTGCCCCTCGCGCTACTGCAGGTGACCCTCCGGTCGCGGCCCGCCTCCAGCCGCGGACAGCGCAGCCGGTGCCGGTTGCCAACCTTATCCTGACATGCCTCCCCACGGCTGTCACTTTGCCGCCGGCCGAACCGGATTAACTTTCCCCGGCACATCCGGTATAATCCTGCCGACTCAGCCCGCCGCTGCTGGACGGTTCGCCGTACGGCGAACAGGCGTGCCTGCACCGGGGCCGGAGGACTCGGCAGAATGGAGACTCATGTTCCGGAAACGGGAGAGCAGATTGATATTTCAAGACCGACAGGATGCCGGTCGGCAGCTCGCTGAGCGGCTGCTGGGATCACGCTACGAGGCCCCCGTCGTCCTGGCCCTGCCGCGGGGCGGCGTGGTGGTGGGCTATGAGGTCGCCCTCGCCCTGGAAGCGCCCCTGGACGTGATCGTGGCACGCAAGCTCGGTGCGCCCGGAAATCCGGAGTTCGGCTTCGGAGCGGTCGGGCCGGGCGGCGTGCGCGTCGTTGACGATAACACGGTCAGGATGCTGGGATTGTCGGAGGCGCAGATCGAGCAGATAGCGGCGCGGGAGACCGAGGAGATGGAGCGCCGCATGCGGCGCTATCACGGCGACCGGCCGCCGCTCGAGCTTCAGGGCCGCACCGTGATCCTGGTGGACGATGGCCTCGCCACGGGCGTGACAGCGCGGTCGGCTATCCAGGCCATTCGCGCCCAGAAGCCGCGTCAGCTCGTGCTTGCCGTGCCGGTCAGCGCCCGCGATACGGCGGAGGCGATCCGCTCGGAAGTGGACGAGCTGGTCTGTCTGAACGCGCCCCTCGCCTTCATGGCCGTGGGCCAGTGGTACCATGAGTTCGGGCAGACGTCCGACGGGGAGGTCATCGAGCTGCTGGAACGCGCCAGGCAGAGGGGAGGCGACACTGAGCCCGATGCCTGACCGCCGCGCTCTGGTGGCGGGCCCGACCGATTCAAGCTTTCACCCTGACTCAGGCTCGATATGTCCCCTGCCGTCCTTCACTGTTACAGCGACTACAAGTGGACAGGCCCTTCCGAGCCGGTCGCGGGGCTGTGTGCGCAGCTCCGCCGGCGCGGCTGGCGGTCCGAGCTGGCCTGCGCCACTGCGAAGTCTGACATGGGGCGCTCCCTGCCTTCCGAGGCGCGGAGGATGGGCCTGAGCGTGCACGACGGGTTCTATTTCAACAGCAGCCCCCACCTCGCCCGCATCGTCAGGGACGTTGAGCGCCTCAGAGGCCTGGTGGATGAGGGGGGCTTCGATATCGTGCACGCGCACGGCTCGTGGGATCACGTGCTGTCCGCTGTTGCCCTGCATCGCGGTCCCTGCCGCCGACCTATCGTCCGCACCGACCATGGGGCGAGGGAGCTCAGGGGGACGCTTCCTGAGCGGGCGCTGTTCGGGCCGCGAATGACCGATCACCTGATCGTGTTGGGCGACCGGCTGCGGGTGCGGGCGGTTGACCGGCTCGGCCTTGACCCACAGGCAGTGACGACCGTGCGCGGGGCCGTGGACCTGGAACGATTCCGGCCTCTGGAGCCGCCGGCCGGCATGAGGGGCCGGTTCGGATTGTCGGGCGAAGACGTGGTCTTTGTGATTGTGGCTCGCGTTCAGCGGCACCGTCGCTTCGAAGTGCTGCTGGATGCGGCGCTGCGCGTGCAGGAGCGCGACAGGCAGGTGAAGATCGTCGTGCTCGGGCGCGGCACGCGCAAGGAAGAATTGCTTGACCGCCCCGTCCTTGCCATGGGGCTTCAGGACACGGTCTATCCGCTCGGGTACCACACAGACGACTACCGGGAGGTGCTGGCTGTGGCCGACGCCGGACTGATGCTCGTGGCGGGGAGCGACGGCTCGTGCCGTGCCGCCATGCAGATGGCCGCGATGGGCAAGCCGCTGGTGGTGGCAGGGCGCGGCGTGCTGCCTGACATTGTTGCCGACGGCCGCACGGGCATCGTGGTCCGGGACAACCCGGAAAACCTGGCTCAGGCTATCCTGGAGATGGCGCAGAGCCCTGAGCGCCGGCGCCGGTGGGGCCAGGCGGCGCGCGAGCGAAT
>SDBU01009432.1_pt1 | contig 10934 bp, 9 predicted proteins | sample 2277071 | NCBI WGS metagenome assembly SDBU01 (sample SAMN10397929, study PRJNA504765) | marine sediment metagenome | isolation source: marine sediment core GS08_GC12, 126 cmbsf | place: Arctic Ocean: Gakkel Ridge, Loki's castle | collected 2008
ATGTGCTCTTGGGTAGTTTCTTTTGTATTCACACATCAAGTTTCTACCCAAGGGCAGTTCCTGACAAGGGTTCTGCCCTACTTTTTGTCTAAACTCGAGATTCAAGGCTACTTTGATTTTTTGCATACCTAATTCCATAAAAATTTTGATTTCTCAACCCACATCAGTGCTATCTACTGTGTATTGAGGTTGCGAAGTTGAATCCTGAATGAAATGATGGATGAAGGACGTTCACGGAAGCGCTCTTCGTCTGCTCTCAGCGCTGGTCATTCCGCTCTGAATACTATCATTCGTTTTTATTGAAAATTGTCAGATAGCCAAGATTTTATCTACGGGGATAATCCCTAGACCGTTTTACCTAACTCCGGTTCGAAGGGGCGAGATATGGTTGTGAGGACTAAATTTCATTAAATTTGCTTGGAGATCGTTGGTTAAGGGCAGCCTGGTTGAGGGATTGGAAACCCATTGCCAGCCAGAGGCAGGTAGGTTGCTGTTTCGTTGGCGGGAATCAGTTCCAGATTGACAGTCAGTGACTGATTTTGGGTGATAAAGACTTGGGAACTGTCAACCCTGTAACCGAGATCATCCGCGGTAAGGTTGTGCCAGCCCTGGAGGGCAGATAATTGATAATTGCCTCTCTGATCGGTGCGGGTCTTAAAAGTATAGCCCCATTCAGGGTTGGTGAGTGAGACGGCTGCGCCAGGGATGGGTAACTGTGTGGTTTGATCGGTCACTACCCCCTTCACTGTCCCCCAACCGTCTTCAACCAGGCAGCCCATATGGGCTAGAGTGCCCAGACTGGCTTTGATCATCTCTTCGTAATAGTCTAAATCCTGAAAGTTATCCAGGCGATCATCCTTAGAATGGTAATTGGGGTTGAAATCATCCATATCCTCGGTGATCAGGATGGCCGGGTAGCCCAGGCGCCAGAAACTGGAATGATCGCTGCGGGTGGTGATTGGGTCAGCGGTAGTAGGGGAAATCTGCAAGCCATAGGCGCTGACTACCTCTTGAAAGATAACCGCCATCTCGAATGAACCAGGAATAGACGGCAGCGCATGCAGGTCCATCTCGGGTGCACTGTCGGTTGTGTTCCAGGCGATCATATCAATGTTCAGTACGCCGCGAATATCTTCTCCAGCGCAGTACGCCTGCTGGGTATAATCCTGGCTGCCGATCATGCCGTATTCTTCTGCATTGAAGTTGACAAAGCGCAGCGTACAACCGAATTCATACTGGTTGAGGATGCTGGCTGCCAGCATGACGGCGACTGTTCCGCTGGCGTTGTCGTCCGCCCCCGGTGCAGGTGGGGTGACCGGTACGTCATCGAAATGACTGGTGATCATGAATACCCGTTCGGGAAAAACAGTGCCGGTTTTTTGGGCAACTACATTGGAAAGCAATTGATCCTGATAAGTGAAATTCTGGTATGAGGTATCCAAGCCCAGAGCCTGGTAGTACTGGTATAAATACTCGCCGGCTTTTTTATTAGGCTCTCCACTCAGAGCGTGGCGTGTGTCGAGGGTATAGGGTTGCTGATTAATAGTCACTGGTCGCTCTCCGCTCAGATCAGCAGTCAGGGAGTAGATTTCCCCCTGATCGACCAGATCGAGCATTAACTGGACCGTCGGTTTGTAGAAAGATCCGGGTTGGTTGGTGGATGCCACCCCCAGAACCGAAGGTGGCGTCAGGCTGAAAGAAAAAAATGCCAGAATGAGTACAATCGCCTTCAGCCAATTAATGAGCATGCGTCCTCGATTGGATTGAATCCGCCATCTTGGCCGCCAGACCAACGGTTTTTAGATGAATATCAACGGTATCTGCCATGTCCCGGGCGTAGCCGCCAGCCATCACGATCGCCACCGGCAGACCAGCTTTCTGGCAGTAGCGAAAGACGAGCTGGTCTCGCCTGGTTAGCCCCTCTTTTGAAAGGGCCAGTCGGCCCAGCCGGTCATCAATGTAGGGATCAGCCCCGCCAAGGTAGATCGCCAGATCGGCTTTGAACCGGGTGAAGATTTGCGCTAACCCCTCTTCCAAGGCTTGCAGATATTCCTGGTCGGAAGTACCATCCTCTAATGCCAAGTCCAGGTCGCTCGCCTTTTTATGGAAGGGGAAGTTGCCTGCTCCATGGATGGAGAAGGTGAATACGTTTGGATCCGACGAGAAAATGGCTGCAGTGCCGTCCCCCTGGTGCACATCGCAGTCCAGGATGATAACTCGGTGAGCGAGTCCTTCAGCCTGCATAACCCTCGCTGCAATGGCGCAGTCATTGAGCAGGCAAAAACCGCTGCCGAAATTTGAATGGGCGTGATGTGTCCCGCCTGACAGGTTGACCGCAACACCTTCGTGCAGCGCAGCACGGCAGGCCGCGATCGTGCCGCCAACTGACCGGCGAGATCGCTCAACCAGCTCTGGCGACCAGGGGAAACCGATACGGCGGATTTCTTTTTCGCTGAGCTCACCCCTCACCACTCGCTCTTGATAACCCGCACTGTGTACAAAACGGATTTGATCGTCATTGGCTGGATCTGGAACAAGTAGATTTCGATTGGGGACGACCTGCTCTTTTATGATCGCCTTACGGAGATGCCTGTACTTATCGAGTGGAAAGCGGTGCTCAGGTGGAAGGGGGATATGGAATCGGTCGCTATAAAATGTTTTCAAGCACTCACCATCTATCCCAGTGAACGATATCTTCCATGGATCGACGCCCGCCCTTCTGGGGGTGGGTTGTCAGGTAGGCATGGTCCACCGGGTAGCCAAAAGAGATGGCGATGAAGAGATGCATTTCACTTGGGTACCCCAGCAATTGGCGGGCAGGTTCGTACTCGTAAATCGTTGCCAGACAGGAGCCGATTCCCAATTCCCAGGCTGCCAGCTGCATATAGGCAGCTGCCTGGCCAGCGTCAAACATGATACTAAAGCGCTTTGCCGGATCAGGAGTCAGGATCGCGATTCCCAGTGCTGCCCCAGCCAGGTGACCCGCGTATGTGCCGCATTCGGAGAGCGTTTTGAGGGTCGTTTTATCCAGGATGGCGATAAACGACCAGGGCTGGGTATTCTTAGAGGATTGCGCCCGCCTTCCGGCGTTCAGGATGGTGTCGATGATCTCTTCAGGAAGTGGTTGGTCTTTGAATTTGCGGACGGCACGTTTCATGCGGATGGCTTCGGAGACGTTCATGGTTCACCTCTTCATTAAATCAGCTGAGTTGACTTATCAAGAATATGTGGTCAATCAATTTTATTCATGGAGATTACCTGCCAGACCTTTCGCAATTGGTATTGGATCAAGCTGCTTCAAGGGCGCGATAACTCTAATCTCTGGTAGAGACGGTCAAAATCTATGTTTTCTGCAAATATACCTTCAAACTCGGCCAGTTTATCCGGTTGACCTAAACGGGTTTTTCCGAAGATTTGTTCAATGGCTTCCACGGTTTCCATGGTGTTTTCTCGCACCAGGAGGACTGCCACGCTAAAATCCTCGGCTTGTTTGACGATCAATGGGCTTGGTTGCAGGTTGCCGGTCAGGATCAGGCAGGTTGTCGATGTCTCTAAGGCAGCTAATTGGATATCTGTGCGGTCACCACCAGTTATTACCGCTTTGTTCGAATACTCGCGGAAGCGATGGAGAGCAGCATCAGCAGTCATCGCGCCGATTGTAAGCGTTTCCACCATTGCTTCCAGGTTGCTGCTCTCAGTGAGTACTTCCGCGCTTAAAACTTCGATTAATTCTGAAACGGTCAGGGCTGCCAATCTGCGCTTCTCCGGGAGAGCGCCGAGCACGGGGATGCCGCGCTTTTCCAGATACGGGATGGCTAATTTATGAATGAAATCTGCTGCTTCTTGTGGAACCCGGTTGATCACCACCCCGCTTAGCAGGTCACCCAAGCGGACTTTGGCAGACAGGGTATCATCCAGTAATCGAATGTCAGAGCGGTACTTCACGGTCACCAGCACATGGCTGCTCAATTCTCGGGCGACATCCGGAGTGGGCAGCGAGACAGCGTGTCCTTCCCGCAAACTAGCTCCACCTTCAAGCAGCAACACATCTTTCCCGCGGCCAGTGGATTCAACCGCTGATTTAACCTTCTCCATTAAACCTGTGTCCCCTCCGGCGCTGAGATGCTGGACCAGGAATTCCGGGGTGACCACAACCGGTGAAAGCTGCCAGGGATCCACATCCAATCCCAAGATCTCCTTCACAAATGTGGCATCTTCATCTGTGATCCGTCCGGACACTCGCCAGGGCTGCAGGCTGAGTGGTTTAAGATAACCGACGCTGAAACCATCCGCTTGGAGGTGTTTTCCCAATGCCAGGCAGATCGCGGTTTTTCCAGAATACCTTTCAAGAGAGGTGACATAGATAGATTTCACAGATATTCTCCTTACTTACTGAGGACCAAACGCATGTCGATAGCTATAGCGCCCTGGCCCTGGGGATAAACCATGAGCGGGTTGATGTCCAGTTCAACGATCTCGGGAAAATCCTGGACCAGCTGACCGACCCGCAGCAAGGAATCCACGATGGCAGCTTTGTCCACTGGCGGCTCGCCGCGCACTCCATCTAAAATTGCGCGGGCGCGGATCTCAGTCAACATCTTTTCCGCTGATTGCACTGAGAATGGGGCGATGCGGAAGGTGACATCTTTCAGCGTTTCGACATATATGCCGCCGAGACCGAAGGTGACTAAAGGTCCAAACTGCGGATCGCGATTCATCCCAACCAATACTTCCTGACCACCAGCAGGCACCATTTTCTGGACCAGGCATCCCCACAGGTGGGCCTGAGGGAGGTAACGCTGGGCCCGGTATACCATCAGCTCGTAGGCATCTCGCAACTGCTCAGCGTTGCGGAGACCAACTTTGACACCGCCAACATCGGTCTTGTGCAGGATATCAGGTGAGGCGATCTTCAGCACAACCGGGAAACCAATCTGGTTGGCAATCTTGACCGCCTCGTCAGGATTTGCTGCGATCTCAGATTGTGGAATTTGGAGACCGTATGCCGTTAATATCTGGCGGGCTTCAGAGTCGCCAATCGAGAGCCGTCGCTGCTCACGGACTCGATCGAACACTTGGCTAGCTGTGCGTCGATCGACATCAAACTCAACATACTTGGGGGTTGGGCGCAAGAGCACCTGGCGGTAATCCGACATGGCTTTAAAAGCCAGGGCCGCGCGTTCAGGAAATGGATAATTGGGTATCTGATAAGTCTCAAGACGGGCTATGCCGGCCTTAACCATCGCTTCCCCCATAAAGCTGGTAATAATTGGTTTATCGATTGTTTTCGAAAGGCTGCCAATCGCATCCGCGGTGGCTTCAATTTCAGTCATAGCCTGGGGAGTCAGCACAACCAAAAGACCATCTACGTTCGGATCGGCAACGACGGTTTGCAAGGCATGGCTGTAGCGATCAGCCCGTGCATCCCCCAGGACATCAACTGGGTTGGCAGCACTTGCTGCATCTGGCAGGTATTGTGCCAGAGTCGATATTGTCTCATTCTCGAAGCGAGCCAGGGATAAGCCTGAACGTTCAAGGGCATCTGTGGCCAAAATTCCTGGACCACCGGCATTGGTGATGATCGCAATCCGATCACCTTGCAGGAGAGGCTGGTATCCAAGCGCCAGGGCGAAATCAAACAAAGATTGCATCGATTCTGCACGCAGTACACCGGCTTGGAGAAACGCAGCATGGTAAGCCTGCTCGGAACCCGCTAAAGACCCTGTGTGTGAAGAAACAGCACGTGAACCAGATTGAGTAACACCTGACTTAATTGCAACCACTGGTTTTTTAGCTGTCACCTGCCTGGCGGTTTTGATAAACTCCTGGCCATTTGATATCCCCTCACTGTAGATCATGATCACACTTGTATGTGGGTCATCTCCCCAGGCTTTTAACAAATCGATCTCGTCTACATCCGCTTTGTTGCCCAAGCTGACAAATTTCGATAATCCCAGGCGACCGGCCAAGGAGATATCCAGGACCGCGGTGCCTAATGCTCCTGACTGAGACATGAAAGCCATAGGTCCACGGGGAGGGGTGCCGGCGGAGAAAGAAGCGTTAAGCGGTGTAAAAGTATCGATCACGCCTAAGCAGTTTGGTCCGATCAGACGAATGCCGTATTTGTTGGCGATCTCGATCAGCTCTAATTCTCGCTCTAATCCTTCTCTGCCAGCCTCTCGAAAGCCAGCACTGATCACGATCACGGCCGGGATCCCTTTTTCACCGCAGGTGCGCAGTGCTTCTGGGACATATTTGTATGGGATCACGATCACTGCCAAGTCAATTGAACCCGGGATCTCCTGCACCGATGGGTATGCTTGCAGACCGAGGATCTCATTCGCGGTTGGATTCACAGGATAGACTTTACCTACCTGGGCGTAACCCCCTGCCACCAGATTCTCGAGTACCGCGTAACCCAATTTCTTGGGATTGGTAGATGCGCCGATAACAGCTACTGTGTTGGGATTGAAGAATGCTGTCAGACTCATATGATTTATTGACTTGTAATGGTGATTAAAACGACCGTCTGTTGATTGAGTGGATTTGACGTCAGGGTCACGGTGGCAACCCGCTCCGGTTTGAAAAACTTCATTATCGCTGCCTCGGCCAAGATCGAGTTTTCGTCGGTTACGTCTATCCAACCTAGTTCAGGCATTAAGTTCTGATAAAAATCAACCACTAATGGCAGATCGAGATCCACAAAATATGAAACAGTGGCTTGATTGGTGAATAGATTGGTCACTTCTCCTATCGCGATGATGGGGATATCATCTGGAGGAGGAGCAGGGAAAAGATATTGGGTTGCGACAGCCTGGAGGGTAGGCAATAATTCGCTTGATCCCTGGGTGACCAAAGCTTCAACCGTCTGTAGATAACCTTCTTCGTAGGCTTGGGTTGCGAAGGCTTGACCAGTGGCGACAACCGAAGGTCCCTGTTCAGTGGCAAATGCCCGCGCAGTACCAAATATCTCGCTGTCACCGAGCTGGGTGGCGATACCTTTGGCCTGGGTGACGATCGCGCCTGCGGTGCTGCGAGCTTCATTATAATCTCGGCTTATCGCTGAAAAGGATTCACATGCCAAGCTAAAGCCAACCAGTACAGCCAGCGCCCAGAGAATTTTAATCCGATTTTTAAACATCAACTAATTTCACAACCTCAGAGATTAGATTTTCGTTAATAACGAATTTTGAATAATAAACATTGCAGCTTGATAGAACCCTGTTACCCAGCAAGCTGCGGGAGAACTTTCTGGGCGATGGCTTCAATACCATCGAGATCATCAAGATCTATCCATTGCAGCATGACCCGCTGGACACCTGCCTCGACCAGCTGGTTGAGCTGTGCGACCATTTGATCAGCTGTGCCGACAATGACACCTCGCTGTCGCAGGTCATCTGCGGTGCGTGCACCACCAGTACGGGCTGCGACACGTTCCTGCAGTTTTGCTTCATCGTTGGCGAAGATGCAGCCTACCATCATCGATCGGCGCACCTCATCGGGTTGTCGGGATTGGTCAGCGAGCAACCCATCCAGGTGTTGGTTGAGCTCTGCGAAGTTTTCAGCTGTGCTCATCAGCGCGTTCCATTCCTGGGCATAACGCGCCGTGAGAGGTAAAGTACGCTTGAGCCCGTTTCCACCGATTGCGATCGGTGGACCGCCTGAGCGATTGGGACGGGGAAGTAATACACCTTCGTTAATTTGAAAAAACTTTCCCTCGAAATCACTTGCTTGGTCGCTTTGCAGCAATCTTGTGATTACCTCAACACCTTCCTCAAAACGATCGAATCGGTCGTTGATATCCAGTAAATCAAAGCCGTAATTGTTGTGCTCGCGCTCCTGCCAGCCGGCCCCCAATCCCAATACCAGCCGACCACCGGACAGATCGTCGACCGCAGCAGCCATCCTTGCGGTGAAGGCCGGGTTGCGGGTGGAAATTGGTGAGACCAAGGGACCAAATTCGATGCGCTCTGTGTGACTCGCTAGCCAGGTCAGGGATACCCATAATTCGAGGGATTCCTTATCAGGTGGGCTAGCATTGGTGAAGTGATCTGACCGGAAAAGTCCGACAAATCCAAGCTCTTCAACTGCAGTGGCTATTCGCTGCCACCGCGGCCAGGTGAGACCATTTTGCCCTTCAAGAAAGATGGCTACTTCGATCATTTACTACTCCTGGTTATCATAAATGCGGATAAATTCTTCTGCTTTTTCGACCAAATCGCGATTGCCGATGAACATGGGTGTACGCTGGTGAAGTGAATCAGGTTGAAGGTCGAGCAGGTTCTGGCTACCATTCGAACTGGTGCCGCCTGCCTGCTCGGTGATAAAGGCTAGTGGTGCACCTTCATAACACAATCTCAGCTTACCGCTGGTATACCTGGGGTCTTTGGTGTCTGCCGGATAGTAATACACACCTCCTCCCAGCAAGTTGCGGTGAAAATCTGCCACCATTGAACCGATGTAGCGCAAGGAAAGTCCTTTGCGGTAGTTTCCATCAGCATCAGGTTCATCCCCTTGCAGGTATTTGGTAAAACGGCGGATGCCATCACTCCAGTGCTTCTCATACCCTTGGTTGACACTGTAGTACTTGGATTTTTCCGGAACGCGGATATTGGGGTGGGTTAGCAGGAACTCACCGACGATCGGATCAAGGGTGAAACCATGCACACCCATACCTGAGGTGTAAACCAGCATCGTGCTGGCGCCATAGACCAGATATCCCGCTGCGATCAGGTTGCGACCTTTCTGCAGGCAGTCCTCGAGTGTTCCCGAGCCACTCTCACTAATCCGGTTGTAAATTGCGAATATTGTGCCAATGCTGACGTTGTAATCAATATTGGAGGACCCATCCAGGGGATCGTAAAGCAGGACATATTTTCCGATTGGATAACGAGTTGATATTGGCATTATGTCCTCTTGTTCCTCGGATGCCATCACTGCCAGGCGACCGGTATGATCATTAAGTCGATAGATCGTGCGGTCAGCCAGCTCGTCGAGTTTCATCACCTCTTCACCCTGGATATTGGTTGTGCCGGTCTTCCCCAAGATTTCCACCAAACCGCCACGCGAGGTTTGGCTGGCGATGACCTTGCCTGCCAGGGCGATATCATATAGCAATGAGGTTAAGGTACCAGTTGCTTCCGGATGGCTCTGCTGTTCCTCGAGAATATGCCGTTCGATTGTATTGATCTTATCGTGATCGACAGTCTGGTTTAAAATAATCACCTTCCTTGAGCTTTAGTAGGGGCATTATGCTGAGAAGATTGCAAGTGATAGCCTCTATCGACAGGTATATTAGAGAGGTAAATTGATTGATTTCTGGATGGAGCTAGATGAGGAAAGGTTAAGTCGTTATGTCGCCCGTTTTGATTAGAACCATTCTTTACCGCTAAATTTGTGACCCTCTGTCCTCCAACCGGAAAATTGGATTTCATATAGTGATTATACAATAATCTTCTCGGATGCGAGACCAAAGATCCAGCCTTCAATTTTCCGAATTTTTTCGGTCTCTGGTTCTGAAAAATTCCGCACACCACCGATAATCTGAAGCATGCCAATCAATCCGACCACAGCATCGAAACGATCTTCTCCAGTCGGGGAAAGCCCAAAACCTTTCACCAATCTCCGCTCCAGTTCAGGATTAATTTGAATACCTGTATTTACTGCCTGTTCGATCAGCCTTTCCGCGGTGAAAACCCGGTCGTTCTGTCGCCGCTTGCTGAACCTTTTAAGCGGACTGACCAGACCTAATTGATGGGTAAACTCAGCAGGATAAGTCTCAGAGACGATCACCTTCCCTGGCCTGACCAGTTCAGCCATCCTTCCCGAGAAGGGCCAAATTGCCAGGTCTATGTTTGGATCATTGAGACCAGGAGCGAGCACATTCTGCCAGCCATTGATGGCAGCTTTTCCAACTTGTTGAGCACCAAGCGTCCAGAATAACGGCGCCGCTGGGCGCTGCAGGGGAGGTGCTTTTTCGCACGTCCTGAGGAGCTCATCGAACGTTCTAATCCCAAGTTTGTTGAGCAGGAATTGGCGGCGAGTTCCCCCGGGCTGGTTAGGATAGAATGGACGCAGAAGAGAGATTTGGTCGGCACATTCGGCGACATCGTAAAACCTGCGCCACTCATCTTTTCCGAAACCAGGTAAAGTGGAGCAGAAATCGGAGATACCCATCAATTGCGCATAGGTATAAGGAAGACCGATTGGGTAATCGAACCCGATCAGAACACATCCCCCAGTGCCTGCCCAGTTTACCATCCGCTTGAGGAAATTCGTTAAGTTGCCAACCAACTCTGTGGGCTGAACCAGATAATGGTCCCCTGTAAATTCGGCACTGGCCATCCAGCGCTTATCTGGGTTGATGCTCCAATCGGCATGCACGACAAGCGTTGGTGGATCGGTGAAATCAAATCTTTGGATCACAGCAGTTTGGGGAGGGCGATCCATTCATCTGGTTGGTCTTTCAGCTGCAATCCACGTTTCACTTTGCCTGACTCGGCCAGTTTATCTAAAGTGTCTTCTACCTGAGGGGCAGGCCAACGGAAAAGCTTGACCAGGTCTCGTCGAGGGGCGGCACCAACCGATCGCAGGTAGAGTTGAACGAGTTTCTGACGGGCTTCGGTTTCCTGTATCAAGCGTGATTTCTCGAGCAGCTCTGGGTAATGACGGTGCACTACTTCATAAATGAATGAATACCGCCAGCCACCTGCCTGGCTTGTGCCAATTGGCAGGACTTTAAAATCTGCCTGCAGATCGGTTAGGGCACGGTTGAATCGCGATTTGCTCTCACGGCTGGAGAGGTGGGCTACCCGGCGCAGCGAGATGGTATCCAACGGTCCTTCGGACAGCAATGCTTCGTATACCGCCTTTGCCTCTTGGGTCATGGTTCCCTGCATGTACTGTACCTGGTAATCTTCTTCAGGTGAACCGTA
>SDBU01009433.1_pt1 | contig 10934 bp, 9 predicted proteins | sample 2277071 | NCBI WGS metagenome assembly SDBU01 (sample SAMN10397929, study PRJNA504765) | marine sediment metagenome | isolation source: marine sediment core GS08_GC12, 126 cmbsf | place: Arctic Ocean: Gakkel Ridge, Loki's castle | collected 2008
AAGCTGCTCAACAACCTTAGTAGCAAGATCACCAACTACGGTATGTTGCTTCTTTTTAAAGGCATTTCTTACAGCTTTCAGCTTTTCTCGTGCCATGCGGATGTGTTTTTCATATTCACCCATTTTAATTATTTCACTTGAATTATGATAACGAAAAAGTTTCAAAAATACAAGTTTTTCGTTATGATATGAAAAGCATAGGAAAAACTAGGGGACGTCCATGAAATTTCAACATTCGTCCCTTCCCAGCCAAAAGATCGTATCTCACCGCAGACCCGCCTTCGCTCGAGACACCCCAGTTAAATAGTCCCGACAGGTCGGGAATTTAACGGGGCAGGCAGAGTTTTACCGAGTTTTTCTCCCGTCTTCCGCTAAGCGCTTCACGCTAAGCAAAACACGCATCCCTGCGGGAGACCCCATTATCCATCAAAAGAGAGGGGAAAAGGGGTCAAGTCTGCTCTTGACTCATTCACCACCTTCTGTAATCTACATCGTCCTCCATCACAGCCGCAGGTTCTGAAACATACTTCTCCACCGTGGAAGTAAGTTCCTCTGCCACAGCCCGCCGGAGATGTTCAGGCTCTATAACCTCGGCCTGTCTCCCAAAGCCGAGGACCCAGCTCATCACCTCACGAAGTCCTCCAACTTCCATAGTCATGAGAAGACTTCCGCCTTCGCTAAAGTTTCGTCGCGACAAGTCGCGCGACAGGCCCGTCTTGTCTTTCTTGAAGACCTGTGACGGATGCCAGATGTTTTCTTTGAGGTATCTTTCCAGAGAAGGATCAAACCTGATGACTACCTGTTCCACATCCGTACGGATGACCCCAAAGGCGTCCCGCATGTACTCGTCCAGGTCAAAGTCATCAGGGGGGATGAATCGTTCATTGGTCACATGGAGAAGCTTGATGCGATCCAGGATAAACATGCGGATCTCATCGTGTACATGACACCAGCCGATCAAGTACAGAGTGCCATTGAAGAACCAGACCTTATAAGGATCCACTTTGCGTGTAGTCTCACGCTTCGAAGACAGCGAATAATACCGCATCTCAATGATCCTACATTGCACCACAGCCTCATGGATTTGCTTAATGATTTCCTTGAACTCAGAATAGTCCTTGAAAGGTTTGAAACCGATGTGGAAGGTCTGCTCAATGCGCCTGAGATAAGACAGACTCTCAGGAGGCAGGGTGGACTTGACTTTTCGGAAGAGCTCATCCAGGGATTCATAAAAGACCGTGTCTTTGAAGATCCGGAGGATGTCCCGGTAGAAGTAGAGACTCATCAACTCCGTGACGGTGAAGGGAACCGGCAGGTGAAACTTGTAGCCCTTTACAAAGCAGTATCGGCTTTTGGATCCGTCTTTTTCGGAGTAGAGGGGAAAACCGGCAGCCTGAATCGCAGCCAGATCACGCCAGATGGTGCGGGGGTGACAGCTTTCTTCTTCAGCAAGTTTAGCCACAGTGACCCCCTGCTTGCTGGACTCAATTGTCCGCAAGATGCGCCACTGCCTGGCTAACTGATCACCCCGCAAGCTGCCCCCTTTAACAGGTTGAAGTGAAGGCTCGAAAGGACTGTTTTCCAATGATATGTGTTGGTTCCTCTATCATGAACAAGTCTCAAAGTAAAGACTACTAGCCATTTCATTCCCATAACATAGAACCATGACAGATCCGGTCTCAACGACCAGTTCTGCCAGGCTGGGAATAAGGGGACAAAACTTTAGATCTTCAAACTTCCTGGGGGAAGCAATGCAATTGGTGTCATCACCACGGCAACAGTCCAAATGGACCTAATCATGTCTGATCATTAGCGTCCGGTTAACAACACAATAAATTCACCTGGTTAGAAATTACTACGTTTTTCAATCTGTGGTTTTGGAAAAATGACTACCTATTGTTTCAGAAGAGGGACACCCTTAAGTAGTTCAATTCCGGGCGGCACATGAGTTAGGGATGCTGTTAACAGACTTGGCCTGACGTCTTGAAATGAAACCTTCTGGGTAGGTCATGGAGTTGAAGGGTGACAAGGTTATTCCGACACACTCATTCCTTAGCCTTCAATGAGAGCACGAAACTTCGTGATGGTCTCTCCATAATCAGCGCTGCCAAAGATAGCTGAACCGGCCACGAATACGTCCGCGCCTGCCTTTGCTACCGATTCAATGGTCTTTAGGTTGATGCCCCCGTCCACCTCGATGAGGACGTCGAGATTCTTTGCACGGATCATGGACTCTAGCTCTTTTATCTTCTGAAGCGCCTGTGTGATAAACTTCTGGCCACCAAAGCCCGGGTTTACGCTCATTATCAAAATCATGTCCACTTCTTCCAGGATCCATTCTATGGCTGAAATGGGCGTTGAGGGATTGAGTGCCACCCCAGCCTTCACGCCAAGGGCTTTGATAGCTTGAATGGTTCTGTGCAGATGCACACAGGCCTCTGCTTGCACTGTCAGTGTATCGCTTCCTGCCCTGACAAAGTCTTCCAGATACTGGTCTGGGTTCTCTATCATGAGGTGTACGTCAAGAGGCAGCTCCGCAACCCGCTTTACCGCTTCAACCACAGCAGGCCCAATCGTAATATTTGGCACAAAGTGGCCGTCCATCACATCAACATGGATCCAATCGGCCCCGACACCCTCAATAGCCTTAATCTCCTCACCCAATCTCGAAAAATCAGCAGACAATATGGATGGCGCGATGAGCTTCATGTTATCCTCCCACAGACACAGTGCACTAGAGTGCGCTAGAGTGCCTAAAGTGCCTAGAGTGCCTAGAGTTAAAGTAATAAGACAAATAATGAAAGAATGTTCTGCTGGACCCTAACTTTAGGCACTCTAGGCACTTCAAACTCTAGGCACTTTTTGATTCCGGCTTGTCCGGGTTAGGCACTTGAACTTCTTAACATCAATCCTCAGCTAATTCAAGTTCATGGAAAACTCCCCATGAGCCCCGTGAGAAAAAGAATGACTCAACACAAGTTCGCCATCCTCGTATAAGAAGACCGTAGTCTCACGGTTTTGAGGGGCCAAGAACCAGATACGTTCTCCGGGACGCACAAAAATGTTGTAGAGATCATAGAAAAAGCCAAAGGCATTTACGCGAAACCGAATGTGCTTTTTCAAGAATCCCCCAGGCACGCGATGATGAAACAGGCTTAGCCCTTGATCAAGAATTGGGCCTTTTTCTGTCCGGTTCACGGTCAGATTCACTAGGGTTCCTGAAGCCACCTGGTAGCCGGATGGAGGATTCTGCTCAACTACCACATCCTTCGGGAACTCGTTCCTTTGAACAGATCGTATATGCCCAAGGCCAAGGTGTGAACGGTCCAAGATGAGGATAGCATCTTCCAGAGCCAAGCCATGCAGATAAGGCATCTCGTAAGTTCCAGGCCGTCTCCCAAGGCTGACCAGAAGGTCCACAGAATCACCTCGCGTGACAACTATGCCGGGAGGCGGCACCTGGGCGATGAGCTCATCCGCGGCAGCCCGATCGCTAAAGGTGCGGGACACCACGCCTTGAGACAGACCGTTTTCTTCCATGATGATATAAGCCTGCCGGATATCCATCCCAACAAGGTTCGGCACGAGCAGGGTCTTCGGCCCCTTGGAGACGATGACGCGGACATCGCGGTCTTTCTTGACTTCACTACCAGGTCCTGGCTCTTGGTGTGCGACATGGTTTTTTGGCAATTCAGGACTGTATTCGAAGCCGCTCACCTTGATATTGAGCCCCAGATCAGTCAGAATGTCCAGGGCATACACCACGTCTTTTCCCACTAGCTGCGGGACCACTACTGTATCTCCACTCTTTATAATGAATCTCAAAGTGAGATATCCGCTGATCCCTGCCACCCCAAGAAAGGCAACAAACAGGACCGCTACCTTAAAGACACGCCTCATGTCGTCGTCCTTTTCAGACGAACTGCAAAGAATCCGTCCATATTGTGCTCATGAGGTAAGCTTCTGAAATAGCCCGAGCCGTCCACTAAACATTCATCCACATCAGATATCTCAACAGGTTCTCGATCTATAACAAATTGAGCTTGATTCTTCAAAAAGTCTTTCACCACATACTCCCCTTCCTCTGGCTCGAGACTACACACACAGTAAACCAGGCGTCCACCCCTCTTGACCAAGGGGGCAAGGCAGCCAAGGAAGCGCAATTGATCCGCCCTAAGTCTTGTGAGATCCGTCTCTTTTTTTTTCCATTTGGCGTCTGGATTCCTACGGAGGACTCCAAGGCCTGAACAGGGAGAGTCGAGCAACACCCGATCAAAAGTACCAAACTGCGCATCAGGAACAGGCGCTGACAGATCGTGCTGCCACGTGGTAACCGCGGAAAAGCCAAGGCGCGCCAGAGATGTCTTCAGTTCATGCAATTTCCATGACTGCTTTTCCATGGCTTTTATCTTGCCACGATCCTCCATAAGCTGTGCAATGTGGCCGGTCTTGCCGCCGAATCCAGCACAGGCATCCAGGACGGTTTCACCCGGTTTTGGGTCGAGTAGATGAGTGATGAGTTGAGCGGCCTCGTCCTGGACCTGAAACCAGCCATCCTCGAATGAAGGGATGTCGGCAATAGCATGCCTTAGTCCTCTCATCGACAGCCCATCCGGAGCGAATCTGGTTGGTGTTATGTCCCTAACATGGTCTTTTAGTGAGTTGAGCAGATCCTGGCGACTGACCTTGAGGGTGTTGGCCCGAACTGTCAGGGGAGGGACCTGATTGTTTGCCGTACAGAGCTGTTTTGTCTCTTCCACACCCAATCGCTCCACCCATCTTTCCACCAGCCACAACGGGTGGGATTCTCTTACGGCAATGGCTTTAACCGGATCATCAGCATAATCCGGCAGGGGGATCTCTTTTGCCCTCCGCACGGCAGATCGCATCAGACCGTTTACAAAACGAACCACCCATAAGGGTGCTCTGGCCTTGGTCATTTCAACGGAATCGTTCACCGCAGCAGACGGAGGAATACGGGAATGAAAAAGGATTTGATAGAGGCCTATCCGGATAATGTTTAGAATAGGCCCTTCTATCTTGTGGACAGGAGTCTTCGAGAGTTGGGAGATCACCCAGTCAAGGCGGCTCCGCCAGCGAAGCACACCATAGACCAGTTCTGTGGCCAGGGCCCGGTCTTTCCTGATGAGTTGTGCCTCTCGTTCAAAGGCTTTGCGAAGGAGATGTTCCGGGAAGGCATTGGAGTCATCCAGACCATTCAAAACCGACAGGGAGATGCGGCGGGAAATGGCTACCATGGCCTATCTATCCAAGGCAGGTGCCTGGCGGAACCGGGCAGCCCCTCAAGAAATCTCTTGCCGGGAGACGCTTTGCAGATTCAAGCTGAACCTCCTTCAGCGCCAATATGCCGCGGCCTGTTGCCACGTTGAAGTCCCCTGGAAATCCTTCCAAAACAGTACCCGGCCTTTCCTTGGCTGAACCCTGAAGGTCTTTTGCCTGCAATACCTTGAGCCTTTTGCCAGAGAGAAAGGTAAAGGCGCCCGGCCAGGGGTTCATCCCTCGAACAAAGGCATCCAGCGATTTGGCATCCTTGGTCCAGTCTATGCGTCCATCTTTTTTCTTTAGCAAGGGTGCGTAAGTGGCACCCGATTTGTCTTGCGGTGTACCCAATAGATTCTCGGACTTGAGCTTTGCCAATGTCTCGATCAAAAGCTGTGCCCCGACCTCAGCCAGCCGTCGGTGAAGACTCAATGAGGTATCATGCGCTCCGATTGAAACCTTAGCGCTCAGCAGGATGTCTCCTGTGTCCATTCCTTCATCCATCCACATAGTTGTTACGCCGGTCTCCTGCTCCCCATTAATAATCGCCCACTGGACGGGCGCAGCCCCCCGGTATTTGGGGAGGAGTGAAGCATGGATGTTGATCGCCCCAAGGCGGGGAAGCGATAAGAAGGACCCTGGCAAGATACGACCGTAGGCGACCACGACAAAGAGGTCAGGGTCCAGGGCTATGATTTTTTCGATAAACCAGGGTTCCTTAACCCCATGAGGCTGTAGCACGGGATAGCCCATCGTGCTGGCAACCTCCTTCACCGGATGGGGAACCAAACGACGTCCGCGTCCCTTTGGCCGGTCTGGCTGTGTGACGACTGCAAGGACGTCATGCTGGTTTTCATGAAGCGCCTTTAGGGTTGGGACCGAAAAGTCCGGCGTACCCATAAATATGATGCGAAAGCTGCTCATGTCCCCGCGTTTTTCATGTTCGTCAAATTGATTGTCTATTAGCCTCACCGGGTTCATGCCGCTCATATGCATGATGATGGAGTGTGCGAGGGTTCACCCTGTTAAATAAGTCATACGTTCTGATGTCATAGAGATGCACCCTGCTAAATAAGACGTGCGCAACGCTGTCACATTGATGGATGCATTACGTTTAACAGGGTTCACAGGTATTGAGTCGCCATGAGCATATACCACGGCCCACCGCCTATCATATCCCCTCTTGCGGCTGCCTCCTCGAAGAAGGCTCCCAGTTGATCCTTTTTCACCCGGTGAACTTCAATTTTTTCAGAAGGCTCGAGTTCCTGTGCCCTTGGCGTGGCATCCTCCTCCAGCTCCACAACCACGCAGGATGCTGTCTCTTTAATCAGCGCACTGTTAAGGGTTAGCTCGGGCGAGATCTGTACGACGCTTCCCGTGTACCCGGTCTCCTCTTCAAGCTCACGAAGGGCACATGTTGCAATATCCTCACCATCTGAGATAACGCCTGCAGGAAAGCCGATTACGTGGCAGTCTAGAATAACCCTATACTGCCTGATGAAGATCAAGTCCCCTGATTCCTTGAACCGTGGCATGATGAGGACTGAGCTGCGGGCATTCACACGCTCGATATAGTCCCAGTTCAGCACCTGCCCCTCGTCGTTTTCATAAACAATCCTTCTGGGCCTAATCCACGGACTTTCCACCAGGTCCACAGTCTTCAAGATGTTCATGGGACACCTCGTCAGCGTAAACGGCTCGGTTCATCTCAATTCCGGCACATTCTTCCCGGGGTCCATCTTCAATCCTTGTATAGGCTACCTGCACAACATTGACGCCAGTGATAATCGCGGAAATAAGACCTACAACGATCACGGGAAGCATCTGAAAAACATGATTGGCTAAGGTGAACCCCAGAGCCTCCTTCTTCGATACACCAAAGATCAAAAGAGCAAACACGCCTCCGGCTTCCCAGAGACCCCAAAAGCCTGGCGCAGATGGAAGGGCAATGAAGAAGCAAAGGATCACCATCATCGCATACATTTCAAGAAAGGAGAGGTCAATGCCTGGGCAGCCAAAAGCCATCACATAAAGAGAAAACCCGCCCGCTCCCCACACCAGAAACGAGAGACCAAGGCAAAGACCTGCCTTTTTCGGGCTCTTCAACAGATCGAATCCAGCGGCTAGGTTGTCAAAAATACGCACGAGTCTTACGCAAAGTTTCTCCCTGACCTTCTCCTTAAAGGAGCTACCGGCAAAAAGAAGCAGTTGCGGCAGACTTAGGATCGTTTGTTTTATGAACTTTTGAGTCTGTTTAACACTCACCAGGGCAATGCATACCATCAGTCCCAGACACAACTGGAGGGTTGTCATAGCCACTTTCTCAAGCGTGGCCTTGTTCAGATGATATTCGCCGAACGTCAGATCAAGGGTGGGGCTGATTTCAACCGTGGCAAGGACAATAACAAAAGAAATGAGCAGCACTAAGACATCAAAGACCCTTTCAGCCGCTACCGTAGCCAGTACTTTGGTAAACGGAACCTTTTCCTTTTTGCAAAAGATAGCCGGCCGGGCCAATTCTCCCACCCGGGCGGGCAAAATGCAGTTGAGCATGAATCCGATCATAAGAGGGTGATGAGCACTCCAGAAGTCCGTTTTCTTGAACGGACTGAGAAGAAGCTGCCACCTGAACACCCTGATCACAAAACTCACGAGTATAACTGCCGACGCAGGGATGACCCACCAGTAATTCACAGTTTTCAAATAGCCCACCAGTTCCGACAGGGGGATATTCTTAAAGACCACATAAAGGGCAATACCAGACAGTAAAAGCCCTGTGGTAAGAGGTAGGATGATTTTTTTGTTCCCGGACATAGCGTTTTAAGATGTGTCGTCTGGTGTGGATAAGTCTAGAAACAGGGGAATTTTGGATAGACGGAATACATAATCATTCTCTGGACAAAAGCTCCCGGGCCTTTTCAATATCCTGCTTGATCTGGGCTGCCAACGATGCAGGTCCTGAAAACTTCTTCTCGTCTCTTAAGCGGTGAACAAAGTTCAGGCGGATGGGTTGGTCATAAATTATCTCATCAAAATCGAGGAGGTGAACCTCCACTCCGAACTGACCGTTCTCAAAGGTGGGGCTATATCCGATATTGGCCACGCCTTTGTAATGGGCGCTATCGTATTCCACGGTCACGGCATATACCCCTGTCTTGGGACAGAGTTCATCGTACAGCGTCAGGTTAGCAGTGGGAAATCCCAACAACCTTGCCCCGCGATCACGGCCACGGATAACCTCACCACGCACCTGATAATGGCGCCCTAATAGTTTCTCAGCTTCGTCAACCCTCCCCTCCGTTACAAGGTTTCGAATTACAGTGCTGCTAATACGGTGGCCTTCCAGTTCAATCCATCCTGAGATGATCACTTCAAAACCATGGGTCACAGCCATTTCTTTCAACAGCGAAACGTTCCCCTCACGCTTTCGCCCAAAAGAGTAATCCTGCCCCACGACAATTACTTTCATGCCAATCAGCCCGCACAGTATGTCTTTCACAAAAGTGCGAGCAGGGGTGGCCGCAAACTCACGGGTAAATGGAATGGATATAAGTGTATCCACGCCTGTTTCGCCAATCAATTCAACCTTTTGCTCATAGCGAGTTATGATGGGGAAGTGCTTGTCAGAGTTAATGACCCGGATGGGATGGGGGACAAATGTCACTACTACTGAGGTGCCCTCTATGCTTTCCGCCTTTTCAATGACCTGACGGAAAAGGGCTTGGTGCCCTATGTGAACCCCGTCAAAGTTGCCCGTGGTCACAACAGCATTCTTTAACGGGCTAGAGATTTCCCTGAGATCCTTTATGATTTGCATGCTTGATCCGTTTACGTCAGCCTTGACAAATAATTTAAATGTTTATATATATAGAACCTCTAGTACAAAATCAATCTTTTTTATGCCTTCCAAAATGCCGAAGTGGCGGAATTGGTAGACGCGCTAGGTTCAGGGTCTAGTGGGTGTATGCCCGTGCGAGTTCGAGTCTCGCCTTCGGCACCACACTTTATATTTACAAGCCCCCAAACGGGATTCTTCATCACTAGGTTTCACAGGGCAAAGTCGTTGAACCGTAAAAGCGGGCACATTCCCCGTCACGGTTTTTTCGGGACTGCGCGGATCTTCAATCACTCGGTGTTGTTACGCTTTCTTGCTTGACATACATGCCTCATTGCTCTATGTTTTTTATTAGCAATTCTTGTCATCGGTGCTGTTTCTTTCTGGTTTTAATAAGAAGCTATATCCTCTCACCTGCCCAATAGAATCAATGTTATTCGGTGCTACACAGGACCGATGTTTTCAGAAAACTGGCATTCAGCAAGCTTGACAGCGATATGAATTGGGTACACAGCGCTTGCCACGTATTCCTAATACCTCATCGAACAGATGCTGATCCGTTCCAAGACATTTAGAAATGAACAATGAGGAGGATGAAAAATGAGGAAAGACTTTGGGATGTTGACTATTGTGGCTCTTTTGAGCATGGTCCTTGGATTACCTGCACAGTGCCTTGCTGGAAGTGGTGGCCTGCGTTACTCCATAGCCGTGTCAAAATTCCAGAATCGATCCAACTGGAGGGGACAATGGAGTCTGGGAGATGCCTGGGGGGCCATACTTACGGACAGCCTAAATCAGACGGGAAGATTCATTGTAATTGGGGAGAAGGATATGAGGGCAGAAGCCATGGATGAGCAAGATTTTGCAGCCAGTGGCAGAGCAGCAGGCGGAGGCAAGAAAGTGACTATCGGACAGATGACACCCGCCCAACTCCTCATAAAAGGTGATATAACCCATTTTTCAGAACAAACTAGTGGCGGTGGCGGTGGCTTCAGTCTCAAAGGTATCAGACTCGGAATGAAAGGCAGTACGGTAGAAATTAACGCGGTCATGTACATCGTGGATTCTAGTACAGGACAGGTGATGGCATCCAAGAGGTGCTATGGGAAGGTCTCCAAGAAAGGACTTTCCGTTGGTCTCTCCAGAGGCGGTTTTTCCGGTGACATTGGAGGTTTCAAGAAGACCAATGCCGGCAAAGCTATTGAAAAAGCCGTTGATGAGGGTGTTTGCTTCCTGGTCTCCAAACTGGAGGATATTCCATGGACAGGGTCCGTGATCTTGGTAAAGGGAAACAAAGCTTATATTAACCGTGGAGAAAGGGAAGGCGTCACTAAGGGTCAGACCTTTGATGTCGGTGAGGCCATGGTTCTGAGAGATCCTGATACCGGCGAAGTGTTGGATCAAAGCTTGGAATCGGTAGGGACGATTCGCGTAGTAAAGGTCAAATCGAAAATAGCCATTTGCGAAATCATAAAAGGAAGCGGTGTAAGAAAAGGGATGGCTGTGGGACTGGCAGAGTAGTAAAGAATCCAGGCCCAGAGGACCTGGCTTTGATTTGCCCCCGGAGGGAGCTTCTTAACGTCTCTTGCAAATATAACCGCTTTCTGGAGTACTGGAGTGATGGAGTGATGGAAAAACCGATTTACGGCAATCTTTCTAAGCTGGCAGGGAGTATCTCTTTTTGAATCAGGTCAATCCCCCTCTCCGCTCGTCGGTGGCCTAATGCACGGAACTCTACAGGATAGGCACACGGCAACGCCCCCTATACGCTTGGTAGCGTGTTTGTAAATGCGTCAAAACTGTGCAGAAGACAGTGCCG
>SDBU01009434.1_pt1 | contig 10934 bp, 9 predicted proteins | sample 2277071 | NCBI WGS metagenome assembly SDBU01 (sample SAMN10397929, study PRJNA504765) | marine sediment metagenome | isolation source: marine sediment core GS08_GC12, 126 cmbsf | place: Arctic Ocean: Gakkel Ridge, Loki's castle | collected 2008
AATCTCTCCACGGACGACTTAAAAAACATCAGATTCCATACGAGTCTCATTAGCGGTCCCTCTATATGGGACACATGGTATCCGTATCCGCTGGACCCAGACCCCGAGGCGGAAGCCAGGAAGCTTGGTTACATCCAGGCGATTCGTGATCTGCCAGAGAAATATTGGATAGGGGAGCCCCCGACTCCTGGAATGCCTAGACCTTCAGGGGTGAACTATAAGGGACATATCGTTAATACAAACATAGCTAGGTTCCAGGGGTATGTCCGCGATCTATACCACGCGGGAGCCTTGTCATTTTTGGAGGAAGCAAAACAAAAGCAACTTGTCGTTGAGGTTGGGGGAGGCTATGGAGGACTTGCTCACAATCTCGGCATCATCCTGGGAAAGCAGGCGACCTACATCATTATTGACCTTCCCGAACTATTCATTTTCCAGGGCGCATTCCTGGCAGTAAATAACCCAGAAAAGGCGATCTATGTATATGACAGTGAAACATTCAATTCAGAATTTCTTGTCCGTGATTTATACGATTATGATTTTGCCTTGATCCCGAACTTTGCACTCGATAAACTGCGTGAAATTAATGAAATTGCATTGCTGATGAACATGGACTCTTTTCAAGAAATGAGTGAGAAACAAGTTCAAGAGTATATTGATTTCGCAAGAGAAAGAGTCACCTATTGTATATTTAGCGATAATCTAGATAGACATCCCTACAACAGGTCTGATCTGACCTCAGTTTCAGTGCTCTTGGAAGCGTATTTCGACCTCTATCCTTCGCCGCAATACTACGATAAGCTTTACAAGCATATTGCTTATGCTGGTCCTTCTGGGTATAGGCCTGGGTATGGTGGGTATAGGCATTTTAAGCGATATGTTGGCTTTCCAAAGGGTAGCGGTAGAGCGCTCCTGGACTGGCAGATGCCAAACTTTCCCAATGCGCCTATAAGTCTCCTTTGTAAGAGATTGCTGAGGATGTTGGTGATGTTGGTGCCTTACCCCGTGCGTCGGACAGTCTGGTCTTGGCTTACCGAGATAGCTAGAGAAGTATGAGGAAATTGGTAATGACAGAAATAAACTTGGGCTCTACTCGACACCAAGATGCGCTTTCTGATATTGACCCAACACTGAGAGTTTTCCATGTAGGGGGAAGAGGTGGTATAGGTCCAGCTTATTGCCTGCTCAGTTTAGGTGAGAGCCTGTCGCTTTCAATCTTCGAAGCAAACATACAAGGGGCTATAGAGGGAGCTGGAGATAGTTCCTGGAGTGATTACGATAGTCTCATTGCAAATTACGCTAATCGCTATGGCATAAAGGTCTCAGTCTTACCATATTGCCTTTCTAATCGCGTTGGTAAGCAGGAATTTCATATAAACGTAATGCCTGATTGTAGTAGCCTCTTAAGTATGAATCCAGATGCAAAAAATTACACACGGATGGTCGGGGATAAGTACAGAATAATTTGGGGTCAAATATGTCAGCCTACGCGTACTGTTGAAATTGATGTTACCACTCTGGATGAATTGTATACTAACCGTGTGATTCAGATGCCGCATTTCCTCAGCCTGGATGTCCAAGGTGCCGAATATGACATTTTAGAGGGAGCATCGAAAGCTCTTCAAGGCGACCTGCTAGGCGTGGTCTCAGAAGTAGAATTTCGTGAGCTCTACGAGGGCCAGAAGCTATTCACAGACCAATATACTCTTCTTAAGAAACACCAGTTCAGTCTGTTCGAACTGTATAAGTCTGAATATTGGTATTCTGGCCCTATTCTTGGCAAAGGTGCTCTAATGGTAGCGGAGGCATTTTTTTTGAGAGACTTTCAATACTTTATCAGAAAAGATAAGGAGCCAGCCCTGTTGCTATCGAACCTGTCGAAACTGGCGATAGTCGCCTATTGCTTTGGTAGAAGCTCTTACGCCTTCGAGATCGTCGAATATATAATGAATAATTGGCAGCACGAGTGGGACCAATTCACTAAACAAAGCGATAGTAGATATTTGCACAGTCTCACGCAGTTTTACCGGAGGATAAGGACGCTTCAACCACAGATGGAGAAAGTGCCGACTTATTTGGAATTTATGGCAAAGGGCCCAAGGACTTTGCCAGAGCATAAGTTAGTGCGAAAACTCAAATCAGCCCTCAGGTTAGCTTATAATTTAAATTTAAAAACGATTGCACATACATTGCGGAGGTTGCGAGTGTTGTTGTCTTCCTCCGCTGGGAGAAAGCGACTTTGGTTTATAGTGCGTCAATCTGTGTCCCTGTAGATGGGGCAGAAGGCAAGAGTTTCTAGAGCATGATTAAACAGGAGGTTTTGAAGAGTTTTGTCGGGAAAAATGTCCTGGTTACCGGCGGCACTGGTCTCATCGGAAGACAAGTGGTAGATATTCTGTGCGATGCCGGTGCCCATGTCAAAATTGCTTCTCTGGATAGAATAAAAGTCAATGAGCAAGCTGAACATGTTTTGGGCGACCTTACCAGTTTTGAATTCTGCCAAGATATAACCAAAGATATGGATTTTGCTTTTCATCTGGCGGGAATAAAAGGTTCAGTTGAAGTTACCAAAGCCAAACCAGCCAGTTTTTTGGTGCCGCTCTTGATGATGAATACAAATGTATTAGAGGCGTGCCGGATTAACAAGGTTCGGAAAGTTGTATATACCAGTTCTATAGGTGCCTACGCCAGTGCCGAGGTTTTTAAAGAAACTGAAAACCTTGACGGACCTCCTATGGACATGTTCCCCGGCTGGGCTAAAAGAATGGCCGAATTGCAAATTCAAGCCTATAAAATTCAATATAATCTGAATAATTTCTCTATTGTTAGACCTTGTAATGTCTATGGACCGGGGGATAATTTTGACCCAAGTAGTGCTATGGTTATTCCATCTTTAATGTATAGAATATATCATAAGGAAAACCCGGTGGTAATTTGGGGGGATGGAAGCGTAATACGAGATTTTGCCTATAGCCGGGATGTCGCTGAGGGGCTAATTTTAGCCCTTTATTATGGAACAAATTCTCATTTTGTAAATTTAGGCAGCGGTAAAGGCTATTCAATTAAAGAACTAGTAGAAACGTTGAACAGTTTTATTGATTTTAATTATAAGTTTGATACCACAAAGCCTCCAGGGTTTCCCAGAAGGGTTATGGATATATCTCTTGCTAGGAAATTAATTCATTATAATCCGACAACCACCTTGCTCGATGGGCTAAAAGAAACCTGGAACTGGTTTGTAAAAAATCAGGATGAATATCTAAATAAGATGAACTATTTCAAGGTGTAGTGAGTTGTTAGTGGTGTGGAGGTCGACATAGTATGAAAACTAAGAAATTTGGCAGTATAGTTCTTCCAGTCATAGGACAGGGTGCCGGTGGTGGCGATAGTTCTGGGGATAGTCATTGGATAGAAACATTGCGATACGGTATTGAGCTGGGAATAAATCTGATAGACACTGCAGAGGATTATGGAGACGGGCATTCAGAAGAAATTGTAGGAAAAGCTATTTCTGGACAAAGGGAAAAGGTATTTGTTGCGACCAAATTCAGTCCGGAACATAGTCGTTATGATGATGTCATAAAAGCACTTGAAGGAAGTCTGCGGAGACTCAATACAGACTATGTTGATCTGTATCAAATACATTGGCCTAATCCAAGCATCCCTTTGAAGGAGACACTCGATGCATTAGCCACCCTCAAGGCTTCGGGAAAGGTTATTAATGTTGGTGTTTGTAATTTTTCTTTAGACAACCTGATAGAAGCGCAAAAGCTGTTTGAGGGTAGAATTTTTTCAAACCAAGTCGAGTATAATCTTTGCGATCGAACCATCGAAAAGAACATTATCCCTTATAGCCAACAGAATGAGTTTGCTGTCTTGGCGTATAACCCATCGTACCACGGGAGAATCTCTTTGAGAGATATCCTAAATAAATTAGCAAAGAAATATGAAAAGACTCCTGTCCAGATTATATTAAACTGGTTGGCACTACAGCCAAACGTAATACTTCTCCAAGGAACAAAGAGCCTCGAGCATGTTAAGCAAAATGCTATGTCTATTAATTTCACTATGGAAGAAGAAGATATAGAGACAATTAGTAGAATATCTGAGGAGAAGGTTGTCCATGTTCATGTAGACAAGATCAGAGTTATTATCACCAATAGCAAAATATTATATACCACTATGGAGGAGGCACTATTGAACAGATTGAATCTGCAACCCAGTATTCACGATTTGGCAAAAGATATATTGTCAAACAAAATATTAAAACCTGTCCGGTTAGTTCCAACAACTGATCCTAGTGGTAAATATGAGTATGATTTAATAAGAGGTAAGATAAGGTTTTGGGCTTGGAACATCGCATACGGCAAAGAAGTTCCTATTCCCGCATATATTAACGATTTTCCATATTAGCTATTAAATTGTAATATTCATAGAACCAGCATGCATGTAGATTCAAACAATGCGATGGTTAAGGCAAATTTGAGATTGAAGCTGGCACAAAATTAAACAGCCTTTTTATATAAAAGTAAGACAATGAAAATATTGTTCGTAATCCATGACCTTGGCTTTGCCGACCATATTGCTATAGCCCATTTGTCGTCTATAGCAAAGCAGCTAAATCATCTAACTTTTTTTTGTTCTCTCGATAGAGATGATTTCATTGCTACAGTTGACAAAGTCAAACCGGATGTAGTCGCATATTCGGTGAATATTATTGGCTATCGAAAAACTATAGAAGCTCATAAGAAAGCGACAAAAATACATAATTTTATTTCTATTATGGGAGGTCCTCATCCTACATTTTCTCCGGAGACATTTTCTGAAAGTGGAATGGATGCTTATTGCGTTGGAGAGGGGGAATATGCTTTCAGGGATTTTCTAATCAAAGTAGAACGAGGTGATTCCTTTGATAATGTTGAAAATCTCATCACCAAGAATTCAGTAAATCCAGTACGGCCATTAATCAGGGATTTAGACGAGCTTCCTCCGGTAGATAGGGATTTAGTTATCTCCAATTCATTTCTTAAAAATACAGCCAAAAAGACTTTTTACGCCACTAGAGGCTGTCCTTTCAAATGTACCTATTGTTGCAATAATTACTACCGCAAGCTCTACAAGGGAAAAGGGCCGGTTGTCAGGCGATTCTCTGTTGAAAGGCTTATTCGGGAAATAGAAGATGTGAGGAAAAAATATAGAATGGATTTTGTAAAGTTTGGCGACGATTGCTTTGCTTTTAAGGCTGATGATTGGCTCGAAGAGTTTTCCAAAAAATATCCTAAAAGAATAGGCATTCCATTTAACTGTTATCTGAGGTTTGATACAGTAGATGATGCTATGCTGAAATTGCTTAAGAAAGCCGGCTGTTTTTCGGTTCATCTTTCAGTTGATAGTACCTCGCATTATGTAAGGGAGACAATTCTTAAAAGGCAAATGCGAAGTGAGAATATAGTAGAAAGATTACGAAGAATAAGACAATACGGAATAAATACGTGGGTTAATTATATGCTGGCAGTTCCCGAGTCTACCTTGCAAGACGACCTGGATACTATTAAGTTAAGTAAAGAGGCAAAGGTAACTTATCCGAGTTATTCGACAACAGTCCCAATGGAAAAAACCGAGTTGTATGACTATTGTGTCCAACAGGGTCTTATCGATCCTTCTACTTACCAAGGCGATATGAGCGGTTGTGCGGAGAAGTCGGTGCTATCTTGCTTTACAGAAAAAGAGAAAAATGTAAGATATAATATCTACTTATTGGGAGCCCTGATCGCAAAGCTTCCTTATCCACTAGACAAAGTTGCATTATTTCTGATAAAGGTTATTCCGCCCAATATATTCTTTAAAAAGATTAACGATTATCTCTATCGGTATTATATTGAGAATAAGATTTTTAAATTGCCAAAAGATTACCAAAAGGGACCTAGATTATATGCAAGTAAGTAAGACTAAACTAGAAGGTGTTTTGCTGATAAAACCGGATATTTTTGAAGATTTTAGAGGCGAGTATGTGGAGACATACAACGAGGAGTTGTATCGAAGAAACGGGATTGATATAGAGTTCGTACAGGACGATATTTCTGTATCCTCACGGAATGTGCTTCGTGGCATACACGGTGATGGTGAGACCTGGAAATTAATCTCCTGCCTCTATGGAAAATTCTATCTGGTGGTGGTCAACTGGAACGAGGCTTCTCCCCAGTTCGGTAAATGGGAATCATTTGTTTTGTCTGACCGGAACAGGCTACAGGTGCTGGTGCCACCCAAGTTTGGGAATGGGCACCTGGTGCTGAGCGAGCTGGCCATCTTTCACTATAAGCAGTCCACCTACTACAATCGTGGCGGTCAGTTTACTCTTTTGTGGAACGATCCCAAGCTCAACATCTGGTGGCCAATCAACAATCCGATAGTATCAAGGAGGGATGAGGGTAGCGAGGATGTTTAGCCACCCCTTCTGTCATTCTGACCCTGAACGAAGTGAAGGGGAAGAACCTAGAGACCCTTCGCTAGCGCTCAGGGTGACAATCAAACAATCTCGATGAGGGAAGTGAGGATGTTTAGTGGTGCCAGAGTTTTGGTTGCCGGTGGAGCCGGTTTTGTCGGAGTCAATTTAATAAATAGACTCTTGTCGTTGGGAGCGGATGTCAAGGCAACTATTCATAGGAAAGACCCTGTTATTTTGGATGAAAGAATTGAATATGTAAGATGTGATTTGACCAATATGGAAGATTGCAGGGAAGTGGTCAGTGATATGGATTATGTGTTTTTGTGTGCCGCCAATACCTCCGGTGCAGCAGTTATCCAATCCACTCCGCTGCTTCATGTTACTCCCAATATTGTGATGAACTCGCAAATGCTGGAAGCGGCGTATTTTGCCAAAGTCAAAAAGTTTATCTGGCTCAGTAGTAACGCCGTATATCCGCCATCAGGCGATAGACCGGTGAAGGAAGACGAAATGTTTGATGGAGACCCATACGAAACCTATTTCGGCGTGGCATGGATGAAAAGGTACACCGAAATTCTGTGCCGGATGTACTCTGAGAAACTTAAAAATCCTATGGCAACGGTCGTCCTCAGACCGTCGAACATATACGGTCGGTATGATGACTTTGAGTTTGAAACCTCACATGTAATGGCAGCTCTGATAAGAAGAGTTGTGGAAAGGCACAATCCTTTGGAAGTGTGGGGGACGGGAGATGATATAAGGGATTGGATTTACATTGATGACTTTATAGATGCCTTGATGCTGGCTACAGAGAAGATTGAATCATATAACCCGATAAACATTGGTCTTGGTAAGGGCTATAGCATCAAGCAAGCTCTGCAAATGATTTTAGAAGTTGACGGCTACACTGAGGCGAAGGTTAAATATGACCCGTCAAAGCCATCTATGATTCCCATAAGATTGATAGATACAACTAAGGCAGATACCATTTTGGGATTTAAGGCAAAAACTGGGTTGAGGGAAGGAATCAGGCAAACAATTGAATGGTATCGAAAGACACGTCAGTGAGAACCTTACCTTGAGAAAATGAAAACTGGAGGAGATTTTGATGATAATAAGTAGAACACCGTTTCGCATCTCTTTTTTTGGAGGCGGGACAGATTATCCGGCTTTTTATGAAGAAAATGGTGGCGCTGTTCTTAGCACTTCTATAAACAAATATTGCTATGTTCTCTGTCGTTACCTGCCGCCATTCTTTGATTATAAATATGTAATAAGATATAGAAAACGTGAGGAAACTCAAAATATCTCGGAGATACAGCATCCTTCGGTGCGGGAATGTCTGAATTTCGTAAATTTCGACCGTGGGGTTGAAATACACCACAATGCTGATTTGCCGGCAATGTCAGGGCTTGGTTCCAGTTCAGCTTTTACTGTAGGTTTGCTTAATGCATTATATGCTATGAAGGGTAAAATGACGACTAAAAGACAATTAGCCCTAGATGCAATTCATGTTGAGCAGGATAGAATCAAGGAAAATGTTGGCTCACAGGACCAGACAATAACTGCTTTTGGCGGATTTAATAAGATTGAGTTCGGTGGACGACAAAAGATAACGGTTTACCCAATAATTATAGACCAAGATAAATTAGATTCTCTTCAGAGCCATCTTATGTTATTTTTTACCGGTTTCCCTAGAAATGCCTCAGATATTGCCGGGGAACTGATAAGAAAAACGCCAGAAAAGAAGAGGGAATTGAAAGCCATGATGGGAATGGTGGAAGAAGCCCTTAGTATTCTTAATGGTAGCCAAGATAGGCTTATAGATTTCGGTAAGCTTTTGCATGAGACCTGGCAGATTAAACGCAGCTTGACACCCCACATTACCAACTCGTTTATTGATGAAGTTTATGAAGCGGCAATGGGGGCTGGGGCGTTAGGCGGAAAATTACTGGGCGCCGGCGGTGGGGGGTTTATTCTATTTTTTGTAAATCCAGAACTTCAGCATAATGTAAAGGAAAAATTGGGGAAATTATTATATGTACCATTTAGGTTCGAGAATTTAGGCAGCCAAATAATCTATTATGCCCTTGAAGATAATTTTTGAAAACTTAATGAATATGGGCGATGAGTTGGAGAAAATCGATGTTGTTATCCTCTGTGGAGGGCGTGGTGAGAGACTTAGAGTTTCTAGGTTATGAGATGGTCAATTCCTCGGAATATGTGGGGGGGGGGGAACGGGCTGCACTTTGGCATCCATCAATATTTGAATAATGATGATTTGCTCTATATTAGTGACACCTTAAAGAGCTATTTCAAATAAATGTGATTGTTTTTACCTATTTCTCAGGAGGAATAGAGTTTCTATAGAAACTATATCGTTGACAATAAAGGAAAAAAGCGATTATTATCGACCTAGAAGAATTTAACAACCTCAGCAACTATTAGTCAGTTGAGATAACAATGGAGAAACGAAAAAATAGTCTCAAGATAATCTGGTTCTTCTTTAAACCGTATAAGCTACAGGTTCTAGTACTACTTATTTTGTCTATACTGGTTGGTGGTTTAGAAGCTGCCACTGTAGTCACCATTTATCCGATACTGAGTGTCGCCTTTGATGCTGGGTCTGGGCAAGGCAATGTTATTCTTTCGCTGTTTGCCACAATGGCTAACCTGTTACCAGTAGAAGACGAATTTATCGCCTATTGTGTGCTTTTCTTACTTTTTGCCCTTTTAGCTTTTGTAGTAAAGTTAATTTCCATAAACTTCAGGGTAAGGTTTGGTGCCAGCGTAGTAAAGAAGAATCAAAGCGAAATTTTTAATAAGTTTATTAAGGCTGATTATCAATACTTTATTGACCACAAACAAGGAGAGTTAATATACAATGCTGCCTCAGCCCCACAAGGACTATCAGGCCTAATCAACGGAGTTACTGAAGTAATATCACAAGCAATATTATCCATCTCGATACTCCTTCTCCTATTTTCATTATCCTGGCAAGGAACAGTAGCCGTGTTACTGCTCTGGCTAGGGTATCATCACTTTACCAGGTATCTTGGGGAAAAGGTTTCATATTATTCCGGGAAGGGCGAGATGGAGGCACTCAGAGACAGCAATGTAATCCTCAATGAGGCTATTAGTGGCATCAAGCAGGTGAAGGTTTTTGTAACCGGGGAGAATTGGATAGATAGATTTAGTAACGCCTTGAAGAAACGCTGGTATCATTATATCAAGCGTAGTATATGGCAACAGGTTCCCCCTCCCGTCCTTATGCTAATCCTGTATCTTTCCATAGGCATAACAGCCTTGCTAATTAAAATAATAGCCCCGGCTAGTTTTATGGAGTTAATCCCCATTTTTGGAACATTTGCCTTTGCCGTTTTTAGAGTGGTTCCCATCATGGGTAGTGTAGGTGGCTTAGCAATGAGCATTATGGGAGCACTCCCAAATTGTGAAGTAGTTTACTCTATACAAAGTGATAAAATCACTCACATTAGGGATGGGGAGAAAGAATTAAGCTCATTCAAATCCGATATAAAATTTGATAATGTCTCTTTTGCCTATAAGGGACGCGTAAAGATTTTAGAAGATATTTCAGCTACTTTTGAAAAAGGCAAAACTACAGCTATTGTCGGTCGCTCAGGGGTAGGAAAAACAACGCTTATTAATCTATTACTTCGTTTATTTGATGTTGACAAAGGTGAAATAAGAATTGACGGTTTAAACATCAAAGAATATAAATTATCATCCTGGTTAAATAATGTAGGTTTTGTTAGTCAGGATACATTCATCCTTAACGATACTGTGGAAAATAATATTACCTTCCGCTCCGACGGATATTCCGGTGAAGAAGTTATTAAAGCTGCCAAATATGCCGACGCCGATGGCTTTATTACCGAGCTACCGAATGGCTACAATACCTTGGTCGGTGATAAAGGAATGAGATTATCCGGCGGACAGGCGCAGAGAATTGCTGTTGCCCGAGCCATGATAAGAGAACCTGAGATATTGATTTTTGATGAATCCACAAATAATCTTGATAATATATCTGAGGCAGCAGTCCAGAATGCCATTGATGAAATATCAAAAGACCATACCGTGATTGTTGTTGCCCATCGTCTTTCAACGATAGTTAATGCCGATAAAATAGTTGTATTAGAAGACGGACGGGTTGTGGAAGAAGGAACCCATAAGGAATTAATCGCAAACAGAGGCGCCTATTGGGAATTATACCAAAGCCAACCCGTATGAAATATGGAAAATTAGGCGGTTAGGACAAAAGGATGACATTATCACCCGGGAGATGGTATGATTTCTCACATCTTACCAAGAGCAGAAAAACTGCAAATTCTGGGGAAGGGAGGTAAAGCCGAGATGAAAACTTTGAAGATGACTATTGAGTTTTGGAAGGAAGGCAACCTGTATCTTGCTCGCTCACCCGAGCTGGATATGGTGGCTCAGGGTGATTCCCTAGAAGAAGCAAAAAAAA
>SDBU01009436.1_pt1 | contig 10931 bp, 9 predicted proteins | sample 2277071 | NCBI WGS metagenome assembly SDBU01 (sample SAMN10397929, study PRJNA504765) | marine sediment metagenome | isolation source: marine sediment core GS08_GC12, 126 cmbsf | place: Arctic Ocean: Gakkel Ridge, Loki's castle | collected 2008
CTCGTATACAATGGATACTGTCAAAATTCCAGAGGAGAAATTGAAGAAATGACAATCATAATAGAAGAAGACGACATTCAGATAGAACGGCTGGAACCGTCGCCTTTTGCAGCCAACGCCTACATATTGTTATGTAAATCCACCGGGGACAGTGTACTGATTGATGCGCCTGCCAAACCCGGGATGATATTGCAGCATCTGGAAAGGAGCACTCCCCGGTATATCCTGCTGACCCATACCCATGCCGACCACATAGGGGCTCTATCTGAACTTCGTTCCGCACTGGCTATTCCCACTGCCATCCACCCCTCCGAAGCTGGTAACCTGTCATCAACTCCGGAACTGCTGCTGCGACATGGCGACGAGCTGTCTTTTGGCAAGATAACGCTAAAGGTGTTACATACTCCGGGTCATACCCCGGGTAGCATATGCTTTCTAACCGGTCGCTATCTGCTGGCAGGGGATAGTATCTTCCCTGGCGGCCCAGGAAAAACCAGTTCACCGGCTCATTTCAGGCAAATCGTCGAATCCATCAAGAGGGAAATTCTGACACTACCCGATGAGACTGAAATATATCCAGGGCACGGTGACTCCGGCACAGTGAAGCAGGTAAAGGAAGATTTTGCCGTTTTCTCCTCCCGACAACACACCCCTGATCTCCACGGCGACGTGCTCTGGCTTTCTGCATAACAGATTCGTGTTTCAGAATCAGTCTTAATGCAGCATCTGCACCCTGTGAAATGCCTCCCCGAATTCGAAGTCATATCGCTCTGCCATTGCCCTGTAACGCTCTTTCAACCGTGCCTCCAGGTCCAGTTCCGAGGGGATTTCCTTCATCTGGCTACGGTGGCAACGTAGCGCCGCCAGTTTCAACTCCACAGTATCACTGATATCAAAACAGCAGTTAGGCTCCTCCGAGCCCCAGAGTAATATCTCCTCAACTTTATGAGGGGCAAGTCCCTCCTCCAGTAAATCGGGATAGGATAGGTGATCACGAGCAAAGGGAAAAATCGCATCCAGAACCACGCGCCCGGTGATGCGATGGTCACGATGCCAGATATAGCGACGGTAGGGATCGGCTGTGACTACGGTTTGTGGTCGATAGGTCCTTATAACGCGAACCAGGTCCTTTCTGAACCCCGGAGTGTCCTCCAATCCCTGGTCAGGATAACGTAGAAATACCACTTCCCTCACACCCAGCAGGTCAGCCGCCTCCTGCTGTTCTTGTTCCCTCGTTACAATCAGGTCCTTCGGACTGATACTTGTGTCGCTGGTACCCTTGTCACCCGTGGTACATACTGCATATACCACATCTTTCCCTTCCCTGACCCAGTGCAGTACGGTTCCGGCGACCCCAAACTCAGCATCATCAGGATGTGGCGTTATAACCAGCACCTGAGCTGTTTTATTTATCATGTACAAACCTCCCAGAATAAGTGGAGAAATACACGCCAATTGTATAGCATCAACCCGCCTGCTACAATTTAGCCTCGATGACAGCCAGAACAGCAATGAACAGTCACGCCTGCCATATCAGGAACTATCGTCCAGACGATTTCGAGAGCTATATCCGCTTTCATGACGAAGCCAGAAAGCTGGACTCGGTACCATCTCTTAGCCTGCCGCTGACGATTGCCATGCGATTGCACAGGCCACATTATGACCCAACACAGGACTTGTTCCTGGCTATATTGGACGGGAAAGTCATTGCTTACCTTGATGTCAGCAGGGAGACAGGGATCGGGCGGATGGTCCTCGATTGCATGGTGTGCCCGGATGAGCGTAGAAAAGGCGTAGCCACTGCACTGTTCAACCATGCCACGCACTATGCAGTAGAAACAGGAATCCAGATAGTTCATGTAAACATAGCCAGGGATAACATCGCCGCAAAAGGATTATTACAGGGACTGGGCTTTACTTTTGTTCGTCGTTTCATCGAGTTTAGCTTAAACTTCGCTGATACGCCACTGCCTGACATTCCAGAGACAGAGTTCACCTGTCGCCATCTACAACACGGTGAGGAGCAAGTCCTGGTCCATCTACAAAATCGGGCATTCATTAATACGTGGGGCTTTAATCCCAACACCGTGGAGGACATCGTTTATAGCCTCAAACTGCAGGCAGGCAACCCCTCCGATGTAATCCTGGCGGTCAAAGAAAACCAGATAATCGGCTATTGCTGGACTGTACCGCAAGCGGAAAAAGAAATTCCTTCAGTCGGTCAAAGCGGTCTGATACACATGCTCGGGGTAGATTCAGAATATCGGGGGCAGGGAGCAGGAAAAATGTTGCTTTCTACGGGGCTTCACTATCTAAAAGAGAAAGGGGCAGAATCAGTAATCCTCACTGCGGACAGCGAAAACGCCGACGCCTGCAGCCTGTATAGTTCCTTTGGATTCAAAGATATCTCTACCATGTTATGGTATGAAAGAAGGCTTCCCTAACAGGGCAACGCCTCCCTGCAACCCAGTATCGTCTGGTATTGATCGTCTATATCCCTGGCAACATCCAACCAACCAAAGCCGGCAACTATGGCCCGAGACTCCTCAGCAGTCTTTGCACGCAGACCTGTAGTCGACAGGACGTTAATGATACCTTCAGCAAGGTGGGATGGTTCATGGTCATCTACCATGTATCCAGCATTATGACGTTCAAACAATGATTCGATAACGCCAACCCGGGTAGCTACTATCGGTGTTCCGCATGCCAGCGATTCCAGCGCTACCAGGCCAAAACTCTCATAATACGAGGGAATCACACAGACATCAGCAGCGTTGTAATAGTAAGGCAGCTCCTGCTGGTCAACCATGCCGATGAAGTCAACCGAATCTCCAATACCCAGGCTGTACGCGAGATTTCGCAATCCATCCAGTTCAGGTTGGCTCTGTTCATCCCCGCCTACTACCACCAGGCGAATCCCTCTATAATCCTGTAAACATGCCATTGCCCTGAGAAGGTCATCTATTCCCTTAAGTGCCTCAATTCTGCCCACAAACAGGATTGTTCGCCGCTCGTCAAATCCCAGGTAGCACCGTGCCAGTTCCTTGTCCATACTGCGAAACAGTTCCAGGTTGACACCACAGGGGACCACGGCAATCCTGCCCGGCGGGGCATGATAATAGTTAATTAAATCAGTTCGTTCCTGTTCAGTGGCGGCGATGATGCGGTCACAAGTCTGGACCATTCCCCGCTCCCTTTTTATGCGTATATCAGGCTCAACCTCTCCCATACTGGCGGCATTCTTAACGGCGCCAAGGGTGTGAAACATCATTATATGTGGCACATGCCACAACTCTTTCATGAACCTTCCTGCACATCCCGACAACCAGTAGTGACTATGTATTAAATCGTAACGCAGGCCACGGCTCCGGCGAAAGTCTTCCAGGCCGGAGGCAAAATCATCCAGATAGGAATAAACCATCGATTTATGTATGTTTTTTATCTCCCCTGCACGGAGATGAATAAGCCTGACACCCTGCCCTACCTCTATAATTTCGCTATCCATCGGATTATGTGCTCGGGTAAACACGTCCACTTGATGTCCCTGTTTTCCCAGCGCAGCAGAAAGCTCACGGATATAAATACTCATACCGCCAGTGTCCTTACTCCCAATCTTTCCCATCGGGCAGCTATGGACGCTAAGCATGGCTATGTTCAATTTTTCTTTTAGTACGCTGATTTTTACTCTCCCTGTAATATATCTGTTCTATTCCCTTTTAACCTAGCTCTATCTGACAACGTGATATTGGAACCTCTTTTCCCCCCATTCGATATTTATATAAATCAGAGCCTTTCATGAAATCAAACACTCTTTTTTCCTTCATAATGCTGTCCTTGAGACAATACATCTTGGAAAGCAATCCTATATTCAATGAACTATAGTTGGAGTCATAACTATTGTTGTATAGATACACCGAACCTCGGTAGTTGAAATACATAACCATAGCCACATCTTTTCTATCCAGTTCAAGGACTCCAACCTTCAACAGCCCTACCGCAGCCATATTCCATGTCATCCGACGGAAGAATGCTTCCATACGATCGGTCATAAACTCCCACTTATCCTCCCTGCTATTACGAAACATTTCCAGGAAATGGTCGATGACTCCTTCAGTCGCCTTTCCGTAATCAAGTATACGATAGTCCAGATCTCCGGATTCCAGTAACCTGCGCCATTTACGTTTCAGCTCATGTCGCTGCTTGGAGTTAAGTATGGCAAGATAATCTTTCCAACTTTGAGGTAACTCAATTTCCAGCGAAACAGCTTCCTGCCCAATACTAACCCGGTAACCACGTTCTCTTGCCGCGGGGATAAGCTCCTGTATCACCGTGGAGTCTGGCCTTAAACAGTGCAGGTCCAAGCATTTTACACTTCTTCGTCCCAGCTCATCAAGTAGTACATTAAAGAAGTCCTTATCCCTCTTCGGGGTTACCACAAAGTCCAGGTAATCACACACGTCAGGACTGCCCATAAAACGAGCTACCCCGTCCTCTATTAATAAAGGGGCAATGCCAATTACGTTTTTATCTTCCTGGACGGTTAAGATCTGTGGTTCAGTACCTGCGCCAAAGTCCTGCCACCATGTTCTCAACCAAAATGGTAAAGTAAAAAGGCAGTTCCATCTCAGATGTTGCAGATTATCCCACGAAGACACAAGGTCATCGAGCTTTGTGGTATTGATTTTATAGCTCATGGATGCTGCTATCAGCTTAGCATGTTAGCTTACCTGAATCAATTCGCCTTCCTACTGTGCTTTGTGCTTCCCGTTGCGTTTGTCATTCCTGTTAAACCTGTGCCTGTGAAACCTGTGCCGGCGAAAGCCGGTAGCAGGTAGCAGGAATCTACCCGGGTATTGCGAATGCATTCTCTACCCCGGTCCTCAATCTCACTTCGGAACCTTATTCTTTACCTGACCGTCCTGAATTGAGCCTGATAGTGAATACCCGCTTCCACGGGTATGACAAAATAGGGATGGGAACGACAAAGGAAAAGTAGAGGGCTATCTACAGGTGCTATACTATCAGTTCTGGTAAATAGAGGAGGCCATAAGCCAAATGGCTAATAAAATCACCGATTATCAAAAAATTCAGACCGAACTAAACGAACTCGCACTGGAGACCTTTGGGCTATGGGACCAAAGCCGCGTTGGCTTTCGCTGGAAACATTACCTGTCTAACCACACGCAGAGAGTGCGTGCCACATGTCTCGAACTGGGCAGGCGTGAAGGCGCCAACCAGCTTGCACTTTCTTTTGCCGCAACCCTTCATGACATCACCAAGCCCTATGACGGAGAAATATATACGGATGGGGACGGCAAAAGGATACTTGACGAGGACGGCTTCTGGAAAAACGAAGTGCTGATGCCTGCCCGCAGCAATATCGTCACTGAACTCTACGACGGCAATAATCTCTATGGCTCCATGCATCATATCTCAGGGGCGTTCATAGCCAGGAAGATACTGGAGGAATACGGGTTAGAGATGGACTTCGTGGATAACGTATGTTCAATCATCACCGCTCATATAAAGCCACTGAGGCTGACTCCAGAGGAATATAATCATATCTATGGCAAAATGGAGCACCAGATTATCTACGACGCAGATACCATGGATGCTAACCTGGGCTATGTTGCTTTCTTTCGTAATATTCACATTCACGCCCTGAGGCATCTCCAGAACGGAAGTTTTAACATAGCACGGTACATTGCCAGTATTGAGCCATGGATCAACCTCAAACAGAGTTTCGCCAACGGCCTGTTCACCCGACTGGCACGTGATATGGGAGAAAAGAGGCAACAGCGCAAACAGCAACTATACCGGCAGCTTATCATAGAGCAAAATAATCCGGAGCTAAACATGAATTATGGGATGCTCGGGGTTATCAACTATTTCGTGAGCCAGACCAGCGAACCGAACTTCGACAAGGAAATGCTCCACCTTCAGCAAAGCTGGATTCCCGAACGAGAGAGGTGGATCGAGCAAGATTCGCATGGTATTGACTTAGAGCAAGCCAGGCAAAGCCTGCAACACGTCATAGCCTTCTGTGAAACAATCAGCGAAGAAGCCTTAGGCAGAAAATGAAAGAAAAACGGTTAAGCATCATAGCAGATGACCTGACCGGAGCTATGGACAGTAGCGGTTATTTCGCTACCATGGGAATGAGCACCGTAGTGGTGATGGACCAGAATCCATCACGGGTAGCGGAGGTGATAGTATTCAGCACCGACAGTCGTGGTGACGACCCCGACACGGCATCAAAAAAAGTAAAAGAGCTGGCATCAGGGTTGAAGGATGACATAGTCTACAAGAAGATAGACTCCACGCTGAGAGGTAATATAAGTGTTGAACTGATGGCTGCGATGGATAGCCTGGCCAGCGAGAAAGTAATAGTCGCTCCTGCCTTTCCTGCGGTGGGAAGAACCACGGTGAACGGCGTGCTGCTGGTGAACAACACACCCGTATCGGAAACACAGTTCGCTAATGACCCGATAAGCCCGGTAACTGAATCCCATATACCTCGTATACTGGAGCAATCGATCAATCACCCTATAGGTATAGTCTCACTGAAAAACATTAACGCCGGTGCCGAATCCCTGTGTCACGAGCTCGCCAACCGCTCAGAAAGGGTCCTGGTCTGTGACGCTGTTGAGCAATCGCACCTGCATACCGTCGCCTGTGCTTCAGCTATGGCAGAAAGGAACTGGCTGCTATGCGGTTCAGCAGGACTGGCTCGTGAGCTGTGCAATCCCCCTGATAAGAAGGCTAAAGCCAGGTCATTGAAAGTATCCTCCAGACCTGAAGGAGCTGCGCTACTTGTAGTCGGCAGCCGACACGAAGTGAGTGCTACACAGCTCCGCAAGGCACAGAACGAACTGGGCATCCCTATACTGGAGTTGAAAATCGGATTTCCAGCCGATAGCGAAACAAACGCCACCGAAATGGACCGCATATTGCTGGAAGCCAGAGCCCTGCTCAGACAAGGAAAGACCATAGCCGTCACCTCTACTTTCTCCCAATACGTACCTTCCTTAAAACGGGCGATAGCCGGCATGCTGGCAGAACTGGTAGCAGATATATTATGCATCCAGGATATAGCAGGGCTGTTTCTCTGTGGGGGCGATACTGCCCTGGAGCTATGCCATCGGCTCCGCATAGGAGCCATACAGGTCCAGGGTGAAGTGGAGACAGGTGTGCCTGCCGGTAAATTCAGCGACAGTCGTGGTAATTATACCAGGGTGGTCACCAAGGCTGGAGGCTTCGGAAGTGAAACTGCTATAATGAAAGCCGTATCATATCTTGAGAGGGGGTATTTATCATGAATCAACAGAAACCTTTATTAGCCATCACTATGGGCGATGCTGCTGGCTCAGGAGCTGAGTTAATTACCAAGGCAATGATAGAGCCTGAGGCAAGGGACATCTGTCGTCCTGTAGTAATTGGAGATGCCGCCACCATGCGAGTTGCTCTTAAACTTACAGGGGTATCTGGTGAAATACGCGGTATACAAACGTTGGACGAAGCAAAATTTGAAAAAGGCATCCTCGATGTAATAGACCTGAAAAACCTGGATCTCACAAAACTGAAATACGCAACGATAAGCGGTATGACAGGCAAAGCTGCCTTCGAATATATCGCTATGGCAATTGACCTTGCCCTGGCAAGAGAAGTAGACGCCGTGGTTACCTCCGCTATAAACAAGGAATCTCTGAACCTGGGAGGTTATCATTATGATGGGCATACCGAGATACTAGCCGATAAGTGCAAGGCAACTGATGTATGCATGATGCTTACCTCTCCCAAACTACGCATATCACATGCGACCACTCATGTCTCATTGCGCAAGGCCACCGAGATTATCACCAGTAAACGTATTGCCACTGTAATTCGGCTCACCGATAGCGCTACACGGCAGATGGGCGTTGCCAATCCACACATCGCCGTGGCGGGATTGAACCCACACGCCGGCGAGCACGGACTGTTTGGTGACGAGGAAGAAAGGATAATCTCTCCTGCCATTGAGCAGACAAGTAAAGAGGGAATTAATGTAACAGGCCCATATCCTCCGGACTCGGTATTTTACCGCGCCTCGCAGGGGCAGTTTGATGCCAATGTTGCCATGTACCATGACCAGGGACATATTGCCATCAAGATGCTGGGCATACTGGATGGGGTCAATGTCACGCTGGGGTTGCCAATCATTAGAACATCTGTTGACCATGGCACCAACTTCGGCAAGGCGGGCAAAGGCATTGCCGACCCAAAGAGCCTGGTGGAAGCAATTAAACTGGCGACATTGATGAACCACAACCGGAAATAACATCCCGACAGTTATCGGGTAGCAGTATAATCCCAGGATAATAGGAGGAGGAAAACGATGGGCATACTGGATAAGTTCAGCCTTGAGGGGAAATTAGCCCTGGTTACAGGCTGCAAGCGCGGGATTGGAAAGGCCATGGCTATGGCACTGGCCGAGGCTGGTGCTGACATCATCGGAGCCAGCCTTACACTCGAGGAGTCCGGTAGCGATATTGAAAAGAAAGTCAAGGCGCTGGGGCACAGTTTCCGTGGGTACCAGTGTGACTTCGGTGACAGGGATGCTACCAAACGCTTCATCAGTCAGGTTAAAGCTGACAATCCTCCCATAGACATCCTGATAAGCAATGCCGGCACAGTACTACGAAGTCCGGCGGTGGAATATCCCGACGACTACTGGAACACCATAATCGAGGTCAACCTCAGTTCTCACTTCATCCTCAGTCGCGAGTTCGGCAGGGATATGGTAGCCCGTGGCTCGGGGAAAATAGTCTTCACCGCCTCGATGTTGACCTACTCGGGTGGAATCACCGTGCCCAGTTATGCAGCCAGTAAAGGGGGTATAGGCCAACTCACCAAGGCACTGGCGAATGAATGGGCTGTTCATGGTGTGAACGTTAATGCCATCGCTCCCGGCTATATTGAGACACGGAATACGGCACCGTTGCAGGCCGATCCTGTGCGCAACAAAACCGTCCTCGACCGTCTACCGGCAGGCAGATGGGGTGTTCCCGACGACCTGAAGGGAACCACTGTCTTTCTTGCCTCTGCGGCGTCTGATTACCTGCATGGCACCATCGTGAACGTCGATGGCGGTTGGATGGCTCGCTGAACTACAGGCTGAATAAGCCATTGTATTTCATATTAGCCTGGCAGCTCTTACGGTTTCTTACAACCGTGCATCCCAATTAAATATGCTCATGGAAGGACAGGGAGCTATAAACTATTTTGGCTATTACGGCATACATGTATTTGCACAGACCTTCCTGCTACGATAAACTTATGCCATCTTGGATAAGAATATTCGTTCGGTCATCATCGGAACAGGTTGTTATATACCCAGTATAAGAATTACCAATGACGATTTTCTCAACAATGAATTTCTCGATAATGATGGTAATGCTATTGAGAAAACCAACGAAGAAATCATCAACAGCTTTAAAAAAATAACCGGAATCACTGAAAGGAGATATGCTCCCTACGACCTGGTTACTTCTGATATCGCCACGTATGCGGCAGAGGATGCACTCAATTCCTCAAAAATCGACAGAGAGAGTCTCGATTACATAATTGTCGCTCATAACTTCGGAGACACACGGTTACATGCACGCCAAGGGGGGCTTGTTCCCAGCCTTGCCTCAAGAATAAAACAGAAACTGGGAATTAAAAACCCCCTGACGATACCCTATGACCTCCCTTTTGGCTGCCCCGGTTGGTTGCAGGGCGTAATACAGGCTGACTATTATCTCAAGTCTGGTGATGCAAAACGAGCCATGGTAATTGGAGCGGAAACCCTGTCCCGTGTGCTGGACAGCCATGACAGGGACAGCATGCTCTATTCAGATGGCGCGGGTGCCACTATTCTTGAAGGCCGTACAAACCATTCCTCTGCTGGAATAATGGCACACTCTACCATCGCCGATACCCTTGCTCACGCCTATCTGCTGCGCATGGACAAATCATATAACCGTGAATATAACGGTACGAAACTGTTCCTCAAGATGGATGGGCACAAGGTATACGAGTATGCTTTGAGCTCTGTACCAAATGTAGTAATGGACAGCTTAAATAAAGCGGGAGTGGTGTTAAGCGATGTAAAGAAGGTCCTCATCCACCAGGCAAATGAAAAAATGGACCGGGCGATATTGAAAAATATATACAAGTTGTATGGACAGAAGAAAGCGCCACCTGGTATTATGCCTATGACTATATCCTGGTTGGGAAACAGTTCGGTAGCGACATTGCCTACGTTACTCGACCTGTGGCTCAAGGGAAATCTCGAAGGCCATAAGTGGCAATCAGGTGATATTGTAATATTCGCTTCCATAGGAGCAGGTATGAATGTCAATTCACTGGTCTATAAACTGGAATAACCTCTCGCTTCCATCAGCCATTGGCTATATGGGAGCACACTGTTATAATTGCTCTCTGGTTCCCTGGTATCAGGATACCCTTTGCATCGTAATAAAATGATATCGAACTACCAGTGATAGCAATAGTGGAGAAAACAGGAGTGATGAATATTTAATGATTGAGATGCGTATTCACGGAAGAGGAGGGCAGGGAACAGTTCTCGGAGGGGCGCTGCTTGCCAAGGCACTGCTTGATGAAGGCAAATATGTAAGCTACTTCCCAGAGTTTGGCGGAGAGAGAAGAGGATCACCAGTCAGAGCATTCCTGCGAATCGATGAGGGAATAATCTATCTGAAACAGCAAATCTATGAGCCTGACATAGTGGTGGTGATGGACAGTACTGTGGGGATGAAAAATGTCATCTCTGGACTTAAACCAGGGGGACAATTAGTTATCAACAGCCCAAAGTCAGCCATGGAATTTCAAGGGCTTGGCTCATTTAAAATAACCACCATAGGTGCCACCAGAATCGCCATGAGACATAG
>SDBU01009437.1_pt1 | contig 10931 bp, 14 predicted proteins | sample 2277071 | NCBI WGS metagenome assembly SDBU01 (sample SAMN10397929, study PRJNA504765) | marine sediment metagenome | isolation source: marine sediment core GS08_GC12, 126 cmbsf | place: Arctic Ocean: Gakkel Ridge, Loki's castle | collected 2008
GGCAATCCCTAACGTTACCCTTTCCCAGGTAATAATCCCACCGGTATTTACTATGTCAGGCCAGTTAACTAAAACGTAGGCACTTACGGCAAGACTAAGAACGCACAGCACAACATCATACCAGGGCAATTTATTGGAGGGCGCTTTTTTAGTCGCCGAAGTAGTGAGGAAAATGGTAAACAGCGTTAGTCCCAGAAATATGGCAAGGTACTGTTCAAGCCAAACACGCATTCCCAAACGTTGGGGAATATAGAGTATGAAAATACTACCTATAATGGGAATGCTTATAAGTAAGATTCTTTCGGCAACGCCAAGGACACCGCTATGCTTTCTGAAGCGGGTCAGTCCCTTCTCTTCCATTTCTGTGCTCATCTGGTATAGTCTCTAGTCGGAATCCATACAAAATGTATGCGGAAGGTTGCTCGTAGGCTTCATTCCCAGGTATTTCGAGGTTATACCGACCCGGGAACAGAATTATGACCAACCTTCCGCAACACTGGCCTGTGATTTCTCCTACGGTTTCTCGGCTAAAACTGCTTTCTGGAATTTATCCATTTCGTTAGTCCAGAGCCCTTTCTCTTGGTAGAATTTTATGGCTCCTTGATGATAAGGAACCCTGTGTTCTGTGGACAGAAACTTCTTGTGAGTCCACTCCATTAACCCGGGCTTTTCCACTAATTCATCGTTGTTTTCCCAAAGGGCTTTGGCTAACTCATAGACCGCAGCTTCACTCATATCCTCGTGGGCTACAAGGACAACGTCAAGGTGCATCAATAGCTGTGGCTCTGGTATCCCAATGAATACGCCACCAGGGGTTTCAGCTACATAAACTACGTCAGCAAACTCCTTCATTCTCTTCACTGCCTCAGGCGAGGGGTCCACGGGGAGCCAGCGTAATCCTATCTTGGCTACTGCTTCAGTAGCAATAGGCGCGCCCACCGCCACCTGAGCTCCATCTGCGCGGCCATCCATGACCGCCCTGACAGATTCTACCGGGTTAGCCACAGGAACCGGTATAATATCGTCGAGGGTTAGCCCGGCGTTAGCCAAAAGAGCCTGAGTAAAAAGGGAAAAGTGAGTTCCCTCAGCAAAGGTGACGTGTCTCGTCCCTTTTAGGTCTGCTAACGTCTTTGCTGGAGAATCGCCAGGAACGAAAAGGTTTACCCGTAAGGGCGCGCCCCCTGACACTACACGCAGAGGGAAGCTTTTCACTCCTGCTTTTTCGGCTATACCCTCAAATACGTGTGACCCCAGATATGCCTGTCGTATAGATACTGAGCTAGCCACTCCCAGCTGGACTTCGCCGGTTACCGTCATAGGCATCCACACCATCTCGTTTGTGGCCGGCATAACCTTAATTGTCATGGGTGTATGTATGCCGATTATGTCAGCTATACCGATGGCTTGTGCGTTGACAATCATCCCAACAGGCATAGTGGCCAGAGTAAGAACTCTAGGCAGCTCAGGAGGAGCCGGGGCCGGTGCAGGAGCCGGGGCAGGTGCAGGTGCAGGTGCCGGAGCAGCGCAACCACCCAGAATTAACCCGCTTACCAACACAATCACCAGAGGAATTAAAAGAAACTTTTTCATTGTAGCTCTCCTTCTTTCTGGGATTCTTAAATAATGTCTGTTTGCTCTGTTATTTTCACATTATTCACCTCCTTGTGCTTGGTTTTTGTTCAAGCCCGATTATTTGAACCAAAAAGGGGACAAATCATTTTCTGCTAACCAGCAGTGCACAATGAGTGACATTAAAAAACTCCACCAGCTGATTTAGGCTAGTGGAGCTTAGTATGTATTCGCTGTAGATTCTTACTTCGTTATGTCGCTGCTTGTGTGACTGTCTTTTGCACCAGCAACCAGATTCATACCACTGTTCAGATATATCTCTGTGCATTTCCCTCCTCCACCCCTGTCTTTCTTAACACATCTTACCAAAGGGTGTCAAGCAATCTGGCCTCGGCTTTAATTCTGGGTCTTACAGATACCCAGCCAGGCGGTATAGCTCCAACTGGGGCGGTGCCGCTGAACCTGTAGCGATAAACGGTTCCTGGCTACCCCCGGCCGGATTCCGAGTGCCGTGCTTGATGGGACAGGGGGCATACATAACGTCTCCCTCTTCCATATCATACCATTGGTCAACTAGAAAACCCTGACCGCGACCTCGGAAGGCAAGTATAGTGTCTTCCGAAGCTGGGTGATGGTGCACCTTGAATTCGAACCCTGGCGGATGCTTGGCTCTGTGGAAGTTGATCTTTCGCGAGCCCATGCCTGGCCAGACAACAAAGCGCATAGGTGCACCATATCCAGTGAAGAGGGCACCACGATCCACATTTCCTATAAATCCTGTCTGAGGGATACGAGCATCGAACCTGCATCGAGCATCATAGGCAATAATCTGCCCCTCCTGATCATCAAATAGCTGGTCCTTAGCACCGGGGAGAGTCTCATATTCGGAAAGATATGGCACCTGCCAATTGTAGCAAATGAAATCCTCTGAATTGGTAGAAGGGTTTCTTGTGCCATGTTTCACGTTCTCTGGTGCGTAGATGACATCACCCTCCCTTACCTCATACCAGAAGTCCTCCAAAAACGCATCTCCTTTGCCCTTGAAGACCACAGTAACATCTTCTGAGATGGGGTGTAAGTGAACTATGAAAGTTTCCCCAGGCTTGTGGTAGATTACCTGGCATCCGGTAAGAGCGGAGCCCATTGCCGGCGATATCAGCAACTTGGTGCGGCAACCATACTTTATGGTATCAGGGGCCTCATCTGGTCTGATGATAATTCCTCTGCTTCTTATTCTGGATAGATCGACCATTTTCCGAACCTCCCTTTTTCCACCCCTGGGTGATTTCACGGCAAGTCTAACGGGTGTAATCCCAGCATTTTATATGACTCTAGCGGCTTCTCTGGCATAGTTCAGCAATCAGAAGGTTGAGGGCAAGTTCGCCCCCATATTTCCCGGTCTTAATAGCCAGATCAGTTTCCAGGAGTTTGCGGTATATATCCTTGATCCGCTCCATAGGGTACCTGTTAGCCTGCTCCAGCATCTTGCGCCAGGCAAACTCTGAGGTCAAGCCCAGCTTAGCCTGAATCTCTCTCACAGGTTTTTTTTGATTTCTCAGCCCCTTCACCTGGACTATCATCTGAGCTTGTCGTGATAGCATAACCATGAGATAGGCCGGGCTGGCGCCTCTTTGCAGCAATTGCTGCAGCAGTTGTTCGGCTGTCCCCACTCTGAACTCGAAAATAGCATCAATCAAAGCAAAAACATTAGCCTCTTGTGCATAGCTCGTTACCACCTTGATGTCTTCTTCCTCAATACGGCGACCTGAAGTGAACAGGATTAGCTTATCGACTTCGCTGGCTATAATTCGTAGATTGCTGCCCACGACTTCAGCCAGCAATGCCACCGCCCGGGGAGATATACTGCCACCCTCTTTGCTTACATACCCCTGAATCCACTGGTGCAGTTTACTGCCTCTCAGTAGAGGAAAAGATTTCACCCTTGCCTTGGTGGAAAGTTCCTTGAGCAGAGGATTATTACTTCTTATTCGACTATTGTCTATTAATACCAATATGGTGCTATCAGGTACCTTGCTGGTGTAGTCAGCTAATGATTTATACGCGCTTTGCCGGTTGGTTACCGGGGTATTTTTCTTCTGTCGGCTGGATTTACCCCTGGGTTCAAAGCGTTCCAGTAAACCCTTGACAATGACCAGGCGTTTTTCAGCCAGGAATGGCACTGTCTCACAAACAGCTTTTAATTGCTCTACGGTCAGGTTTTGACCATCAAATGTAGTGGTATTAGTTGCCAGGAGTGTCTGGTCACCTGCACTCTTTTTTATCTCCTCCAGTGATTCATACAGGGAAAAATCGTCCTGACCCCATAATATATAAAGCAAGATTTGCCTCCCCCGATTTGCCGGTCTTATCATTTTATCACACCCAAAATGAGATTGCTTATCAAGGGCGGATTGAAGAATAATAGCGTAAAGGGTAGAATAGGATGAATACAGGCTGGATAATATTTCATCCAGCTGACATTGACGGAGCTAAGAGGAGAGATAAAATGGCCGAACCGTCCACTGAATTAAAGAAACTGGCTGCTGTCGCTACCGACTTAGAATTTCCCATCGGAGTGAGGACTAAAGCTCTGGAAACGCTGGGTAATATTGGTACCCATGAAGCGCTCCTTGTTTTATTGGATATGGCAGGCAATGACAAATTAACTCGAAAGGAAAGAGAGCTTGCCCTTAAGCATGCCGGCGGAATAATAAAATCGATCCGCTGAAAATCCCCGGTGCAAGGCCAGGTTTGGGCGGATAAAAAGCCCCCCCCTGAATGTGGCTATACCATATAAAAGAAGGCTTCACACCCTCCGTAACATAATCCATTCCCATCCTTCCCTTGGCAGGAGAATAGGACTAAGGGGTGGGGTTGGGAAGGGCAAAACTAATGAGTGTTGACATCGGTATTATAGGATTGCCCCAGAGTGGTAAAACAACCATTTTTAATGGCTTGACCAAAGGTAAGGCAGATACCGGGAGTCATGCCCCAAAAAGTTTGGCGCCCCATATTGGAATAGCCGGTGTCCCGGAACCTCGCCTCGAAATGTTAGCCGGTGTGTTTCAGCCTGAGAGGGTAGTTCCCGCCGAGGCAAAGTATATTGATATAGGTGCTTCAGTCAAAGATTTAGTCGAGGAAAAGGGTATAGGGGGTCAACTCCTGAATCAGCTCGGTAGTGTAGATGCCCTTATTAATGTAGTCCGAGCCTTCACTGATGAAAGTATACCCCATGTCGAAGGCAGCCTGGATGTAGAGCGGGATATTGCCGCCATGAGTTTGGAACTTGCCTTTTCTGATTTAGCCATTATTGAGAGGAGGCTGGAGAGAATAGAAATATCTTTGAAAGGAGCCAGGCAGCCAGAGCGCCAGGCACTTCTCCGGGAGCAAGAGATGCTCACGAAGATTAAAGCTGATTTAGAAAAGGATACACCCATCCGGGAACTGAAACTGACCGCTGATGAAGCCAAAACCATCGCCGGCTATCAGTTTCTCACCGCCAAGCCGCTACTAATAGTGGTCAATATTGGTGAAGACCAGCTACCTCAAGCAACATCTCTAGAAGCGGAACTGAGCTCACATTATTCACAGCCAAAATGTCGCATTATTGCCCTGTGCGGTGAGTTAGAAATGGAGTTGGCTCAATTGGATAACAGTGCTGCTGAGGAATTTCGCACTGAGTTTGGGATAAAAGAATCCGGGTTGGACCGCACTGTAAGATTATCCTACGAATTACTGGAGCTAATCTCGTTTTTCACCATAGTCTCGGGGGAGGTCAAGGCCTGGTCTATTAAAAATGGCACTGATGCTCTTAAAGCCGCCGGCAAAATCCATTCTGATATGGAAAGGGGCTTTATCCGGGCGGAGGCGATTGGCTATGATGACCTGGTAAAGTGTGGGAGTCTAGCTGAGGCTCGAAAACGAGGGCTTCTCCGGCTGGAGGGCAAGAGCTATACAGTCCGGGATGGCGATGTAATCACCTTCCTGTTCAACGTATGAGCAATGCCGCTGCTGCCGGGCAAATTACTGCGGTTCGATAAACCCGGTACTAGTCATTTTCCAGGGGAACGGTATACTGGGTAATTTCGATGTTGCAGCTATGGTGTTCTTCACACCATAGCTGGCACTTCTCTGCCAGCTCTTTCTTCTCGTAAGCAAAGCCGCAGGCATCACAGATGTAAAATGTCTTATTGTTCTTGCGCAGTTCTGTTACCATCTTTTACTGTCTCCTTTCCCAGCTTATGAACTTCTACCGTGCCAAGGCCAGGTCTTTGGTCAGTGCCGTTAAATAGGTTGAGTTAAAATGAGTTGTAAATTAGCGCATCACTCCCGGCAGCCAGAGCTCCATCAAGTGATTGACCATATTCGAACAAATGATGATACGATGTTTTGCCGGCTCCCTCTACCAGGAACTCTTTTCTATGGTGTATGCCGGTCTGGTCTTGTTCCTCAGTTCAACCAGGAATTTCCAGATATCCTCGTCTGACCTGTACTTGGATTTATCATACATCTCATAATGTACTATCTCGCTTAATTCCCTGCGGTATGTGGGTGGGGGTTTATACGCCGGGTAGCCAATAGGCACAATATTGTATATCCTGAATTCTTTTGGTATCTCCAGCAGGTCTTTCAGGTCCTTTTCCCATGGAGGCAGTATGGTAACCCACCTGGAACTGAGTCCGAGTGCCGCTGCAGCGAGGTGTATAAGCATAGTGGTGTTGGCCATGCTCATATGAAAGTTGTCGTACTCACTGGAGTAAAAAAAGTGGCCGAGCACAGTTGCCTGGTATGCCCGGATGTCGCCGCAGACAATGATGATAGCTGGAGCGTCCTTAATCCCCACCTGAGTCTTGGTTGGATGTGCCAGTTGCGGCTGCCTCAGCTCCTCAACACGACTCAGCTCAAGGATGCGGACTCGCTTCGTTTGGTCCGTGACTATGTCGACTATCTTGTCCCTGGTTTTTGGATTTTTGACTACTATAAACTCCCAGGGCTGACCATTAGCTCCTGACATGGCCCAGCGGGCTGCCTCGAGGATTTTTTCTATATGCTCCTCAGGGATAGGGTCAGGTTTAAATCGGCGCATGCTCCTTCGCCTTGTTACCAGGTCTAAGAAACTGTCAATATTCATGCCTATTACCTCCATATAATTTATCTTCCAGTCTTGTAGCCACCGGCGGTCCCTCTTCTGTCTGGTCCGGCACGGCCGGGCTTTAAGCAGACTCTGCGGGCATAGGCGCTGGGCGAGCCACTGCTGGTACCGGGGAAACTTCAATGAGGTCTGAGCGAGACAGGAAAATGTTAGGGTAGGGGCCACTATCAGAGAACTGCTCCAGGGCTCTCTGGTTGCCGGAGTCGCTCATATAGTAAACGCTGTCCACCGGGACTGCCGTCCAGTAGTTCCTCAGGTGGAATCCCATCACGGTATGGTAAACGCATACATTAATGGCCCCGCCGGTGACAACAGCACAGCACCACGTAGGGTCAGGAACCAGCCTCTGCAATACCTGGTCTAAGTTGGGCTTGTAGAAGGCATCGTGAGAGAACTTCTGGACAACGATGTCGCCTTTTTGAGGCTCCAGATCCTCCACAATTTCTGCAGCCCAGGTTCCCAGTTTTAAGATAGGTTCCGTGCCAAAAACGGTAAACTCGGGTTCCTGCAGAGTGCGCACCGATTGAATATATATAACAGGGATGCCTGCGCCGCGAGCCCGCTCGGCAAGCTTGTGAATGGCGGAGATGACCCCTGATATAATCCGGGCGCTTGTCTCGGTGTACAGCTTCCCGCCCGGTTTGCAAAACTCATTCTCCATATCCACGATGACCAGGATGGCGTTCTCCCGATTGATTTGGATGCTGTGGAGTGCTTTCATGCTGTTAGCCCCTTCTTAGTTGGAATCTGTTTGGTCGGTAATAAAGAGGCCGGGCGTGTTTTATACCACAAATACCCGGCCTCTTTTCCCTTTGCCCCGATAACCTGATATCAGCCCTAGCTTTTTCCTATCCTGAACATCTTTGTTCCGCATGTGGGGCACACACCTTGAGTTGCCGGTTTGCCGTTCTTCATGGTTATGCTCTTAGCATCCTTCATTTCCCTTTTAGCCCGGCACTTTACGCAATATGCTTGCATTTGGGTCACCTCCCTTTTTGATTAGGATAAGATAAACCATTTCCTACCGAAATGTCAAGAGGCATTTACAGGTTGTATGCCGGATAATGATTGATATGCGAGTCTGGAATGGTTTTATCTCTGTCTCATCTGGCTCAGAAGCCAGGATGCCCACTCTTCAATTCCTTCGCCGGTAACGCAGGAGATTTGAATAATTTCTACTTTTTCGTTTATCCCTTTTATTGCCCGGGAAAAGGCCTGTATGTCAAAATTCAGGTATGGGAGAAGGTCGATTTTATTTGTTAGCACGATATCTGCTTTATGGAACATTAAAGGATATTTAAGGGGCTTATCATCTCCTTCAGAGATACTTGAAATTACCACCTTTTTATGCTCACCGAGAGCGAACTCCGCCGGGCATATCAAATTGCCTACATTTTCGATAATGAGCAGTTCAATATCCTGCAGGGGCATATTACTCAGGGCATTGTGAGCCATATTAGCGTCGAGGTGGCATCCCCCGCCGGTATTTATCTGGAGCACCGGCACGTTCTCTTTGCCTATTCGCTCGGCATCCAGGCTTGAGCTTACATCACCTTCAATAACACCGAGCTTGATTTTCCCTTTAAGCTTCTTTATTGTTTCCAAAATAAGGCTGGTCTTACCGGCACCTGGTGAGGACATCAGGTTCACCGCAAATACGCCCTGGCTATCAAGCAACTGACGGTTTCTCTCAGCTAACAGCTCATTAGCGCCAAGAATATCTTTAAGTACCTTTATTTTCATCTAATCCACCTCTATGCTTTCTACAAATAGCTCTTTGCCAGCTATAATCTCCAGGCTATTGCCCTGGCAATCGGGACAGGCCGAGTCAGATTCTTCGAGTTCAAAGGATTTACCGCAGCCCCGGCACCGAACCTTCACAGGAACCGTGGTGAAGGAAAGAGCCGCTTTCTCAGCGATAGTTCCTTTGCCCAGGAATTTGAAATGGAACTGCACGCATTCTTCAACAACTCCGGTCATTTCACCGATAACCAGGTTGATTCTGCTGACTTCCCTGGCTCCGGCCTTTTGTGCGTGTTCCAGGACAAGGTCGAGCATATTCTGAGTGATAGCGAGTTCGTGCATTCTAACATATCCTGGGCAGCGGGTCCCCAACCAGCATGTCGATTATTCGCGAAGTTCCCAGACAGGTTTTCATTACCACCCGTCCGGGATGTTCTGCTTCCACTCCACCGATGATAGCGGCCTCTTTTCCGTAGCGATTTCCCTGCATTGCCTTGAGCACCTTAGCGGCATCTTCAGCGGCGACTATGGCTACCAGCTTGCCTTCATTGGCTACATAAAGGGGGTCAAAGCCTAACATCTCACAGGCGCTGAAAACCTCTTCCCGCAACGGGAGCTTCTCCTCTTCAATTCTTATGCTTACTTTCGATTGCTCTGCCAGTTCATTTAGAGTGGTAGCTAACCCTCCCCTGGTGGGGTCTCGCAAACAATGAATATTCAGGCTGGCTTTTAGCATTTCAGCCACCAGGCTGCCGAGTGGAGCGCAATCGCTCTCAAGGTGCGTGGAGAAGCTTAAACCTTCACGCTGGCTGAGTACGGCAATACCGTGGTCACCTATAGTCCCGCTTAAGAGCACTTTATCTCCAGCTCTTGCGTTGCTACCCGAGATATCGACTCCATCTGATATTATGCCTATACCGGCGGTATTAATAAAGAGCTTATCAGCACTGCCCCGGTTTACTACCTTGGTGTCTCCGGTGATAATTTCCACTCCCGCTTCTTGAGTTGCCTTCCGGACAGAATCTATGATTTTATTCATTTCATTTTGGGAAAGCCCTTCTTCAATGATGAGGGAGAGAGATAAATAGAGTGGTTCAGCGCCGGACATAGCCAAATCATTAACCGTGCCGCAGACAGCGAGCTTCCCGATATCTCCACCGGGGAAGAAGATAGGATTTACCACGTAACTATCGGTGGTGAAAGCCAGTCTTCCCTTGATGTCTAAGATGGCTGAGTCGTCCAGCTTGGCCAAAATGGGATTACCGAAAGCTTGAAGAAAGCTTTTCTCCACGAGCTGGTGAGCCAACTTGCCCCCGCTTCCATGGGCCAGCATGATTTTATCCTTCACGATTTCCCCCGTAAAGGTAATAGGCTGAGCAGCTTCCTTCTGATGAGACCATGCATGGCCCTACCGGATATTCTGGTGTGCAGGCTTTATCAAAGAGCTGGCAATCAGGCGGTGTTTTAACCCCTCGCAGGATGTCGCCGCAGATGCATCCCTTGGGCTCGTAGGTAGGGCCAGGGTCGATATTAAAGGCAAGTTCAGCGTCAAAGTGCTGGTATTTTTCCCTCAGCTTTAAGCCGCTATCGGGCACTTCTCCTATTCCTCGCCATTGAGCCGTACAGGGCTCAAATACCTGTTCCATAAGTTTCAGCGCCTGCCGGTTGCCTTCGGGGCGTACTCCTCGCCGGTAGGCAATCTCAACTTCAGAATCACCGTTTTCAAGCTGAGTCACCAGCATATCGATACTTTGCAGGATATCTAAAGGTTCAAATCCAGAGACGACACAGGGAATGCCGTAATCTCGGGCGATGAATTCCCAGGGCTGAGAGCCGATAACGGCGCTTACGTGTCCGGGACATATAAGCCCGCCGAGCTTAACCTCACCCGAGTCAAGAATGGCTCGAATCACCGGGGGACAGAGCTTATGCAGGGGAAGAACATAATAATTTCTTATTCCTCTCTCTCCTGCCTGGAGGATAGAGGCGGCGATAGTTGGGGCCGTGGTCTCAAAGCCAATGCCGAGGAAAACTATGGACTTGGCCGGGTTGTCCATGGCTATGTTCAGGGCATCCAGGGTAGAATATACCATACGTATATCGGCACCGTCGGCCTTGGCCTCCTGTAAGCTGGAGCGGCTCCCGGGCACTCTAAGCATATCACCGAAGGTGGTCAGGATTACGTCGGGGATTTGAGATAGGGCAATTGCCTTGTCCAGGTCAGAGTTGGGAGTAACACAAACAGGACAGCCTGGGCCAGATACCATTTCAATGTTGCCGGGCAAAACCTGGCGGATGCCATATTTAAAAATAGTCATCGTATGACTGCCGCAGAATTCCATTATGCGCGCCGGCGTTCTGGACTTCCGGTGAATCTGGGAGATTAACCCCTCGGCCAGTTCAGAACGCCGGAATTCAGTGATGAATTTCACCCCTCCTCCTCAGCCAGCCTGGCTATTTCTTCCAG
>SDBU01009439.1_pt1 | contig 10929 bp, 10 predicted proteins | sample 2277071 | NCBI WGS metagenome assembly SDBU01 (sample SAMN10397929, study PRJNA504765) | marine sediment metagenome | isolation source: marine sediment core GS08_GC12, 126 cmbsf | place: Arctic Ocean: Gakkel Ridge, Loki's castle | collected 2008
ATAAAAGATATCTATAAAATCCCCAAAAGCATCGACAGGCTCTGAAATTGAGTTAATTAAGACTTCCTTTGTTATTCCGCAATTTCCACATTTTACAGTAGCAAAAGCCCCCTTTTTATTAATATTAGTGACCTTGACGCTTTTCTCCCCGCAGTCTGGGCAGGTGAAAATTTTAGGTACTCGTTTAACCCTTTTTGGTGATGCTTGTTTACGTTTTCTTCTTCCCATAGATAACACTTAATAATTTTAAAGAACCTTATCAGTTAACATTTAGAATAAATAAAGAAAAACTAAAATATTTTTGCTTTTAATTCATAAATTTTAAGAGATTTTAGTAAATTTTTTTAGCGATGGTTAATTATTCTATTTGCTCTTTTTAAATGAATTAGTTTCGCAATCATAATAATAAAGAGTGGATTTTAGGTATGGAGCATAAGAGTTTAACACTTGAGCATGATAAAAACCTAATTGATAAAATTCTAGAAGATATTAACACAAGGTATATTATTCTTTTTTTATATATTGTTAGAAATGACTTATTTAAAGATTTGAGTGATACAGGACTAGTAGAGTCTTATGAGAGGGTACTAATCTTAGAAGATATCTACAAAAGCAATATGAATAATTTTTTAGATAAGTACTTCGTTGAAACATACATAGATTTAGGATTAATTAAAAATATTAGAAGCTTAAGGGAGTTTGAACAAAAAGCGGATGATTTTATTCTAAAATTAGGAGAGGAAACGGTCACCATTGAAAAAAATACTATATCTATGCCTGATGATACCCTATTTTTAATGGTTCATAAAAAATTTAAATCCCTAAATAGAAGAAATTTTAATTTAGCTCTTACAAGGTTAAAAAGTGTTAGATGTGAAAAAAGTAATATCATACACTCGTTAATTTTTGAAATTGGCGAGCACGATTATGTTTTATCTGATGATATTTATTATATTTTAGATCAATACGGAAATATATATCAAGCAATCAAAATTGAAGTAACAATCGAAGGTTTCCATCAAAGATTAGTAGAAATAAAAGAAAAAATTGAGAACTATATTGAAGTATTTGAACCGAAGTTAAATTCGAAAGCTGTTTTTAAAAAGATAAAAAGTGCCATAGAGCAAAGTAAGGATGTAATACAATATCTAAAAGATGAGAATGTGGAGCTTTCAGATAAATTTAGTTTTGGGAGAATTGATACGAGCGAAGAAATCTTTACAAAATGGAAATCGCAGCTTGTTTCATTAATAGAACTGAGAGATAAAATAGAACAAATTGATGGGAGATTAATAGAGCTGAAAAGTTATTATACAGGTAAGAATAAAATAAATAGTTATTTGGAATTTATAGAAATGGTCTCTTTTAATGAAGATAAGATTGTAGATAAGATTCAAACCTTATTAATAGAGCTCAGAAAAGAGTTAGTAATGATAAATGAAGTAATTTCAAAGTTCACTATGAAAGAAGTAAAGTTACTAAATTTGGATTACGAGAGATTGATAATATTAGGGAATGATGACTAAACTTGAACTGTCCTGCTTGTAAACTTAAGATGAAAAAGATCACGTAAATGATTAGATCCCTGATTTTTACCATAAAATCTTGTTAATAAAATAATACAGGAATTTGATTAATGTTGTAAAAAAATGAAAATATATTTTATTTGGCTGATGGGCACATTTAATATTTTGGGGTATTATGGGCCTCCTCCGCCTCCATTATAACCCAATACCATGCTAGCCATATGTATAAAAGAAGCGAAGCCAATCAATACAAATAAAAAAACTTTATATAATTTTAGTAATTTCATACTAATTACCTTTTTATTAAATGAACTTCCAGTGTTTAGACTGGTGTTAATATTTCTAAAAATTTATAATCAAACCAGAAGAATTCTCTAAATTAAGAAATTATTAAACCATTTGAATCTAATTTCAAGTAAAAATAATTAAAAAGATTTTTTGTCTTTTGAAAGATTTTGAAAAATTTCGTAGTTTATTCTCAAAATAAAAGTAGTTTAAGTTCTTATGAAAAAGTTTAAAAGATAAATTGCCCCATATTAGATTCAAGATAAAAATTATGTATTACATTGATAAAAGTGGTTAACTCTCCTAATTTGGATAAATTGAAAAATTTATCTAACATTGAGGATCCTATTCAGATAATCAAATTTTCATTTATCTGATGAATGAGTTAAGATCTTCTCTAAATTTAGAAGTAGTCAACAAAAATGTAAAAATATATGTTGTTGATGAAATGAATGAGAAGAGAGATTCAAATGCAATATCCTCAAGTTACGGAGTGAAAAGATCTATAATAGCTGATACATATCATATTAAACTTTTTAAAAATTATAGAAAATTCTTCCCCTTTCTTTTACTTCAAAGTGCTTATCTTACTTTTATCCCGAATAATCTAAAAGAAATGGATCTTATTGATTTTGCTATTAACCAAATCGTTGAATTTGATTTCCACGAATATAACACAGTTTCAGAATGGAAGTTATTTATAAGAGAAAAATATGTAAATTACAATTTTGTATCAAATCAATCAGATAAATTTCGATTTGACAAATTCCTCGAATTACAAGAAAGAAAACCTGATGAGAATCCAAAATTATTCTTTTTTGAATACATCAGACGAAATCGTAACCTAAATTTTGATGGATAATTTACATTTTTTCTTTATTAAAATGTACGATGAGTTTATGTTTATGGAAGTAATACCTATCAAAAATTTATTAAAAAATACAATCCCTTACAAAATTTAATTTGGAAACCTAGAGCTAAAAAATGGATAAATCATAAATTATTTAGTAATATATTTGAATATCTGTATCCCGAACTCATTTTCAAAAAAAAAATAGAGATTGGAAGGATTAAATAAAGCATTAACTTAATATTTTAATTAATTGTTTATACTACTGTAAGATATCGTGAAATTAGATATTCTATGAATTTTAAACATAAAATCATAAAATTTATTTGAAATGTTTTATTATATAATATAACTTTTTTTAGCTTAAACTAATTATTTTATAATGAAAGGTAGTGGATTTTAGGATTAATTATCAATACTTTATTGAGTAGAAAATAAAAATGAAATGCCCTGCATGTGATATTAAAATGGAAGTGCTTATTGAGGGGATTTTTCAATGCCTAAACTGTAAGAAAATCATCAAGGCGAAAAGTACAGAAGCAGAGAAAATGGAAAAAGAAGAATCACTTATAGGAAATCTTACTGATGGAGAGTGGTTCCATAAAAATGTTTCGCTTAACAAGTCTTATGAGATTGCGGAGTCCGGGATTATCCTCAGTAAAACGACAAATCGGTTGTTTGCGGTACTTAAATGTCACAGTGCTTATTTAAAAATTGAAAAATATGTGAGACTGTCTTGGTGGAAAGGTTATCAACATGCAGGCATGTTTAAAATTTATGATAAGTACGTTTTAAATAATTTTATAAGATCATTGGAAAAAATTGATGAAACCTATGATGAAATTTGGAGTTGGAGCGGGAGTTTCGGGAAAAAAGAACCCAAAACAAAACAAGAGTTAGAGAAGGAAAAAAACTTAGAAATAATAAAATATCGAATTATTGAGAATAGAACTTGCCCTCAATGCCAGCAAAAAATGAAAAAAATGAAATCTCACTATGAATGTCAACATTGTGGAGAAATTGTCGTATTGGAGGGATATAATCAACCAATTTTCAATATTTCAAGTGAGGATCTAGATCTTCGATTCCATACAAATTTTCCTATTAATTTCTATTTACCGGTGAGTGGAATTACACTTAAATGGTTAATGGGCGAGTGGAAAGCCGTCGCTGTTGTATTTTCAAAAGACAATCCAAATAAAAAATGGTTAAGATTCTATTGGTGGGTAAGAAATCTCAGTAATATGTTAAAATATGGACATAGAGAAATGGGAAATGGCACTCAAATTGGCTGGAAAGCACAAAGAGGAGTTTCATCCCCGAATATTTATGATAAAAAGTTAATTAAACCATTAATCAATGCTTTAAAAACGATGTCTATAGACTTAAAATGGGAAGTAAAGATACCAAATTCATAAAAAAATGAGTGGAGAAAATGGCTCAGTCTCAAGATAGAACATGGAAAGATTTATTAACTGATTTTGAAAATGGCCTTGAAAAAGCGATTGAAGAATTGCAAAAAAGAGATGTAGAAAATATACCGGGAGCAAAAGCGGCCCTAATTCAAAGATTAACAAACATGAAACTCCACTTTCCAAGTAATGATGGGGATATATTTATAAAATCAATTAATGATAAAATTCAAAACGCTTTTTTCCCAAATACAAAGATTTTTTCTGAGGCTTTCAGAAAAATCTTGAAATCAAGAACTCACGAGCAAGATTTTATAATAAATGAATTATTAAATGGATTTATTAATTCAAAAGCAAAGGCTATAGCTACTGGAACCCAAGTACCAATAATAGATAGAATGGTTGAGGCATTTAGTAAAAGAAACGATTTTCATATAGTTGATCATCAGTTCTTTGCCATGTTCGGAGATCCAAACAAACCCCGGCATTATTTAAAAAAGCAACTTGAAGAACTCGTTAAAATGTTCGGCCTCGTCTCAAAGGAGCTGATTATTGAAAAGGATGTAAGGAGAAGTGAAGAAAAATCTTATATTTTCTATACTTTCCCGGATGATATAATCGAAATCTTGGAAGAAAAATATTTAATCATAGATAATGAGTTAGGATATGCTTATGTTTCAGAAAAATTTGATAGAAATGTTTTCATTTGCATGTTCCTAGCAAATGTGGCGATTAATAGGGATGATTTTGATAAAATTGGTGGCACTTATACCATTAATGGAATTTCCGCAATCTTCGCATTGATTTTATTACTCAGTTTTATGCCTAAGTTAACTGTAGATGAAACAAATCCGATCCTAAATGATCCACATTTTGATAATCAAAATATGAGTGTGATCCCGAAATCTTGGATGATGAAACAGGTTATAGAACCATTATTCGGACCATTAATAAAAATAATTGCGTATAGAATAGGTGGTGGATTATGGTATTCCAAAATAATAGATTCAGAAATCAATAAAAAAATACATAATCAAATAAGATTTTTAATAAAAGACGTAAATAAATGGATCCTTGGAAATTTATGTAGAGTAGAAATACCAATATTCATCGAAATATCTAATATCTTTACAGAAGTTTTAGTAGGATATGATAAGGATTAAACTGATATAGATTAAGTGCTTTTAATGAGTTACAAACAAAGATCTACAAGAAGAGTAAAACGTGGAAGAAAAAGGGAAAAATGGACTGATATTCTTCCAAGATATTTAACTTTTATCAGTCATATGCGCCCAATTTTGAGAGAAACAAGAAGAATTATTATTAATTTAGACGCAGATTTATTGTACGATACTGAAGTTTTAGATAGAATTCAGCAAGAGGAAGAAAAACGTAACATACGTATGGTTAGAGCACTTTCAGAATTTTCAGCTTTGTATAGATCTAATGTTTATGAAATAATAAAAGATTTTATTATCAAATACCGAGAAAATATCCCAATTATTGATATTAAAGATTACATCTTAGATTTTTTATATGAATCTGTCGATGCTTTGAATGTTTTAAGGCACATTACAAACCCTGATGAACATAATTTAGAAAACACGTATTTATATCAATTAGTAAAATTCATTGAAGAAAAATTATTTCCTAGGGGTGTAAACCTTAAAATAATATATAACAAACTGATTCAACATTCTCCAGATTTATACGAATGTCAAAGACATTTACTACAAACCCATACATATTATAGGGAAAAACTACAAAGCCCTGACTTCTTTGAAATCCCCGGAATTACGCCTAAAGTTTATCAGATTATTAATAATATAACATCACTTTATAACCTAGATCCTAATTTTGGGAAATTCCCTGAAAAAAATAATTATGAAATTCCCATAATATTAAAAAACGATATATTTTTACCTTATATTGATTCTACTGCTAACGCAGAAGAAGAGGCGATAGAAAAGATTGCCGAACGAATTGGTCTACGTCTAATTGATGGAATTTTTCTTGGACCAGCAGAAGATTTTGTAGAAATTTTATTGGAAAATAATTTTTTACGTGAGACTGAACAATCAGATAAAACTATTAGACTATATCCTCAATTTAGCAATGAGACATTAATTTTATACTATCTAGCTTTTGCATCTCAAAGGAGAGGATTCTTATCTAAGGAGTTAATAAATTGGATTTCTATGAATTTTGCATTCTTAATATATATGGGAATTTTAAAGTGGAAATTATCTGATGAGAATATTTTTTATAGCATTTTTAAAGATTTGCAAACTAACGAAAAAGTCCTTCCATATTTGATGAAACTAATATGTTTCCCAAATTATGTGGCATTAGATAAGATGAAGATTAGAGATTCAGTTCAATATCGTAAAGAAATTTTTAATTTTATTGGTTCTCAAATTGATAATTTAAAATATTTTATTAATGAAATAGCAAGATATTGTGAAAAATTTGAATATAAAAAATCAAAAAAAGTTAAAAAAGAAAGAGTTGAGTAAAAATTAGCAGTAAAAATAGAGAGACAGAAGGAAAAATTATTTTTACCGATGATGTAATTAAAGAACGTTTGGGAAAATATGGCGCTGTCTATCTTCCGGTAGACATTAAAGAATCTGTTGATGACATTTTAGGTAATGAGATTAAAAAGGAATTATTGGATGATTTTTTTAACGCATTAAAAAAATATAATGAGTTTATGGAGTATTTAAAAGATACTAAGTTAAGCCCAAATTTAACGGTTCTTCTATATGGTCCTCCTGGTACAGGAAAAACCTCATTAACAAGAGGTTTTGCCAAGAAATATGATATCCCAATTTGTGTTGTAGAATCAGATAGATTAGTATCACCACTTTTAGGAGATACAATAAAGAATATCCGAGGTGTAGTTGAATTGTCGGCAGAAATTGCAAAAGAGCGCGGAGCTTTTATATTGTTTTTTGATGAAATTGATGCAATTGGATCTGAACGATCCAATATTCATGAAGTAGGAGAAATTAAAAGAGCTGTGATCTCTTTCCTACAAGTGATTGATAGGATCAACTATGAAGGAGTTCCTCTAGCAATTTTTGGTGCTACCAATCATCAACATCAGCTAGATTCTGCCATTTGGCGTCGTTTTACTTTCCATTTTAAGTTTGATTTCCCCGATTATCATCTGAGACAAAAAATCATTGAAGGTTTCGTAAATAAAGTTAAAAATGCTAAAATTGGTGTTGATGAAACCATCTTCTCTAAATTACATGATGAGTATAATCTCATACAGAAAATTTCAAAAGATTTAGATCAAAAATTAGGACGAAGAGTTACTGAATTTGATGATAATAACATATTAAGGGATGAATTAAATAAAATTGAAAAGTCAGAAGGGTTTTTAAAATTAACATTTGGTTACTCTGGTTCTGATATCGAAAGAGGAACAAGAGTAGCACTATTAAAATCAATAAATACCGGACTTTTAACTTATGATAATTTTTTCCAATCACTAAAATTAGTAGGTGGTACTGCCATTCATGTTGATCGACAAGACAATTTAAGCGATCCAAGGCAACCAACAAGGCGATCAAATGGAAATGGAAGAAGGAGAAAAAAGTTAACTGGTCCTCCTGAAATTTAATTATTACAAAAAAATTATTAAAAATGAGTAAAATCCAATTATTCAATCTTGAAAAAATCAAAGAATACACTATTCTTCTTGAAAAGGTTCAAGTAAATCTTAATGAGCTTTCTGAGAAATCTAAGATTATGAATGAACTTATCCATAAGTTTGAACAAGAAAATGTTGATAAAGATCTATTCTCTAAAATAGAAGAAATAAGAGATACATCGAACATTATAAATAATAAATTAACTTTAATTTCAAAAAATAACATATCTAAATTTCTAAATTTCCAGGATCATCTAATAAAAAAATATAAAGATGTTTTTAAGGAAAAACTAAAGAGTATATATTTAGATAAGGTCAAAACCAAAACTATCGGTTTATATTTGATTGAGAGCAAAAAAATTAGTAAGATAATCGATCATGTCTCATATGTTAGTTCAATAGAAATTCCATACTGGTTAGAGTTACTCGATTCTTTAAAACATAATTCACAATTTGTAGAATTATTAAAAAAAATTAAAAGTTACTATCAAAATCTACTGAGAAAAAACCTTAAAGTAGAAATAAATAAAATTTCTGCCAATACAGATAATGCTTTAATAGAAGAATTTGAAATTGCGCATTCCAAGAATCCTACTTTGACATTTCAAGAGTTTTTACAAGATACCCAAAATCAACTAACTCATCAAGAACTGATTAAGAAAGAAGAAATCTTAAATGAAGCTAAGAAAAGAGAAGAACTTGAAAACTTAAAAAAAAGACAAGAAAAACATAAAAGTACGTATGAAGATTATATGAAGTTATCTGAAAGAGAATTTAAAAGATTAAGACGAAAGGAACGACGGGAGAAATTAATAGACGTATCCTCCTCATCCAAAGAAACAAAAGAACTTGAAATCAGTGATGAAGTAACTGAAAAAATAAAAAAATTTAAATTACAATTTGATAAAAGGTTTGAAGAAAAATATCTTGTTCAAAAAGATGATGATGTAGATCCTCTTGATTTGATAAGAAAAAGAAAAGAAAAAAAAGAAAAAGAGTATAAAAAATACAAAAATCATTTTGAAAAAGATTAGCTGGAACAATAAAGTGATTAAAAATTATAGAAAACAGCTTTAAAATTTCCATCGGTTCAAAACAAGTACTAATTAAAGAAAGATTTACATTAATTTATGGAAAATTTAAAAGGAATTTATTAAATCAACATAAGAGCGAGAATTTTCTTGAAATTTTAGAAAATCTAAATTTAATTCCAATGGAAAAATTAATTAATATTCTTCTGGAAGAATCTGAAAATCTTTACGGATTGGGAAGTTCTTTAAAGTTAGTAGATTTTATCCGAGAGTACCGTAAGACTATTAATAATAATATTAAATTTGCGTCTCACTACAATGAGATGCTCCAAAACTTATGTAACTTATTAAAATTTAATTTACTTTCACAAGAAAAGATTTCGCTCCAAAAAGATTTAGAAATTTCAGTGAAAAATAAAAAAGATAGTGATAATACTGCTATTTTGGATTTATTAAGTAAGATAAATGAATCAGTAAATATTAACAAAAACAAATTAAAGTTCCTAAATGAAGATTTCTCACGATACAAGAATCAATTTGAACAAATTAACCAAACTATTAATGATTATAAGAGCAAAATTATAGATTTAACAAAACAAAAAAAATATTGTTTTAGCAAAATTAACCAAATTACTCGAAAAATGTCACAAGGTGATCAAGAAGCACCTAATATTTCAAAAAATGAACGATCAGAATCGAATGATGGTTTAACTAACGCTGAAAAAATTAGAGCCCTACAAAAAAAAGCAAAGAATATTCAATTTGAAATTAATTCTATTAATTCAAATATAAGTCAATCTCAAATTAAATTAGAGGCGATAACCCCTATTTATGAATCTTATAAAAATGATTATCTTGAATTAAAAGAACTAATTAGCACGGAAAAACAAAAAATAAATGCTCTTAAATCTGAACTCAAAATCCAAATTAAAGATAATAATATAATACAAGATCTTATGAAAACCGATTTGAAATTATATAAACACCCTCCTGAAATAGAGAGAGAAATTAAAGATATCAATTATGAATTAGAAAAGATATTGATTCCCAATACTCTATATAATTCTCAGAATCCATCGAATTTGGCTATTATCTTAAATAAATTAGAAGATTTTGAAAAATCATTGAAAATTCATGAATCTGATCTTATTATCACTAAAGATGAAGAAGATTATGCAGAGAATATTGTTAATTTTCAGAAATTTGAATTCCTTATTAATAATCTTGAATCTTTAATAAAAAAATTCATGCAAGAAATTAAATTATCTACTCATTTTGAAATAGTAATTAATGAAAATGAGCAGGAATTCTTTATCGATGTCGAATTTATTCGAAATAAAAAAAAAAAAATTAGATTCGATGGACTAACAACTCCAGAAAGAATTTTCTTCATTATAGTGTTTTATCTCTCAATAAAACTTCAAAATAAAAGTGAAAATATAATGTTTTCGAATTTATTTTTACCAATTAAATATAATAAAGCAGGATCAATATATAGAACAATTAGAAAAATACTCCCAATTTTCGAAAAGGAGGAAGTTCTGTCAAGGATTAATTTAGTATTTATCTTTTCGAACTTAGAAATGAAAAAAAAAATAAATAATCTAAACTTAATAAATTTAGAAGAGAGTTGAAGAGCGTGACATATGATAGTAGTAATAATATAAGTGAAATCGTAAAAATTATTACTAAATTAATTTTAACTAATAAACAGAAAGTAACCCGAGAAGAGGATCTAAGAAATATAAGTGAAAATTTTAATTTTAATGAAGTTATGAGTGAAGTATACATAAGTTTGAAAAATATAGGATTTGATCTAATTAAAACTAAATTCATGGAAAAAAAATTTTATATATTAACTTCTGATGGCAAGGATGACAATATTTCACCTTCTCATTATGGTACATTAGCATTAATAATAGCTTTAAGTAAAGAAATTGATGAAAATATAAAAATAAATGATTTGAAAGAAATTTTCACTGAGAGTTGGGGCACAGATATCCAATTTTTAATACAAAATGATTATCTAAGAAAGTTTGATGAGTTAGGTATAGTAAAAGTCACCCCCTTAGGAAAAGCAGTTATGAAAAACATTTTTAAAGATTTAAATTTAAGAGATTTACTTAACGTATTTGAAAAATAAATAGAAACCTGGATTTTAAAA
>SDBU01009440.1_pt1 | contig 10928 bp, 7 predicted proteins | sample 2277071 | NCBI WGS metagenome assembly SDBU01 (sample SAMN10397929, study PRJNA504765) | marine sediment metagenome | isolation source: marine sediment core GS08_GC12, 126 cmbsf | place: Arctic Ocean: Gakkel Ridge, Loki's castle | collected 2008
TGTCTCGGGATGGAACTGAGCCGGCCCGAAATAGACCTCGCCTCGTCCGAAGGGAACCGCAAAGAGAGGCCGATCAGCGTAGCTCTCGGTGGCGTCGGCAGGAAGGTCGGTCGTAGAGCCGGACACGAACCAACCTTCAGCGTCAATGACAAAGAGGGAGTTGACCAGCGGCGATGTCTCTGCCTGCTGAGTCATGCTTCTTTGCTGGGCGGCAATGTCCATGTCGCGGAACTCGGGCCGCTCGGCCATCGCTAGTAGCGTACGCTCTGTTCTCAGGAGATCGAGGTCCAGTTCCCGGGCAATGTCACGGGCGCGCTCTTCCTGCTGGTGCTCCAAGTCTTCCACCTCATGGGCTCGGAGGTACGGAACGGTGTAGAACACCTGAAGGAGTATCCAGGTGCTCAAGACCAGCGCAGAGAGCGCTATCAGCCTTGTTCCCCAGCCAAGCTTGCTCATGTGCAGTTCTCCCTTTGCCTGCCCGCTGGTGGGCACAGCCGACAGCCACAGCGTCAAGACGCGCTCCGGCAGCGGCAGGTAGCGACAGCGACAGGTAACAGTGGGCGATGGGCGAGAATCGGCGCAGCGAGGCAGAAGTGATGCGATCCCGGATTGGCCTTGGCGAGAATGCGCTGGATTGCGGAACGGGAACCATCACGCAGCAGTGTTGGCCGATTCCTGCCTATGTTACTGCCACTTGGCTCTGGCGTCAAATCGCGGCGGTCGGCAGTAGCATCCTGAGCAGAACCGCAGGATCATAAGATGGTCGGCCCCGCACGGGGTACAGGTGCAGATCCGTGTCTGTAGAAGCGCCGGACTTGGCCACCTGCGGTCTTGGTCACGACCTGGTAACGATCTCTTGGCGCAAGCACTGGGCACACGATTTGTGTCAATGGCACAAAGCACGTATCATTGAGGGTGGACTGTGATCCGGCAATGAAAGGAGAGTCCACGATGAAACGGCTGTTTGCTCTCATGCTGGCTTTGGCGATATGTCTCGCCGGCTGTGGTCGAGGTCCCAAGGCGAGCCCAACGCCCGGCGCCGAGGGGCCCGCAGCCGAGACTCCTGCTACATCGGTCCCCGCCGAGCTCGAGGTGAGTGACCTGGTGGAGATGTTGAGGCCATCCACGGTGTTGATCTACGCTGACTTTGGCGGAGACGAGGCAGGCACGGGCACCGGCATCATCTACAACGCGGATGGGCACACCATCACCAATGCTCACGTGGTCGAGGGCGCCGCCATCGTGAAGGTGCAGGTGCCAGGCACCAATCGTTGGCTCTCGGCCAAGATAGTCGGGCTCAGTCCCTGCGATGACCTGGCGGTGATCGACATAGCCGGAAGCGGGTTCACCCCGGCCGTCCTTGGGGAGAGTGATGACTTGAGACTGGGCGAGGAACTGATCGCCCTCGGTTACCCTTTGGCTGCGGACCTGGGCACCGACTTGACGGTGACCCGTGGCATCGTCAGCAAGCTGCACGCCCAGTTGGACCAGTTGGAGGACCTGATCCAGACAGACGCATCGATCAATCCTGGCAACAGTGGGGGCCCCTTGGTGAACATGAGGGGAGAGGTGGTGGGGATCAACACGGTCAAGGTGGAGTACAGCGCCTCTGGCCGACCGATTCAGGGCCTCAACTTTGCCATCGGCACCAGCTTTGCCAAAGAGATCGTGGCCCAGTTGCAGTGGGGAGAGAACCTGCACTGGGTTGGCCTCAACACCATCCCCAACTCGGCCGAGATCGCCGACCACTTTGGCTTGAGCATCTCAGACGGCCTGCTGGTCTATGCCGCGGCCACTGGCAGTCCAGCGGACAGGGGTGATCTCCAGCCGGGCGACGTGCTGATCTCTATGGAGGGGGTCGCGGTCAACTCGAAGGCCGACCTTTGCTCCGTGCTAAAGTCTCACCATCCGGACGATCTGCTCAAGGTGGAGATCCTGCGCGGCGACTCCCTGCTGGCCCGCAACATTGGCGGGCCGCCGCCCGCCGCCACAGAGCCAGTGTTGGCGCGTGGGTCGCGCATGGGCAGCATCACCTTCGCCACGGGCGTCACCGACGACGACGATCCCATCGGCCCGGGCACGTCGTTCCCCAACGGCACAACCAGGGTCTATGGCATCTTTGACTACGAGGACATCTTGCCGGGCATGACCTTCAAGTACGTCTGGTATCTCGATGGCGAGGAGGATGTTGCCGATTCTGAAACCTGGGAGAGCGGCAAAGACGGCACCTACTGGGTGTACATCTACAACGACGACGGACTGATAGCGGGCGACTATGACTTGTACCTGTACGTGGATGGGGAGCTCTTGCAGACGGACAGCTTCGTGGTCGGAGCGCCGCGGGCTGAACCGGTGATCGGCAGCATCACCTTTGCCAGCCAACTGACCGATGACGACGAACCGATCGACCCAGCGCACTTTTTTCCCGCTGGCACCACCCATGTGTATGGCGTTTTCGAATACTCGGGCATCCTTGCCAGCGCAGAGTTCGAGTACACGTACTATCACGATGGCGAAGAGGACGTGGGCAACACCTTCACCTGGAAACGCGATTCCACGGGCACCTACTACGTATACCTCTACAACGACGATGGCATCGTACCTGGCGCCTACGATCTCTACCTGTATGTTGACGGAGAACTCTTGCAGACGGGCAGTTTCGTGGTTCAGGGGGCTGCGCAGAGCAGCTCGTTCGAGAGGTATTCGAGCAAGGCATTGGGTTTCTCGCTGCAACACCCGGCGGTCTGGGAGCTTGACGACAGCGACGATGATTCGGTCTTTTTCTCGGATCCTGACAGTTCCGTCATGGTCTTTGTTGTGGTCTCGGTCGAGGAGAGGGGGACGACGCCGGAGGACTTGGCGGTCGCGTTCCTGGAAGGGCTAGAGGACGACTATCCCGACCTGGAGGTCGTGGATATTGACGAAGGCACCTTTTCGGGGTCTCCCGTGCTCATGACCGCCGCCGACTTTACCTGGGATGGGGACGACATGAGGCTGGTTCTCTACTCGGTGGTGCGAGATGGCACCGGCTACAGCATGGGACAGGTGGGCGAACAGGGCGATCTCCATATGATCACTGACGACTCTATAGAACCCATGTGGCAAAGCTTCTACTTCTTGGACTGAGCGCGCACGCAACTCTGACGCTCGACCGCTCCGGCATCAACCCCGGGATACATGACATAATCAGCCGCACATCCGTTCAGGCTTGGTGGCCGAAGACAGAACAAGGCTCTCCCGCATGTCGGGAGGGCTTTTGTCGTGACACGCGGCCAAGAGTTGCGCGGGGGGAGCGTACTTGGTAAACTATCGCGAGCCCAGTCGTCGGGAGTCGCTGTCGAGGGTGACTGCACAGGCCCCTCGTCATCTCCATTGGGCCGGTTCTCTGCGCCGTCCCGCCTGGCCAGGTCGAAGGAAAGCGTGCCATGTCGTCAGCATATGTAGACATCATCAAGCACGCGATCGAGGAGGCATGGAACAAGGGCAATGTGGACGTGCTCGATCAGGTGTATGCGCCCGACTGTGTCTCCCACGAAGTCAGCCCCGGTGGGGTGGACACCCTCGGCATAGAGGTACAGAAGGAACACCTCCGCGGGCAGCGCGCCGCCCTTTCCGATTTCCAGGTCACCATCGAAGACGTGGTCTGCGCTGGAGACAAGGTGGTCTTTCGCTGGGTAGTCGGTGGCACCCACACGGGTGACTGGATGGGCATCGCTCCGACTGGCAAGCAGATCACCTGGGGGGGCATCACCATCTGCCGCTTCGCAAACGGCAAGATCGTGGAGGAGTGGCTCGCCGCAGACATGCTGACAGCGCTGATGCAACTGGGTGTGCTCGGGTCGATCAAGCGAGTCGAAGGGCCGCCACGGCCTCCCCAACTGGAACTCCTCGGGCATCGGGGGAGGCGATTCGAGAAGGCGGATGGTTACCACTATCTCATAGAGGGACAGGTCAAGAATCTGTCTGACCTCACCCTGGAACGTGTGGAAGTGCTGGTGACCATGTACGACGAGAATGACCGACTCCTTTCCTCGGAGAGGTCCTTCCTGGCCTCTGAGATGCTGCAGCCAGGTGAGGTGTCTCGTTTTGCGGTGCACGCAGCAAGGGTCGGCCAGGCATCGGGGCGCTATGAGATCCGGTTCGAGCAGAATGGGCATATGGTGGAAGCCAGGGACAGCTCTCGACGTGAGCAGACGGGAGCCCGTGGCCCTCCAACGGAGCGACGCTGACTCAAGCTGGCCGCATCGTCAGAGCGCTCGGATTCGACTCGGTCAGAGCGCCCCCCTCGCGCAAACGCGATAAGGAGAAACTAGAAATGAGCAAGGCGAACAGATATGAACCGACCTGGGACTCTCTGAAGAGCTACTCCGTGCCAGAATGGTTCAGGGACGCCAAGTTCGGGATTTTCATCCACTGGGGCGCCTACGCCGTACCAGCCTTCAACAACGAATGGTATCCCCGCAACATGTACCGAGGAGACTCGCCCGTGTTCGAGCATCATCGGGACACGTGGGGCCCACACGCGGACTTTGGCTACAAGGACTTTATCCCCATGTTCAAGGGGGAGAAGTGGGACCCTGTGGCCTGGGTGGACTTGTTCAAGGCAGCCGGCGCCAGGTATGTGGTCCCGGTGGCCGAACACCATGACGGATTCGCCATGTATGGCAGCGCCTACACCAAGTGGAATGCCCTCAACATGGGGCCCCACAGGGATGTCATGGCCGAACTGGAAGGAGTCGTGCGCAAAGCAGGGCTCAAGTTCGGCGTGTCCACACACCGGGCCTTCAACTGGCGCTTCTACCGATATGCGCCAGACTTTGACACCTCGGACGAGGGGTACGCTGATCTCTACAGCCCTGTGCACGCCGAGGATGCGCCGGCCAGCGAGGCCTTCCTCGAGGACTGGTATGCCAGAACGAAGGAGCTGGTCGATAGCTTCCACCCAGACGTCCTCTGGTTTGACTTTGGCTGGCATCAGGATGAATTTGCGCCCTACCGGCCCCGGATCACCGCTTACTACTATAACAAGGCCATCGACTGGTGCAAGGGAGTGGTGCTTCAGTACAAGGACAAGCTCCCTGAGGGCGTGGCGGTCTACGACATTGAGCGGGGGAAGCTCGACGACATCCGCAAAGAGTACTGGCAGACGGATACCTCGGTGAGCACCAGATCGTGGTGCTACATCGAGGACGATGAGTTCAAGTCGGTGACCACTCTGGTGCACGACCTGGTAGACATCGTGAGCAAGAACGGGAACCTGCTCCTGAACGTTGGGCCAAGGCCGGATGGCACTATTCCCGATGAGGCAGCAGAGCGACTGCTTGGCATCGGAGAATGGTTGAAGGTGAATGGCGAGGCGATCTACGGAACTCGATACTGGACCATCTACGGTGAGGGCGAGACCACGGTGGGAACGGGTCATATGTCAGAGCGGGAAAGTAAACCCTTCACCGCCGGGGACATTCGCTTCACCACCAAGGGCGATGCGCTCTATGCGATCTGCCTGGGCTGGCCCGGCGAGCAAGCCATCATCAAGTCGCTGGGGTCCAACTCGGCTGTGCGCGCCGAGGGGATCTCCCGCGTCAGCATGCTTGGCGTGGAGGGCTCACTCTCCTGGTCGCAGGATGAAGAGGGCCTGAAGATAAAGACCCCTTCCGTGAAGCCCTGCCTCCATGCCTACACGTTCAAGATCGTCCTAAACGGCAACTGATTGCTGGGATTGTACGGCGACAGCACGTTTGCAGGCCTCGGCTGGAGGAGAATTGACCCGGCGGCAGCTCGAGGCACCAGAGCGGCACAAAGATGGAGCGCCAGCGGCTCGCAGGGCAGGCCCGGGCGAGACGATGGCGCTCCAACAAACCCGTGCTCAAAGGGATGGACATGAGGGTATCAGGGAAAGACAGGACCATTTTGCGCAGGCTGGCAGAGAAACAGGCACGCATAGCAACGCTCCCCGTGCATCGGGAAGCCATCCTGGGGTGGAAGCGGCTCAATCGCCTGGAGCCAGGCAAGCCTATGGTTTGGATAAATGAGATACCCTGGCACGAGATGGACGTGAATGGTGAGCTGACACTCCAGACCAGCGATCCCTTCTGTCGCATCCAGGAACGCAGGCTCCGCATGACCATCTACAAATGGGAGCACATGCGGGGGGATATGGTAGTTGAACCAGTGTTCTACAGTCCGCTGGTGATACATGACACGGGATTCGGCATCAGCGAGGACGTAGACATCGTGAAAACCGACCAGGCAAGCGACATCGTGTCCAGACACTTCCATCCCCAGATCCAGGAGGAGGGCGACATCGAGAGGATAAAGATGCCTCGGGTCACCTATGACGCGGTCGCAACCGAACGGAACCTGTCCTGCCTGGAGAGTCTGTTTGGGGATATCCTCACCGTCGAGAAGCGTGGCGAACCCGGGTTCTGGTTTGCTCCCTGGGACGAGTTGATCCGCTGGTGGGGAGTACAAGCGGCGATGATAGATCTGGCCCTGCGGCCCGAACTGGTCCACCACGCGATGGAGCGACTGGTCACCGCCTATCTCTGTCGTCTCGATCAATACGAGGCCTTGAACCTGTTGTCGTTGAACAACAACAACGTGCGGATCGGCTCGGGAGGGTTGGGCTACAGCGATGAGTTGCCTCAGCCTGACTGCGATCCGGAGCACGTTCGGCCAGTGGATCTGTGGGGATGCGCGGCGGCGCAGATATTCTCGGCTGTCTCGCCTGCGATGCACGAGGAGTTTGCCCTCCAGTACGAAAGACGCTGGCTGCAGCGATTCGGGCTGAACTACTATGGTTGCTGTGAGCCGCTAGACCTCAAGGTGGACATGCTCAAGAGCGTGTCCAACCTCCGCAAGATCTCTATGAGTCCGCTTGCGGATGTGGACAGGGCCACCAAGAACGTGGGCGACCACTATGTCTTCTCCTACAAGCCCAACCCAGCCATTCTCGCAAAAGATACCTGGAACCCGGACCAGGCACGCCGCGACCTGCAGGAGGTCCTGGAAAAGACTCAAGGCTGCATCGTTGAGGTCATCCTGAAGGACATCAGCACGGTTCGCTACGAACCGCAGCGCCTGTGGGAGTGGGCGGACATGGCAGCGGAGGTGACGGGCGAGTTCGCATGAGGAGCGCGCGGAAGCGGGGTGAGAAACGGCTTGGCGTTCCAAGCTCGTCGGCGAGCACCCGTCAGAGTTCCGAAGCGATCGCCCGCCAGGTCGCACCACGAAGAGTCCACAGGGGTTTGCCAGGCCGGGGATTCAAGGGAAGCACAGCCCTTCGCCATCATAGACCACTGCAGGAAGAGGCGTGGCTTCAATTCGTTGCCTCAAGGGCGAGTCTTGGGGCACAAAGAGCGCACTCAAGGGGTCTTCATAGAGCATGACCCACCCCGGCTTCAGCCTCAGCAAATTGTAGGTGGCATCTGCTTTCTTGACCAGCGCGAGATCCGTGTCATGCTCCTCAAGGAGTGCGTCCCACTGCCCCACCCCGGTCATGAAGCGCAGGTTCTCGCGGTACATTTCTTCTGAATACACCGTCTCCCGACGGCCGTCCAGAGAGACCTTGATTCGCGGGCCTAGGTGCCATATGGCGTACTCGCCCCAGTTGAAGTGAATGGCCAGGTTTCCCTGGGGGACGCTCGCCTTTATGAGAGCAATGGCCCGCACAGGATAGTCTCCTCCCTCAAGTTGAATACAGGCCAAGGCACGAAACGAGGCCCCAATGAGAGCAACTCCAAGAACGCAGGAGAGGCCCAGCAGCAAGCGCACCAGGCGGGGCTTGGGCCCGGCACGTGGACTCTGGCCCCTCAATCGGGGCCGCCTCTCCCACACATCTTGTATGTGCTCTCCGCATATGACCGCAGCAGCCACTGCAAACAGGGAGAGGTGGCGGACGGCTACCAGCGGGAGCAGGGCGGTGCACGCGTAGACCATGAGCAGCGCCGGTGGACGCTCGCGCCTGCTGCCTAAGAGCGCGGCCGAGCTTATCACCAGGAGAACCACATATATCGCGCCCAGCGTCGAGATGATACCTATGGGACGCCATTCGGTGATCTCGGGCCTGGGCACTGTTGCCGTGCGCAACAAGAACCGCCACAGATCGAGACCGTACGGGTTCAGGAGGGTGACCAGCAAGGCGGCCAACGTTGCGCCAAGCTTCAGCAGATGGCTCGATGACAACAACTCCCTTGCGCGACGGGCTCGCACGAGCAGCACTACAGAGTCGGCCACAAGCCATAGCAGGACTATCAGGGCGCCAGCGATGAACCCCCCGTGCGCGTTGCACCAGATGACGAAATAGAGCGGCATGGCAAGAAGCAACAGCGGACTATGGTGGTGCGCCATGGATAGACTGAGCATAGTAAAGGTGAAGAACAGCAGAGTGAACAACTGGGGCCTTACCGTTCGAAGCGTTGGCAGGAGAGGGATGGCTAGGAGCAGTGACACGACCGCCGCCATGTATATCCTGACACCACGCCGCCTCAAGTAGAGATACGTGCACAGAACGGCCAAAAGCCCTATGGCGAGCTTCAACAAGACCAGCCCTGCCGATCCTGCAACGTCGAACACCCAAGAGAAGACCACTTCCGCCAGCCATTCATGGTTGATCCACACCTGACCGCTGGTCAGGTAAGAGTAGGGGTCGATGGTAACGACCTCCCTCGCCTTCCGAATGTCCTGCCCGAACCTGAGGTGACCCCACAGGTCAGGATCTGCGGCAGTGCCAGCAAAGATGTAGGCGACCACGGCAAAGATCATGAAGGCTATGCTGATGTTCCACCATCTGACAAGACGGCTGTGCTCGGCGGCCACTTTGCTCGGTTCACCCGCTGATGTAGCAGACATGTTCTCTCTCCGGTAAGACGTGGAATGCACACGCAATGTCGCCCATCATTCGCCGGCCGTCAATTGACAGCCCGCACTCTGAGCTTTCTGGCTCTTTTTGCGATCATTCTCCTTATCTTCTTGTAGGATGGAGGCGGCCCAGTTCTCACCTGTCTTCCGTCTATGAACAGGCCATCGGCTATTCCCCAACCCAAGAGGACTTGCCTGTCGAAGGTGTTGATCCCCTGGAACACCACCTTGTCCCCCAGTTCGAACGCGGCTCTCTTTGCTCGCTCAAAGACCAGGTTCTGAGCCGGACACCATCCGTTCAAGAACGCGGTCACCGTCACCTGGCCGGGCATGGCCCCCGGCCTCTTCTTCTGCTTGATCCATTTCGGAGCAACTGCGTCATCGGCAAAGGGCTTCCAGAGGAGTACCTGCATTCCTTCTTTGTCTACCCGCGTGTAGCCCTGTTTCCTGAACCACGATGCCTTCATGAAAAACGGCAGCGTCACACCCCAGGCGACCAGGCCCTTGGCGCCCAACTCTTTGGCGTCGGCTTCGGCGGCACGGAGCAGAGCCTTCCCCATGCCCCGTTTCTGAAAGTTCCCCCTTCCCTTTCTGTAGCCGTGAACCCAGATGCAATTGACAAAGTAGAGGTCTCTGCTCTCGGCAAAGGATTCCTCGATGGGGACATACTGGATCATTCCGCCGACCTGTCCCTGGTCGTCGAGCGCCAGCTTTACCCGGAGACCTCTGTCCTTCATCTTCCTGTACCAGGTCTCTTTGTGGTCGCCTGCCTCTTTCATCTCTTCGCACCAGTCCTCGAGGCACACGAAGTAGAGTCGTTCATGCTCCTCGGTGAGATCGATCACTCTCATCTTGTTCCCTCCAGACCCCCGAGGCCGCTCCGCCCACGGGTAGCCAAACCGTGAATGTGCTGCCTCTGCCCGGCTCGCTCTCTACTTCGACCTTGCCGCCATGCCTCTCCACCAACAGCCTGACTGCCGCCAGACCCAAGCCGATCCCCCTGGCCTTGGTGTTGAACAGCGGCTCGAATATCCTCCCCAGGTTCCCTTCGAGAATGCCCGAAAGGGCGCCCCGCACGGTATCGTTGACCTGGAGCTGCACATGCACCGGTGGCCTTGATCTGGCAAAGTCGAGAAGGTCCTGGACGATTTTGGCGCAGTTGCTGGCCTCCAGATTCAGGATGTCCAGGGTGTCTTTGACCTCAGGCTCGGGCTCCTCCAGCACCATGTTGAGGTAATAGACGGCGTTCTTGATGGCTCCCAGGGGGTTGCGCAGCTCGTGGCTCATGGCCCCGGCCACCTCCCCGAGGAGGGCCAGCTTCTCACTGCGCAGCAGTTCCTCCTGGGCCTCCCGGAGCTCTCTGGTGCGCTCCTCCACCATCTCCTCCAACCGCTCCGAGTATTCTTCGAGAGCTTGCTGTGCCAGCACGCGGTCAGTGACGTCACGAGACACACCCACCAGCCCCACGACCGCGCCGCTGTCATCCCGCAGGGGGACCTTGCTGGTCAGGAACCATCGCTCCTCGCCGTCGGGATCTATGACCATTCCCTCACGGCTTATCAGGGGCTCGCCCGAGCGAAGCACCTGCATGTCGTCAGCATAAAAGTATCGTCTGGCCAACTCCTCGGGATAGAGATCTAGAGCTGTCTTGCCCACCTCCTGTTCCGGGCTGTCCAAGCCAACGAGTCGCGCATAGGCAGGATTGCTGACCAGGTAGCGGGCCTCGGCGTCTTTGACAAACACCGGGTCTGGCAGAGTGTCCATCAAGGTGCGCAACAGGTTTCGCTCGGCGGCCAGCGCCTCCTCTGCTCGCTTGCGTTCGGCCTCCGACGTCGCCAACTCGGCGACCTTCCGGCGAAGCCGGGCCAACTCACGGAGGAGTTGCTTCCTCGACTTGCCCTCGTCTTCCATCACACCTACCTCCAGAAACGAGTGTCGATCTCACCCAAGGACCGATCGACACGAGCCCGCACTCTCTCTCAGCTCAGAAAGTCTCTCCTCTCTTTCAAGCCACATGGCGCTTTGTGATGTCGCTGATAAGGGCGACGTCGTCGCGGGCAGACTCGACA
>SDBU01009441.1_pt1 | contig 10927 bp, 17 predicted proteins | sample 2277071 | NCBI WGS metagenome assembly SDBU01 (sample SAMN10397929, study PRJNA504765) | marine sediment metagenome | isolation source: marine sediment core GS08_GC12, 126 cmbsf | place: Arctic Ocean: Gakkel Ridge, Loki's castle | collected 2008
AATGTTTGCGTAAAAACTCTCGCTGCGTTTTTGTTGGATATATTCTATATTTAAAGGCTCTAAGCATCTCACTTTATATTTGCCTTTGAACTTACAAAAGCGTTGCCTCATTTGTAAAGCTAGAATTTTGCCTAGGTGGCCGTTGCGTCCTGGTCCTCAACACCCTCTATATGGGCGGTTAGGCATATGCGGAGATCTTTTTGGAACTGGTCGACAAAAGATGGGTCGTGTGGATTGTAAGTTGTGCGTATGAGCTGCGTTTGGGTGATTCGCTTCCCCTTGAAGTACATGGAATCTTCCCTCACAACGTCATCTTCTTCGCCGATAACGTACGCGATGGTTCTAATGCCACGATCTAAGGAGGCCAAGAAATCCCAGTTCATTTCAAACTTGACTTTCATTGTCGTATCGTCTTTAAGGAATAGGGATATAGTGCCCACTGACGTCCTGCCTCGTTTGAGTTTGATATTTAAGTCGCCCTCGCTAAGGGCTCGCACGTCGTTTGCGCCGAGCTCATTTAGGCCTTCTTGTGCGGCCTCTCTGAGTAATTCTACCCACTTCATTTTAATAACCTATGCTTTCCCTTACCGTTGCTGTAGCTCCACCACCGGACTGCCTTCTTCCACGCTTCATACCCCCGCTCGTAAGCGGATTCACCATGCTCATAACACATCCACCCAAACTCGTCAAGTATCCAGGTTGGGGCGAGAGATTCCCTGGAGCGCTCTTTACTACATAGCCTGCACCTGGCGCGGGGCGAATTGGTTTCCATACTAGTACAATACTAATTTTTGGGAGGTCCGTAGAGTAGTAGTGCATGTAATGTCTTTATGATGCTCTTTTCAAGGTTTTCGAGGTCTTCGGGATTTTTTAGATTGTATTGGCGTGGGCTACCGTCCAGAAAAAGAGTGTCAACAAGCGTGCCGCCGCGTGGTTTTAGTTGGAATCTAAAGTCATCTTTTCGGTTTGGGGCCGTTACTGTTAATGTGTCACCCCGTCGGTGGGGGTAGAACTTTCCCCGTAGGCTGCGGTCGCCCTTCACTATACCCAGCAGAATGTCAAACAACACGTCCATGACATTCGGGTTTTGGCTGTCGTGCATGTCCACGCTTCCATTTTACCATGAGGAACGCTTTTTGAGAAGCATTCCCAACAAAAAAGAAATACATGCCAATATGCGCACAGTTCGCTCCCTATACTTCCCGTGGATTCCACGCCATGTTATAATAATGTACAAACACACCGCTTTGTAGGAGCACCATCTATGTATAAAACGAAAACGGTTGTATTGGCGATTAAGGCGCTAGGCGGAGAATCCAGCCTTGAGCATATAGCCGTGAAATGCGCGGAAATCGATCCCAAACAGTTCAAATTCAAGCATTACGACCACCCAAACGCCCATACCGTCCGACGAGCGCTATCCCAGGCCGTACTGAGCAAGTACATCGACAGGGTCGGCAAGGGCGAATGGAAGATAACCGACATCGGACTTACACACGTCGGAGATACGAAAGTCGAGCAAGTGTCCACCTCACTTGGGGTATTCGATCCCAAGAAATTCTCAATAAAAGTCAGAAACTCAGCGCTATATAGGGATTTTGTCGAAATCGGTTCGGTTAGCGACTGGGACAAGTTCTGCTTTGTTATCGATTGCAGCCCGGATATGGATGAGGAGGCAATCGCTATTAAATATAAAAGATTCCGCGAGAAGATCGACGCCATGAAGGACATGGATGGCGTGGAAAACCTTGTGAAATTCGCTGAGCTGTGTGGAAACGTACTGAGAGAGAGGGAGAGCAATGAATAACGAAACCGCCGCAACCGATCACGGGATTGTCAAGAAGAACGTTAAGTACGATCCTTATTATGTCTACGCGCTGCGTAGATCTGCTGTTAAGGGTATATACGCCGCGTTGGTGGAGCTGCTAACCAACTGCGTAGATGCGTATAAAAGGAGATTTGAGGCTGGCAAGCGAGTCAGTTTCGGCGGCACCATACTGGTAGAGTACAATACGGGGCGCCAGAAGAAGGTTCGTGGCGGCAAAAGGACCAAGAAGCAGGTCATCGTCAGAGATATGGCTTTTGGCCTTGATGCCGAAGAACTGGAAGAGTGCTTTAGCATCAAGGGCGGCGCTACGCAGTACGTAAAGGGTCGCGGCAGCCATGGGTGCGGAGCGAAGGACTGCGCAGACATCTCGGTGATGACGATAGAGTCGGTTCGAGATTTCACCTACTACAAGGTCAAGTTATATTGGGATCACGAGACGAAACGGCTCGTATTCGATCCCATTGAAGGGTTCGATAAAAAAGTCCGGGTGAGCGCCAAGAAAACGAAAGAAATGGGCCTCTATGACGCCGGTATGTCGATCACCATGGACATCGACCCCGACGTTACGCTACCGCAGTTTGACAACTTTATAGACAACATCCGGGATCTTTTCCCACTTCGCGATTTTGTCATCCAGCACGCAAGCTTTGACATAAAGGTCCGCAAGGATGGTGGCAAGGAAAAGCGCGTAACCTTTAAATATCCGGAAGCCGAGGAGCTTCTAAACGTCGAGTACATGGTGCCCGGCTATAATGTTCCGGCACATTTTAAGGTTTTTCGCACCGAGAAGCCGATGCCGCGTGCGGACGCGCCGCTACTCAGCATCCCCGGCATCCTGATTTCCTCCAACTATTCCATACACGAATGTTCTTTCCTGGATCATATAGATTCGCCTGATCTCTATCACTACTACGGCAGGATAGAGTGCCCGCACATCAACGTCCTTATTAAAGAGACCCGCGACAAAACTAAAACCGCAGAGAACCCGTCGCTCGTTGTCGATGTTGGCCGCAGGCCGAGGTTGGTAAGAGAACACCCCTTCACGAAAAAGCTACTCGCCCACCCCAAGAAATTGTTCAAAGAGATAGTCGCGCAGCACTCCGATAAAAGGAAGGCCACTATAAACCACGAGCTCAACGAGCGGCTAAAGAACGCTGGGCGCGAGATGAGAAAGATGCTCGACGAACTCCTGGAATACGACGATGAAGTTGAGAACTTCGGTCCGATTGGCCCAGACGAGATCACAGCGATGCCTTCGGGCAACACGTACACGATAAAGGCCCAGCACCCATGGAGGTTCAACGTATTCGCGGGTGCAAACCATTTCAAAGAGGGAGGCCCCAAAGTCGAGGTGAAAGTTGAGCTCGATAGAGAGGGGAAGATTATGTCGCCGTCCTGGACGTCCCGATATATCGAAGTGCCCGAGGTACAATTTAAGAAGCAGGCCAACAGCAGCACCCACTACGCCAACATCATTTTATATGGTAAGCGACCGACCGGCGACAAAGACCAAATCCTTATCTCCGTGCTATTCAACGGCGTCACCGTCGTTGAGAAAATGGTAACGATCATAGCGGATAACCACAAATTCAAGCACGGAGTAGATCTGGAGTTTGTGAATCAGTCCGCAACTGTCGTCTATGGTAAGAGGCGCCATTTGAAACTGCGCGGGCGCTTGAAGGCGAAGCCGAAATCCAAGCAGGGCTTGTTAACGCCGAGTGACAAGGCTACAGTCAAGATCCGCATAGCCCGCATCGGGGGCGTGAGCGTAAAGAAGAAAGGGAAGAAGGGGAAGGCAGTAGACCACCCCATAAGTTACGAGCTCAATGCGGTTTTCACCATGAAAGAGGCTGGCAGCAATTACGCGGAAGCCATTATCCCCATTAATGGTGACGAGCTACACGGCAAGGCTAAAATAACCGCAACCGTGAGGGGCACCACCGCAACCATACCAATTGAAGTGATAAAGAGGGCGACGCAGGACATTGGCCACAGCGCTAACGACATCACATTTGACCTTGTAAGCCAGGACTCCGACAGGGGGCCAGCCAAGTGGGTCAGTGATGGCAAGGTCGAGATTTATGCCCTTCACCCGGACATCTCGTCCATGCTGGGAAGTGAAGCCGACGGATGGCCGAACCAATCGTCACCATTTGCCAGGCTTATTATAGCGCGCATTTTGGCGTGGGCGCTGGCGAAGCGCGTGGTGAGAGAAAGAGCGGAGAAAATAGCCGAGTGCGACATGACTGGGGAAACGCACCCCGGAATCTTGGTCGATGATGTTGACGCAGCCGTAGAAGGCATGCGTAAGAAGTGCATAGAAAAGCTTACCGACAAGCTTATACCCAAGAAAGAACAGAAAACCCTCTGGTAAGGTGAAAGATGCCCAAGGCAATCGTCATAGTTGCGCTGATTAAGGAAGATAAAACGTGGGAGGAAGTGCGCATAGAATCGGACGGCGCAAATCTCTACAACGTTTTCCAAAACGCCGAGGACGAGGCCCGGATGAACTTAGGGGATGATCTTCCAAAGGACGTAATGGCGATTACTGCTATACGCGCCGAATGGCTGGATGCGGAGGAACAGGAAGACACCGAGTGGGAATGGCACAACGGGGAGATGTTTGACCTACCAGAGGAGCTGCGAACCTTCCGTATCCAGCATTATAAAGACATCTTCAAAGGCTGGTGGGAGCGCGTCGACAAGGCTAGCACCAATGCTGGGATCCTCATTCTAAGAGAGCGCTGGCGGGGCCGGGTGAAAGGCCCCATCGTCGCCGGGTGTGTGATGGAGCATACCAACTACTTTACGCGGTTCAAAGATTTCGTGGTCCTGCCGGAGCATCGCGGCAAAGGCTACGCCAGAAAAATGATGGAGATGTTGGCCAGCTCAGCGAAAACATGGGATAGGGGCTTGCTTGCGAACCGCGAGAAGCCAAAAGACATCGATATGATGTACCTTAGAAGCCTAATCTACCTCGATGCCGACGGGAAAGGCCCAGAGTTTGAGTTCGGGAAATTTCTCAGGAAAATGGGCTTTACGCCGCAGCCATTCAATAGACACCAACTTACCGAGGGTGAAGTTGAGGCCCTGGACGCCTACACTAAATTGTATCCGGAATCCGTGGACGATCTGCGAATCTTTACAAAGATGGTCGTCGATAACGGTGTCACGCTAAAACCCGAGAGCGAAAAAGAACTGCAATCGTTGACTGCCGGGCAGTGGGAAACTGCTATGGGCGCGCTAAAAACGAAGCTAGACAACTTCGAGAGATCGGGCAGGGTCAGCTATCGTTACGATCTGTGTGATGTTTGTAAAAGCATGGCCAGCGACGAGCAGGATAGTGAGAACTGCAAGAAGTGTTACATCCACACGACTTGCACGGAGCCCTTTCGGGAGCAGTGCAGGTTTAAGGAAGATTATCTAATAAGTGCTGCTTATTTCAATGAAATGAAGAGGTTTATGGAAAGCCACAGGCCGGAGGGGGAGTGAAGCCCAAACTCTTAAAGAGGCTTCTGTGTGAGGGCCAAGAATCTCTAAAGATGGTGCCGCCAAATTCTAAGTCGTATATTCTGCATCCATACCAATCCAAACTGGTCGACGATATATTAAATTCCACGCGCAATAACGTAGTCATCTTTGAGAACATTGCGCGGTGGGTCGATAACAAAAACAGAAAGATGAAAACCAAGCTAGATCGTTTTCTCGAAAAACTTGCGTTTGGCCCATCGACCAACTATAATGATTTTTTCGAAATGTTGATGAAAAACCCAACAGTGGGAGAAATCCTAAACAAAACAGACCTTGACCCCATTGGGGAGTTAGCGGACCTTAATACTTGTGGGAGAAAATTATGGGTTGGAAAGCGATGCAATGCTGGATTTCTGGACACGAAATGGTTCGGGGCCGTTGTAGGCGCTGCGGACATTCTGCTACAACTCCGACAAGATCACCCCAAGCGGCCAAACTGACGGAGGACGAACTAAGAGAGAAAGCGGGCATGCCAAAAAAGAAGCGCGTCGGGGTGAGGGAAAGAATTGAGATGCTAAAGCGGCAAGCTCGGGAAGACAGGAGAAACACATGATTTGGATTATCGCCATACTAGTGATTGTTATCATGGGGTTGCTGGCGTACTGTGTGAAGCTAAGAAACGGCATGAAAGCTCTATGTAATGGTTACGAAGAAGCATGCTCGGATTATGAGTGTGCTATTGAGACCTATAAAGTTAGAATTGTAAACCTACAGAATGGTGAAGATGCCGGGTGCTAAGGCTTCTCGGCCCAATTGTTTTCCCAGCAGTTTTTGCTGTGTACTACTCCGCCTGTTTCTCCAGCCTCCGCCTTGGCTCCTTTGGCTTTAGTTTTAGCTAGTGCTTTCTTTTTGCGTAAATTATCAAACAAGCCTTCCTCAATCTCTTCTAAGCCTAACGCACGCGACAATAAGATATTAAAAGGTTCGCGTCCTGATTCGTTCATTAAAGCCTCCTTTACTTATATATTTGCTCCATTATTTGAAGGCTATCGAGGCAAATATAAAGTATGCAACGCGACGGACAGGGAGGTACGATGTTACATAATAAAACCATCAAAATGCGGCTGCCAAGCAAGCTATTAGAGCGGCTTCATAAAGAAAAGAACCGGACGGGCGCCCCGGTAGCAGAAATACTGCGTAGAGCTGCAGATGCTTATTTGAAGGAACGGGAAAAGAAATAATGAGAAAAGCCTTCCAATATAGAGCTTACCTTAATAAAAAGACCCAGGCTAATTGCCTCCAATGGCTTAACCTCTGTAGGTTCCTTTATAACTCCGCTCTTGAACAAAGAATTACCGCTTATAAACATGGTGTAAACATTTCTAAGTATAGTCAATCGAAAGAACTCCCCGAGACTAAAAAACAGCTTCCCGAATTTAAACAAGTAGGCTCACAGTGCTTGCAGGATGTGATAGAGCGCCTTGATAAAGCCTACCAGGCATTTTTTCGTCGTATTAAACTAGGAGAAAAACCGGGTTTTCCTCGCTTCAAAGGAAAACATCGATATAATTCTTTCACGCTTAAACAGCATGGTTGGAAATTAGAAGGCAAGCACCTCATCATTAAAAATATTGGTAGGTTTAAGCTCCGCCTTCATAGACCTATTGAAGGCAATATTAAAACCGTTACAGTCAAAAGAACTCCTACAGGCAAGTGGTTTGTTGCATTTAGTTGTAATGGTGTTCCCGAGAGAAAACTTTCAAAAACCAATAAAGCAGTTGGAATTGATGTTGGGCTAAAACATTTTCTCACTGACTCTGATGGCCATGTAGTCGAGAGTAAACAGCATTTCAGGAAATCTGAAAAGCTCCTCAGGCGGAGGCAGCGAAAGCTTTCTCGCAGGAAAAGGGGCTCAAAAAGAAGGAACAAAGCCAGAAAGCTGGTCGCCCAAATACACGAAAAGATATCTAATCAACGTAAAGATTTCCTTCACAAAACTGCAAATTACTACATACAACGCTACGACACGATTTGTATTGAAAATTTGAGCATCAAAAATATGGTACGAAGCAGGTATCTTGCAAAATCCATTTCTGATAGTGGGTGGGGTATATTCTTTGGTTTTCTATCCTACAAAGCGGAAGAAGCTGGTAGAATAATAATCAAGGTAGATCCCAGTTATACTAGCCAGAAATGTTCAGGATGTGGGAAGATAGTCAAAAAGAGCTTATCCACTCGCACCCATTGTTGCACGCACTGCGGTTTGATTCTTGATAGAGATTACAACGCCGCGTTAAATATTCTTCGGGCCGGGCAGGCCCGTCGGGCGCTAACACCAACAGTTGGTGTAGCCTGAAAACTCGTAGTAAAGAGGGTGCCACGTTGAGCTCGCGCGCCGTGGGGGAGCGCCCCCAGGTGCAAGGATCCCAGGTTGCCACTGAAGCAGCCAAAGAAAAAGCCAAGGGCCTCATCCTTCCCGCGCTTCGCGCCCCGTGTTTTAATGGGTGTGAACGATGAAGGAAACCCCCGGGAGGAAGGCAATGAAACTCGACAACTTATCGGAAGAACAGCAACAAGGGCCAGACATGCTCGAAGTCATGGAAATGGCCATTCAAGATATGCTTGAGGAGCTTGGGTTAGACGAAGATTTTCACGTTGAGCTCGCGCGCCGGCAAAAAGAAGAGGATCTCCAGGCGTGGGGAACGCCCCAGGTGCAAGGATCCCAGGTTCCTTCGCCATTGAAGCAGCCACCAAAGAAGCCGAAAGGCCTCGTACTCCCCGGACAGCCGGAGCCAGAGGAAGAGGAAGAGAAGGAAACCGAGGAGGAGCGCCTGGCTAGAATCAAGAAAGCCCTCAACAAGAAATCCATCGCCCCTGCTGCGGACGAGGATGAACTCAGAATCGGCATCAACCCGAATTCGATGTCTATCGCCCTTGAGGACATCGGCCAAGTTGTCGTTAGAATCGTTCCTCTCCGAATCGACGTCGGCCCAATCATGGGCGTTACAGCCGAGTGGAAGGCTGACTTTCAGGGTGGCGAGCCCGTCCGCGCCAGAAAAATCTCAACCTACATGGCGACACCCGACCGCGACGTATACGAAGAACTCAAAACGGACCTGTTCGATTTCTTAAAGGACTTCGCGGCGTGGATGCTTTGATGCGAAGCCGTTAGTACCTGTACTTCACTTTCTTGCCCTTAGTCTTCTTGGCCTTTGGTAGTTTTCTAATAATCCTTCTCAGGGTCCGCTTCGCCATTGTAAACACTTTCTCGTAGGCCTCCGGATCCCCAACCCAGATATCCTTGGGCTGAGGTATTCCGCCACTGTACACATTTGTACGGAAAATAAATTGTCCGTTATAACAAAAGATCTCCATTATAGTCTTACCACCAATCCGGTCTTTAAATGCAATGTGTGATCTAGTCATTGGAGAAAAAGAGATCTCTTCCTTAAACATGGGTTTTACTCTCTTAAACTTAAAGGATATCTTGCCCGGATTAAACTCGGCATTATATAGATCCCTGAGGATTTCTTGCGAGAGTTCTGTGTCGGTTTGCTCAACGCTCAATATACACCTTGATGTAGTGTCGTACGTCTTCTTCGAGCTGCGCGAGCCCCTCGTCCGTTGGGGCGTACTGCCGTTTGATTTTCGTATCCATGGGTGGGTAGTCGTGCATGGTTCCTATCCCAGCAACGCTCTCCACAGAAACCGCAAACCCAAAATCCTCGATCCGCACCTTTATCATGTACCTACCGGGCCTCTCGTCGATGCCCTGGCGCAGGCCGTGGTCGCCTCTCATCATCCGAGGCTTTCCTATAACCAACGTGCTTTTATGGCCGCGCATAGTAGAGAATTTACGCATTATAGCCGATGTGCTTGACACAATCTCGTAAAGCAACGGACGCAAAATATCCATCCACTCCGGGTTCTTATTTTCTATGAGATTATCGAGGCGCACGCCCTATCCATTTCTGTGTTTCTGCAAGAGAAGATTCCGCCTGGAGCGCCCTTTCTTGCCACATGGCCTTAAATTCGTTCATTATTTCTACCGCCAGAGCGGCAAGTTTGTCTTGTAGCTGCGGGTCGTTCAATGAGAACTTTCTCTCATCTACGCTCCAGGTTTCCCACGAGACTGCGATAACATCCTTGTGGACGTCCACGTAAAAAAGAGGCTTACCTTCCACCCTCGACCCAATGACAGCCAGATCCGCGTTGCTGCGCCTAGCGCGGTTCTCGCTGGCCTCTATGCCGTCGATTTCGTTCAGCATGGCGTGCACTACTTCCAGCGGTGTGACGTCGCCGTCTATATATTCGTCGTCTACATGTTCCATTAGTCTCTTCTCCATCTAATCGCTTTTCTGATCGCTTCGGTAATCTGTTTTTCTATATTTGGGTTTTCAAGCATCCCAAAGTAATCCGGACGCGTTTGCGCCCTGCTGAAACCAAACTCGTCGGCTGTATTGCCGTATATGCCTGGGCCGCCCCTATGTATAGAGGTCGGAGGCATGCCTTTTGTGTCTACGTAGTAGATCACATAAAAAGTAACAGGCTCCGGGCGATGAAAAACGGGCGGCGCGACGCGCTTTTTGTCGGTAGAAAGGGTTCTGCCGTTGTTTTTAAGGACAATAGACGGCCACGTGGTATTCTCGCCCCCCATTACCTTATGCGTCACATTGGCAAATTGTGGTTCTGTAGCCAAAATTTCCTTGATAAGGGCTTCTAGGATGTCCAGCATTCCGACGTTCAATCTCCCCACCGCTCTAGCTTTGTAGCCACATCTATTTCCTTGGCGAGTTGTACAATGATGCGCGAGAATCTCTCATGGCCTTCTGGGTCTTTGAAATCCACAAGCATACCCGTCGCGCCGTACACCTGCTTATCTTCCGTGGTGGCTTCTTCAACTTCGCCCTCGTACGTGAATCTTCTAGCCCACCCCTCCGCGTCAATAACCACTCCGCCTTCTGGTTGCTTCCACGAGTATATGATTATTTCGCCGGTGGTATACCCCTCGTACGCGTCCTCGCCAGTGACGTCTACTCTCTTCTCTACGACAAACCTATCGGGCGTCTTGGCTATGTTGTATATGTTCCACCCAGGGAGCTTTATGTCGTCTATGAGTTCCCGCACCATAACTTCCGCGATGTCCAGGGTGGTTATGCTTTCATCCACGCAATATGATCCTTCTGGCATTCCCTAACAAGCTTCCCAACTTTATTTTCGAGTTCGGGGTCGCCAAGGTTGAACATGTAGTGGTGAGGTTTTTCTTTAATGCCCTGCCACATGTCAGAATACTCGATGTCCAAACCTTCGCGGACGTCCATAATAATCAGCGAATCGCCGGCCCAATGTGTAACCACCACCCTGCAGACGGGGTCGATGTAGGCGTAGTAGTCGGAGTCAATAATGTGGGGCTCCACAAGCTGGAGTAGCAGAAGGCTGCGTGTCATGATCAACCCTTTCGTGCTGATTCTTGTGGGCACGTGGCTCATCGTATCTCCTCAACTGGCGGCATTCTAAACTTCCTCAACTTGAGATTTATCTGCTCCATGTGCGCTTCCGCCTCCTTGACTGCGTCCATATATCTCAACCTGGATTCCTTCAGCGCTTTTATGAGAGCCTCCTTTAATT
>SDBU01009442.1_pt1 | contig 10925 bp, 7 predicted proteins | sample 2277071 | NCBI WGS metagenome assembly SDBU01 (sample SAMN10397929, study PRJNA504765) | marine sediment metagenome | isolation source: marine sediment core GS08_GC12, 126 cmbsf | place: Arctic Ocean: Gakkel Ridge, Loki's castle | collected 2008
GATTTTCGGTGTAATGCTGGGGCTGCTGGGTTGGGCCTACGGCGAACCTCGCCTGGGCACCGTGGTGGCCTTGGCCATCGGCGCCACCATGTTCATCTCTGCCCTGCTGGGGACTCTGGTCCCGGTAATCCTGCGGCGGTTGGATGTGGACCCGGCCGTGGCCACCGGCCCCTTTGTCACCACCAGCACCGATGTACTCGGGGTGCTGATCTATTTTCTGTTGGCCAAAAGCCTTCTGGCGCTATAGTCAACGTAGCTGGGGTGGACGGGGAACGGGGATCTTCCAGGGCAGCCTGGTTACTGTTGGCACTGGTGGTCTATGGGCCGCTGGTGGCTGCAGCCCAAAGCCGCACTTATGTGGTGAGCTGGCTGGGGTTGCCGGTGGTGGACGTGACCATCACGCACAGCCCGCAGGACAGCTTGCGAAATAGTCATTATCAGGCCCGGACCAGGCCGTGGTTCAACTCGTTCTACTCGGTAGACAACCAATATTGGATCTTTCAAGATACTCTGACTGGGCAGCTAGTTCGATACCGCAAGCAGATTAAGGAGCGAAACCGCCGGCGGGAATTTGAGGCCCGGTATCGGTTTGACATTGGACAGGTAGTCTACTCCAACGGGGCCACCCGCCCACTTGAGCCGGGCGACCAGGGTCTTCTCAGCGCCCTGCAATGGGTTGAGAACTACAGCTGGGAAACCGGTCGGCAGCGGGAACTGGTGGTGGAGGTGGAGGGGGTATTCTGGCTGGTATCGGCGGGGTGTGAAGAAGTCCGGCAGAGAGATGATTCGCTGTCAACCGTGGCGCGGGTGACTGCCCGTTTCGAGCATCAACTGCGTGGTGAACCGGTTCTGAGCAGCACCGACCTGCTCACCGCCCTGCTCCCGGGCCCAGGGCACGAGCTACGGTTCGAACTGGACCTGGAGCGCCACTTGGTACTGTCGCTGGAATTCGGCTCCTTGCCATTTGTGGTGCGGGCCCGGCTCGTACCTGAAGAATGACCCGCTCTTGGCTATGATTTATTGGTGGTAATGCAATGTGGTCCAACATGAAGGATTTTTTCCGGATCTACTGGCGGTCAATCGCTATCGTTTCCGCTCTGGCGGCGATGGTGGCGGTGGGGCTACTTCTGAAGATCGACGCCAAGGTAGTGGCCTTGTTTGCTCTGGTGATCGGTTTCGTTACCAACGGCTTCGTGGCCCTGGCAACCTTGACCTCTTTGATTCCAATAGTGGGGCCGATACTGGTCAAGGTCCTCTCCCTGCCCCTATTCTGGTTGCTCAACACCACCGGATATTTCGCTTCACTGGTAGCCATTAAGAAGGGCTTTCGGGCCGAAGTGATCAATAACCGGTTGCTGACCATCATGCTCTTGATCGGCATTGTAATAGGTTATATTCTCGGCAACTTCCTGCCCCTGAACTAGACGCAGTCACGACCCCCCGGTCCGCCACAGGGAGCCTGAGGCGACTTTGACCATCATTGCGTAGGGGAATCCCCCACAGGAATATCAGGTCTAACCCTACAGCGTCATACCGGCTGATTTACTACATTTCACTTGCGCAAATGCTGCTGGAAAGTGGTGATTTTTTCAAATATGTGTTGGGGGTCATTTTTTTTAAAATCTCCATGGTATATTGGCCGACAATGTCAAACGATTTCTATAGGTGGCGAGCAAAGTTTCTGAAACCCACGCGACGATCAAATTCGGGAGGTGTGCAATCAAGAGAGTAAGTATTTGGCTGTTGGGGCTGATGTTGGGATGATCAGCTCGTATACTGCCAGCACACTGAGCAAACTTTAGGTCTGAATGTCGCTGTTTGGATATTCGGGCGTTTGGCGACACAATATACAAGGGAGGATCATGGAATGAAAAAGAAGGGGTTTCTGCTGTTTATTCCGCTGCTGGTTTTTACAGCCCTGCCGGCCAAGGACACGGACGGTGGAATGAGAGCAAGCATTACACGACAAAAACTGGCAGCTGATGCGGCCAACGTGGTCGCTGCCGGCAGCCGTCAGTTGCGACAACGACCGATCTCCCGGGAAAAGGCCGTAAGCTACCCATTCCTGGGAGAGCTCAGGATCAGAAAACCAGGGGATGCCAGCCGGTTCCAGGTTCTAGGAACGGCCGGGATTATTCCGGTTGAGATAACTGACGTAAGTGGTACGGCCATCAGTGAATATGTGGTAGGTGATACTATTGTCATTACTATCACCTATGGCGACTCGGTCTGGATAGAGCCGTACGTCGACGATGGAGACGGGATCTTCGATAAGGAAACGGACTTCTACTTCGCCCCCGATGATCCGAAAGACGGTGAGGAAGGAATCATCATAAAAGACGGTGACGATGATGACGAAGACGACGCCACCGGTGTCTGGCAGATCACTTTCGATACCGGCAAGTCAGATGAAGGGGACATACTCTTCAGCCTCCAGGGGGTCAAGATCTTTTTCAGCCTGTTTAACAATGATTCGACGGATACGGGCCTGGACACACTGGATGTGTTGCCCCTGGTTTCTACAACCAGCCTGTCAGGTAAAGTGACCAAGTTTGATGCTTCTCCGGCCCCCAATATGGTCATGGTCGCTTTTCCCGAACAGACGATGAAGATGGAAGGCCCGCCGGAAAGTTTGTTCATTACCGTGACAGATGCGACGGGAGATTACACACTCTTCCTCGAAGACGATGCCGCCGATATTGGTTTTACCCTCTTCACTTTTGATTTGTTAAGGCAGTACGGCGGCCTGTTTCCCGACCCACTGATGGTCAAGCAACTTGTGGCCAGCGGCGATAGCCTGATCAACCTGGACTTTGTCCTCGTGGAACCTACCGCCATTATCAGCGGTGTCCTTACGGATGAGCTCGACAGCCCTATAGCCGACGTTTGCATCTTAGCCGGTATAGGAGAAGGGCCGTTTGAGGCGGAAGCCACTACTGATGTTGACGGCAAATACGAAATACCGGTCATTTCGGGTTGGTGGCATGTCCGTCCCGAAGAGGATGATCTTATTGAACTGGGCTACATGGTCCCCCACGGTAAGGAGGATTTGGATATCTCCGACGATGATACGCTGGTGGTGAATTTCGTCGCTTATGCCGCTAACGCTACCGTTACCGGTAACGTCACCAAGGATGGCACCTCCCTACCCGGCCTCGAGATTGGCGCCTGGGGCGAGCCCGTTGGATATACCTTCACCGAGTCCGGAGCGGATGGCTCCTATACCCTTCAGGTCTCCTCCGAGGTTGATGTACGGGGCTATAACATCTGGCCGGAAGACATGCCCCCTCAAACCTATTTTGCCGAGAAGCTGTGGGATATCCAGCCGAATGCAACAGGCGTCAATATCAACTTATTGACGGCAACCGGCGGTATCAGTGGTGTTGTGACTGATATAATCAGCGGCGATGCGCTTTATAAGGATGTCGGCATTATGGTATGGGATACGACTAGCGGTGCAGAGTACCATACCGGGGTTGAATGGGAAACAGGCAATTATCGAATCTATCTGCCTGCCGGCGTCTATGAGCTAATGGCCTTTTCTCATGAATACTTCCCATATCATTATGGGCCGATTACCGTGAGCGGGTCGGTTGTTGCTCACAATATCGCGCTAAGTCCGATCGTCCTTGATGCCACTATCAGCGGCACTCTCAAGGATGACCACGCTAATCCCATTGCTGGTGTCCGCATATTTGCGGGGGCGGATTTCCCCTTCAGGAAGGAGGACACCACTGATGCTGCTGGTGCATACAGTCTCCCGGTTTTTACCGGCAGGTGGCATGTCCATCCCTCTGCCGAAGATCTGATCGACCGCGACTATCTGGTTCCCCACGGCAAGGACGATTATGAAGTAGCTGCCGGTGCTTCCATCACGGTGGATTTTGACACTTATGCTACCGACGACTCGATCAGCGGAACCGTAAAGTGGGTGGACGATGATTCGGCAGTTGATTACGCCGAGATTCATGGTGATAGCCCGGCGGGTTACTTCAGCCGGGTTCGAACCGGATCTGATGGAACCTATGCCTTGCCGGTCAGCACCAAGCTTGACAGTATAGAGATTACTGATGAGCATGGGACCTGGAAGACCCAGGGCTACGAGATCAATGTGGAGACCAGGGATGCTCTCTCTCAGCCGCCTGGCCATCGTGAAGTCTACTCGGGAGACACTGGTGTTGACTTCACCATGTACCCTGCGGATGCGTTCCTGAGCGGCCACATCTCCGATCAGAACGGCAATCCGGTACCCCGGGTGGACCTCCACGCCTTCACCATCGGGAGCACTCTGGAGTTCCACACTGGGAGCGGCACTGAGTATGGCGGTTTCTATGAGATGCCGCTGCTCGGCGGGCATACCTGGGTGGTCGAAGTCTTCTTTCCGGAACTCCATGACAGCACTGCCCTGACCGATACGATTGATGTGGTCTCCGGCAGTAACGTGGTTAAGGATTACACTCTCACTCTCCTCTCCACTATAGGGCCGAGGGATGGGGGGAACCTACCGGTGGACTTCGCCCTGTACCAGAACTACCCCAACCCCTTCAACCCCAGCACTACCATCGCTTACCAGCTGGCTGAGGCCGGCCAGGTGAGCCTGGTGGTCTATGACCTGACAGGCAACGTGGTCAGCACGCTGGTTAACGAGAGCCAGACGGCCGGCTACTACCAGACGGTCTGGAACGGCCGGGATCGACGGGGTGTGCCGGTGGCTACCGGGGTCTACTTCTACCGGCTGAAGGCCGGCACCGAGTTTGTCAAAACTCACAAGATGGTGCTAATGAAGTAGCGCAGCGTAGGCCAATGGCCGAATACTAATGCCCCGTCCGGCTCCGAAGTATCGGGGTGGGCGGGGCTTTTTTTTGGCTGGAGGAAGTGGCAGCAAGCAGTTGGCCGTAGGAAAAGGTATACCGCAGAGCCGCCACACGGGAAGTTCGGGGCGGGCTTACGAGGCTGGTGGAAACTATCTTGGTCAGGGTAAAATCTGTCTAGGAATGGAGGGAAGCTCTGCCCTTCATTGCCTGTTTTAATAAAATAGTTGAAAATTTAATTTATGATACTTAACTTTACACTATCTTCCGAATAAAGTTCAGCAGAGGAAACTCTAACGAGTGCACCAATGGAAAAGGAAACGTTATGAAAAGTCGTTTCAAGTTACTTGTAGTATCTTTGCTAATAGCTACTATAAGCATGTTCGTGTTTTCAACCTGTGCTGAAGACATAGTTAAGCCTGAAGAAACCATAGTCATTGGCTCCATACACGGTATTGTGAAGAACGCCACAACCGGAGCCCGGCTTAGCGGCGTAACGGTGACTTGGGCTGAAGGCGACACGGTCCTGTCGGTGCAGTCCACAACTACCGATGACCAGGGCTATTACTTCATCAACAATCTTAATCCCGGAGTCTACTCCCTCATCTTTGGCGGTAAGGACGGCTTCACTGAATATACTGGTACGGCCGATATTGGCAGCCCCGATGTTGTCGAATATGGTGATGAGGTCTATTACATCACAGTAAGCGAGGACGCAAATCTTTATGAGCTTACGGGCGGGTTTAAGGGCGTGATCTGGGCTCGGCTGGGCGATGGCACCAGCAAGGCTGCCTCGGGGGCTACGGTCCAATTCGATGTGGATAGTTCTTCCGTTGTACCAAGCGTGTACAATACTACCAGCGGCGCTGATGGCGCCTTCTCGCTGACAGGCCTGCCGGCCGGTGCCTCCGGAAACCTCTATGTACTGCCCTACAGCGATGGCGACGTTGCCTACGCTACAAACCATGTGACAGGCCATAGCATAACGTTGACCTCCGGGGAGGTTAGGACCCTGGGGGAGATTATATTAACCTTAACCATAGCCACGGACGCGCCCTTCCTGGTGAATTCCAACTTTGAGGATGAGGAGGATGTGAAGGTCGATGCCACTCTGACCGGTACCTTCTCCAAGGCCATTGATTCGGCCAGCTTTGAGGTGATTATAAATGGCTATGATCCGGGCCCGGAAGACCTGGCGGTTTCCTGGACGGGTAATATCACGTTCACTATCACCACCAGCAGTCCCTTTGCAGTGGGTACATCTTATGACTTAGCGTTAGCCGGCATGTCTGTTGATGGTAACAGCTTTAACTTCAACACTGATTATTTCAGAACGGAAGACGGAATAAGCCTGGTGACCACCAACCTGTGGGCAGACGAGAATATGACGTCAGTAGATGACTTCCCCGTTGATTCAGCCATTACCCTGACCTTCTCACGGGAAGTGGACTTGTACAGTGTCGACACCGAAATCAAACTGTATGATGACAGTAATGGCTTGGTTAATGGCGACGAAACCCTATCTGATGATAAGCTGGTTCTCACCTTCACGCCCTCGGCGAATCTAGAGACTGGGAGTAATTATGCCATCTCTGGTAGTGTTGCCTCCCTCTTGCTGGATGATGTTGCCTATGTGTATGAAACTTTTGCCACAGCACCTGCCCTAGTGGACCTACCGGCCCAGGTGACAGGGGCTGAGCATGACACCACCTACATCTCCGGGGATTGGCCTGTTGATTATGACTCAAGAACCTTCAGGTTCGAATGGACCGGTGTCGTCGGTGCCGTAGGCTACAACATCTACGCCAAAGACACCCATAACAACAGCAACTATGTTCATGTGGAGACTCTCCCCGTCGGGGATGACCAGGTGCCTGAGGCCACGTACAGTGATATTGTTACCCTGCCGGGTTCGTTCGATTACTTCGAAGATGATGGTATCTTGACGCCATTCTTGCACGGTACGCAGGTGACCTTCATCATCAGGGCCTACAACGGGGCTGGCGAAGGCCCGGCCTCGGCTGAGATCACGCTCTCTGACAAGCAGTCACCAACAAGTCAAACGTTGGGCAGCCAGAGTGGTACCACTAATAACTCAGGTGGCGTGATTCCATTGGAGGTTACGGTTAATCTGTTGACGGGTGAATATCTCAGTCGTGCGGGTACCACTATATCGGTGACGGGTTATCAGGTGTCGGCGGTGATGGAGTGGAATGATACGAACACGGGCGGTGTAGTGAAGATCACCATACCTGCTGATTCGACAAAAGTTGATGAGGAGCTGATTATCAACAAGGTGGACACCAGTGGAAACCTCGCTACGGATATCTGGACCTTGTGGTGATCAATTACGGCGGTTGATCCGTCAGGATTTGCTAGAAAACAGGAAAAAGGGGGCTGGCTCCAGCGCCCCTTTTTCTATCTCACCCCCCCCTTAACACAGCCCTTGATCAGCGGCTGGAAATCGCTCGATATACCGCCACCTGGCATTCAGCAAACCGAGGCCTTAATTCGGCTGCCGGGGGCGGTCCCTCAAACAGCCCGTACAGCGCACTCCCGCTGCCCGACAGGGCGGCATAAATCGCCCTCGCCGCCAGCAGTCCCTCCTTAATGGTCCGCAACTGCTCATATTCAGGAAAGACTACTGTCTCAAAGTCGTTGGTAAACGCCTCCCAGGGAATAGGGTCCTGTGTGATAATCCGATCGAAACCTGGTGCTGAAGGGAACGACTGCCGCCCGGCAAACTGCCCGTAGGCCCAGGCGGTGTCCACACTGAAGTTCGGTAATACCAGCAGGATGGTATGCGCTAGCTGCCTCGCCAGCGGAGTAAGCACTTCGCCGATGCCCTCGCCCAGCTGCAATCCGCCGCGGATAAAGAAGGGCACGTCGGCCCCCAGCTGGATGGCTAGATTCTCCAACTCATCCATGGAGAGCCCCAAGTGCCACAAATTATTCAACCCCTTGAGCACCGCCGCCGTGTCGCTGGAGCCGCCCCCCAGGCCGGCGCCGGGCGGGACCTGTTTATGCAACCCAATGTGGGCGCCCGTTTGCTTACCGATGGTCTCCTGCAGCAGGTGGGCGGCCCGCAGGCAGAGGTTTTCCTCCCCGGTGGGCACCCCGGTGGCCTGGGGTCCGGTCACTTCCAGGGTGAGCTTTAGGCTGGGCTTTAGGGTGAGGGTAATCTCATCGCCAAAGTCAATTTCCTGGAACAGGGTGTGCAGCCGGTGGTAGCCGTCTTCCCGGCGGCCCACGATGCGCAATCCCAGGTTGATCTTGGCGTTGGCCCGCAGCTGGAGGGACATGCGGCCGCTTACAGATCCAGGGCGGCCCGCACCCGGTCGCGGCACTTTTCCAGGCCGAATTCATTCACGATGGTTACGATATCGGGGCCGGCTACCCGCCCGGTAATGGCCGCCCGGATGGGGTGCCACAGTTCCCGGCCTTTTAAGGAGAAGTCAGCGCCAATACCTTTCACCGTATCCAGGAACCACTGCCCGGAGAACTGTTCCGCCGAATCAAGGTTGGTCAGGAGGGTGGAGAGGATGCCCCGGGACATGGCGCCGGAAAGGGCGGCTTTGGCGTCCTGGTCGTAGATCACCGGGTCCTGGAAGAAAAAGGCCAGCTGGTCACGAGCATCGGATAGAAGATTGACCTTAGTCTGGATGGCAGCCGCCATGGTATCGGTGACATCCCAGTCAGAATCCAGGTGGGGCGTGATGGCGGCGCGGAACTGCTCTGCCGGCAGGGCCCGGATATGCTGGCCGTTGATCCAGTCCAGTTTCTCAATGTTAAAGATGGCCCCGCCCTTTTGCACCCGGCCGATCTCGAAGACCTCGATCAGGTCCGCCAGCGTGAAAACCTCCCGGTTCCCCTGTTCGTGCCAGCCCAGCAGGGCCACAAAATTCACCAGGGCCACCGGCAGATAGCCCTGCTCCCGGTAGTCTTCCACGGCCACATGGCCCTGGCGTTTGGAGAGCTTCGAGCGGTCGGGATTGAGCAGCAACGGCAAGTGGGCAAACGTGGGCGGCTCCCAACCGAAGCACTGGTAAAGGTACAGGTGCTTGGGCATGCTGGGCAGCCATTCCTCACCCCGGATCACATGGCTGATCTCCATCAGGTGGTCGTCCACCACATTGGCCAGGTGGTAGGTGGGGAAGCCATCGCCCTTGATGAGCACCTGGTCGTCCACTGTCTGCCAGTCGAAGGCCACCTTTTTGCGAATGATATCCTTGAAGGTGATGCGGCCCGATTCGGGTATGGCCAACCGGACTACGTGATGCTCACCCTCGGCCCGGAGTCGGGCTTCGTCGGCCGGCAGGGAGCGGCAGTGGCGGTCGTAGCGCACGTTGATGCCCATTTTCTTTTGCCGCTCACGCAACTGCTCCAACCGCTCGGGGGTGCAGAAGCAATAATAGGCCTGCCCGCCAGCTAATAGCTGCTCCGCGTGCCGGTGGTAAATCTCCAACCGCTCGGATTGCACATAGGGGCCGTAATCGCCACCCAGGACGGGGCCCTCGTCGATTTTCAGGCCGGCCCAGGCCAGCATGTCCAGCAGACTATCCACTGCACCTTCAACCTGGCGGGATTGGTCGGTGTCCTCGATACGCAGGATGAAGACGCCGCCGTGCTTGTGGGCGAACAGCCAGTTATAAAGCGCGGTGCGCAGGCCGCCAACGTGTAGGTAGCCAGTGGGGCTGGGGGCGAAACGAACGCGGATGGTCATTGTACCTAAGTGTTTCCCATTCTAATTAATGGTCCTCATCTTGGTGATTGGCTCCAAATTTGACTCGCAGCGATAAAAAGTTGACAATCCATGGTGGATTGACTACATTGCAACTGCCAGCGATGAAGTTCGGCTCCATGCCGTGTGGTCGTTCAACTGCGGTTGAGCGAGACCCTATATCGCTGGTTTTTTATTTCCCACCTTTCAGTGCCCCCAACGAGAGCGGATTGTTTTGATTATAATATTCGCCGTATTTATTACGGCGTTTGTCGTCAAGATCGTAGACCAACCGTACCGATGGCCAGATATAGCGGAGGAAACGTTCTTCACCTTTTTCATAGAGACGTTGCAACGCCCACAGGAAATAATCAACTACTTGTAGCCCAGTACTTTCAGCTAATCCTTTTTCATTCACTTCGATTGGGGAATCAGAAAGTATTCCCCACTTGCGTTGGAATTGATCACGAGCCGCTTGCAAGGCCGTTTGCAGGGCTTTGGTTCTGGTAGTGTTATACCGTGTGGCAAAGACGATTCGGTATTGGTCATCTTTATGAAGCAAGTTCTTGAATAGTTGTCGGACCATGAAATCATATAATTCATTGGGGTGATAACGATAACTCGAATCAATGGCGTTTCTTTCTTCAACATATTTCAACACGGCCCGTTTATCTCTGACGGTAGCAATGAAACGAATATCATTGTGACGCCGTAGGACGTCGAACACCTCTTTGCGTATCTCGGAGAGATCGTCTTTGGCGTGGAATGCGACGGCGGTTTTCCTGGCTTCTGGTTGCATGGATGGCACTCCGCGAAAATATGTGTCTCCTAAAATCCTCTCTCTTACGGATGCGAGCTCATTGTTTATTTCGGATAGATTTGGGATGTCTGCTAAGCCGAGTATGAAATAGTTGGAACAACCTTTTTCACCGACAAGGATTCGCTTCCCCCTCCGATTGAACAGCGTAGTGTCCCCAGCTTCATCAACAAAATAGTTTTTGGTGGTTACTGATTTAGCCTCCTGGCTAGATGTCTTCGGCATTTTCAGGTCTAAATACCAACCGTCGCCACGGCTATAGCTGCGATACCTTCCCCGCGGCCGGTGAACCCTAAGTGATCGGTGGTGGTGGCCTTGATGCTCACCTGCGACGGGTCCACCTCCAGGTCCGCCGCCAGTAACTTGATCATCTTGGGGATATGGGGCGCCAGGGCCGGCTCCTGCAGGATGACAGTGCAGTCCACATTGTTCAGGGTGGCGCCGGCCTGCTTAAGGATGTTATGGGTCTCCCGGAGGAACAGGCGGCTGTCGGCGCCTTGCCAGCGTGGGTCGCTGGAGGGGAAGTGGCTGCCGATGTCCCCGGCGCCCACCGCCCCCAGTAAAGCATCCACGATGG
>SDBU01009443.1_pt1 | contig 10925 bp, 23 predicted proteins | sample 2277071 | NCBI WGS metagenome assembly SDBU01 (sample SAMN10397929, study PRJNA504765) | marine sediment metagenome | isolation source: marine sediment core GS08_GC12, 126 cmbsf | place: Arctic Ocean: Gakkel Ridge, Loki's castle | collected 2008
TAACATAGACATTCATAGGGAGAATCAAGTACGAAATGTGATGTTTATATTAAAGTCTGAGATAGCTGAACTACATGATGTTGCAGTATTAGGTGTAGTCCATCTCCGAAAGGGTGGTAGCGATGGACCTATTCTTGAAAGAATCTTAGGATCTGTAGCATTTTCAGCCACGGCCCGAACAGCTTGGGGTGTAGCTCAAGATGCTGAGGATCCTGATAGAAGGAAATTTGTACCATTTAAGTATAACTTAGCCAAACGAACAATTAAAGGACTAGAATTCTTTATAGTTAATGGCTACAATGGTGAAGGTGTAATAAAGTGGGGAGATGAGATAACTGATTTAGCTGAAGATGTAATGCACGATCAAGGGATGCGACCAGAGAAGGCTAGGGAGCGAGCTAAGAAGTTAATGGTATCAATGTTGAAAAGTGGTCCTGTTCTTGCCTCTAAGATTAAAGAGGAGTTACTCCAAAACGATATAGGAGAAAGGACTATAGCTACAGCTAAAAAAGACCTTAGGATTAAGTCTATAAAACAACAAAATGGTACCTGGATGTGGATTCCTCCAGGACATAAAGTTAAGAAAGCTAAGAAGGAGAGCTTAGCTGAAAAGGATAATAGAATTATTGATGGTAAAATGAGAGCCTCAGGAGAAAAGTGATGAGTAAATGCGTAGGATTTGGTGAGTACAAGGGTAAATGTCAAAACAAAGTAGGTGAAGGTTTAATAGTTCATTGGTGCCTTCATTGCAATAAGTTACGACTAGATTATATTTCTAAGCAGTTCAATGAACTTGATATTGATTTTAATGTGACAACACAGAAGCTGCAGACGCAGCAGGAGGAAAGTGATGGATAAACGCTGGACTAACAAGCCGCTGGACGGTCTGCCGAAGATAGTCTGTTTATGCGGTTCAACACGCTTCATGGATGCTTTCTTTGAAGCTGGCTGGCGACTTACCTTAGATGGATATATTGTCCTCTCTGTGGGTGTATGTAAGCATGCCGAGCATCACGGTGGAGAGGCTCTCGGTCGAGAGGTAGTTGGTCGGCTGGATAGATTGCACCTTAGAAAGATTGATTTGGCCGACTGGGTAATGATCTTGAATGTGGATGGCTATATTGGCGAGAGCACTCGTCATGAGTTGAGATATGCTAGAGCAAAAGGAAAGCTTGTCACTTTCCTGGAGCCAGAGGGAGGGTATGATGGACTGTCCTAAGTGCGGCGACGCAATGATCTGGCCGGTTGATATGGGGATCAAGCGATTAGGAGACCGGTATTACCGACAGTGGTTGTGCCGGGATTGTTTCCAGAAGCAAGTTGAACAAGACAAATGCAAGGCCGCAAAAGCGGCGGGAGGAAAGTAAAAATGATATTCTTTAATGCAACTGCTGACAAGTTAACTGTGAAATTAAATGGGAGTTATGTTGTAGTTAGAGCTTCAAGAAAAAGTACTGAGTTTCTTAATTTTACACTAGACCATGAAAATGTTAAGCAACTCATTAAAGATTTAACTAAATGTGATAAGGATTGGCCGGAAAGTTAAAAATACAAGAAAGCTAATAGCACCACCTAAAATTCCGTCCCGTACGCATACACACAGATGCACACATGCACTGATGCCTCCATACCACCCATAATATGTAATCGCCGTAACCCGTTACGTGACAACCCTTTAAGTAAAATAGGTATTCTTTCTTTCTTACATAGTCCCATTGGGTAGTCGAACATTGAACAATGCAATCATGCAAGATTACGTGTATTTAGAGAAGCACGCCACCAATTTGGGTGGTTCCATAGGCAGTGTAGCGCTAGATATTCTCTATATTTCACAACTTTACAAGGAGAATCTATGAGTGAAGAACAGTCTAGAGTTGATAAACTTAACAAGTACGTTGATGGTGTTATTAAAGTATTCGATGAGTCATTAAAGCCACTTCTCTTAGATGTAAGTGGTAGTATTAGATTTTCAGTTGCAGCAACACTTATTGACAAGACCGTATGTACACTAACAATGTCCCAGGCTATAGCTGTACTTGAGATTGTTAAGTGTAATATTTTGTCAGGTTATTTTTCAGCGAATAAGCTTTGTGATAAGGATAATGGTTCATAGTACTTTTATCCAATGTGTAGGGTTGCATTCTTGCAATATTGAGTGTTAATTAAGGAGAAAGAGTTATGTTCAAGGTTTACATTGCGGGTCCGATTTCAGCTGATACAGTAGAAGCAGAGAGAGCTAATGTAGAAAGGGCAATGGAGATTGCAGATCAGTTGGTATCATTTGATATAGCAGTATACTTACCTCATATGTCATGGTTTGTTGATCGACATGCTGAAAGGTGTGGTAGAAAGAAATTAGGATACCGTTATCTTAAACAGGATATGGAGTGGATACTTCAATGTGATGCTGTATTTAGAATGGAGGGTGACTCGATTGGCGCTGATAAGGAAGTTGCATTTGCAGTTAAAAACAGGATAAAGGTTTTCGTTACAATAAATAGGCTAAAGAAAGCTGCTTACGATAAAAAGCAGGAAGACGTCGCTGCTGCTAAAGTTAATCCTAGTAATTTCCCTGATGAAAATCCATTTAGCTCTAATGAATGTTCAATTACAATTCCTGTTGATCCACTTTCAGTTCAATATAAAAAAGTGGATCATGCTAAGCGAATGGTAGAGGAATCAGTTTGTGTTGCAGCAGCTGAAGCTCACAGTCAATCCACTGCTAAACTACCAGACTTCAAAGTCTCCGAAGTGGTAGAATACCCCTCAGGTGCTAGGGAAAGTAAACTAAACCACCGATTTGATCTAATCCCATTAGAAGGTCTTAAAGCTGTAGCTGAAGTTGCTCATTATGGTGCTACTAAATATGGTGTTAATAACTGGAAGAAAGGAATTCCTATCAACTCAATGCTAAACCATGCACTACGACACGTTATATTATTCCTCTCAGGTGACACTACAGATGACCACTTACCTCATGCAGCTTGGAGGTTATTAGCTGCTATAGACTGTCTTAAAATGGATCCTAAACCAACAAAACAGGAGATACCTAATGGAAGTTGACAATAAGCTATTCGTTGAGGATGAGAGCTTATATCATTCACAAGCAGGTAAGCCTTTCTTATCCTCGCATCTATTAGCTGAATTCCGTAGATGCCCTTTTATCTATAGTAAGGTACTCGCTAGAGAACATAAGCAACCTGATAGTGATGCTTTTGCATTAGGTAGAGCATTTCATACATTGGTACTTGAAGGTGAACCTGAATTCCAAAAGAGGTTTGAGTGGAGGTCACCTGTAAATCCTAAGACAGGATCACCCTATGGTGATGGGACTAAGGCTTACAAGGAGTGGTCAACTGTAACAAGACGACAGGGACTAGAGCCAGTCAGTATAGATCAAGCTGAGTTATCCTATAAAATGGCTGAGAGTATCAAAAACCACGAAGGTGCTAGTGAACTACTAGAGAGAGCACAATACAGGGAAAGAGTAGCCAGACAAATGTATGCTGGTCACTTCTGCCAGATTAGAATTGATGCTTGTGGGGAGGATGTAGGGATAGTAGACCTGAAGAGTTGTAAGTCACTTGACTCCTTTACATACGATGCTAAGAAGTTTGGGTATAATTATCAGTTAGCTTTCTATGATAGGGTGTTACAGCTAACTGAACTAGGATTTGCGTCTTTAGTTCATATTATCGCAGTGGAGAAGGTATATCCCTACCGTTGCGGAGTATGGGAAGTTCCAACTGTTGAAATTGAGGAAGCTCAAGAGGAGAATGAGATGTTTATGAGGGAACTTCATGAGTGTATGAAGAATAATAATTGGCTTACTAGATTCGAGGAGACTAGGAATATGGCGTTTTAGTGTCTAGTGTCCTAGCGCTGGGATTTAGCCTTATATCAAGTTAAAAAAAGAAGGGCTGCTGGGAGTGATTGACTACCAGCAGCCCTTTTGTTGTTTGAATTGTTAGTTGTCTACATTTAGTTGAAAAAGTCAATAAACTCCTCACTAATAGGCCTTTTCTCCTGCCATTGAGGCTCACTGTTAGCTTTCAAGCTAAGATAGGCTATCAGACTCAGTGCTAGGATTGCTAGGATTAGTCTCATTTAGTTCCTCCTTTCTTAATACCCATACAACTATTTCTTTTGTACAGTGTATAGATTGTTGAATTTCAGTTACACTAATTACACTCTCGAAAGGCAGCAGTGCACTCATGAATTTTGCTGCTGTTGACCTTAATCCTGCCTTTATTATTTCACTACTTTCTGTAACTCTAGACTTAGGGTGGTGATGTGTCCAGTAGTGTTCGCATGAACTATCATAACACGCAATACCGTCAGCGACTTTATAGAACTTTATGTAATAAATCATTATGCTACTCCTTTCATTTTGCAGCTGTAAAACCACGCCCACGGTCCCTTGTCGAAGGGCAGGGTGGGATAGGTGGCGTTCCAATCATTAGTAAACTCAAAAAACGGATAAACATCGTAAGCGGTTCGATAACCGAGTTGGTCTATCTCTTTCCTTGCCAACTTCGTCACCCTCATGGGCCATATGCCGGTGATCTCGACGTGGTGCTCAGCGAGTCCAGGAGGCATGGTCTCTGGGGGACGACTAGACCATCTAATCAAATCTGGCTTGTACTCTCGCCACTCTTCCGCCACGGCTAGTACGTCGCCGATTTGGTGAGGTGCATGTCGTGTAATCTCATTTAGTGGATTACTATTCAATGGCCAATAACAATTATGTAACTGCCAGCATGGTAACAATCTGTTATCTAGTCCTGAGGATATTTTAACTTGTTTCGGCTGCTCCTCAAACGGCCTCACAAGCGTCTCAAGCGTCTCTGCCTTAATCAGCTCAAGTTCCTTTTGCGTGGGAACCAATGGAGTGAAACTATCATGTTTAGCCATTACACTACTCCCGTAGTTACAGTACTCTCAGGATATTCCTCTCTAATACTCTCAGCAACTTCCTCAGCATTCCCAAGGGCAGCTTCCTCACCTACCTGATGATTTACTCCTCTACATACACAAGTACAAATGTCAGAATGAGCATGATAGCACTTACCATCACACCTTCTAACTCTACCATTGTCAAATCTTTGCTCGATAATAATTCGGCTCATTGAGTTCTCCTGTAATGGTCACTTGTCAACGAGTTAAAAAGATCCTTTCTACCTTTATCGTATCCGTACTGATATAGAGCCTTAGTGAAAGCTCCTATCGCTCCAGCTTTCACTTCACTTGGGATTTTCTCCTCACAAAAGATAAATCCTGTGAATTGCAGTACAGCATCTACAACAATAGCAGGGTAATCTTCAGTAAATCCAACTACATCTCTAGCGAGTTTACTTACAGCGTCACTACTATTCCTTTCAAGTAGCATTATATCTATGTCTTTCACTTAAACTCTCCCTTGAATAAAGTTAAGGTCCATCCATCTAAAGATGTAGTCAGTGATGGAGCTAGCATCACCTATCTCTTTACAATGAGTAAATCCACTAGGCTCAAACCTACCGTGCTCGAACTTCTCCCTAAGCTTTTCAACTGTCATACCATGCTGTAGACACATTGAGGTTAGTATTCCTATCGCATCCATGAGACCGCCGATAGTTGAGCCTTCCTTGGCCATACGGATGAATAGTTCACCTGGAGTACCATTATTGAATAGTCCAACTGTCATGTATCCTTCATGCCCATTGATGAAGAATTTATGAGTGATGGATTTTCTAGTGTCAGGGAGATTGACTCTGGAGGTAGTGTTTTCGATGCTATTTACTGCCTCAGCGATGGCTATTTTACTGTCCTCATCAGCGTGATGTAGGTCAGTTTTTAGTTTACCTATCTGTCTTTCGAGTTCGATTACATGTGTATTTCTACATCCTATTATCTTGTTGAGTTTAACTATACGTGTATCCCTATATTGTACTATTTTGTCGAGTTCCTCTATCTCGTGAGTTAAACTCGTAGAGTTACTTAGCCTTTCTATTTGCTTTTCATTTATGATAATTGCCTTCTTAAGTTTATCATTGGCTTGAACTGATTCAGCGAGAAACTCCTGCTCTTTTTTAAGAGCAGCAAGTAGTTGAGTCCGCGTTGATTTTAATTTAACTATTCTTTCACACTTTTCATAAAGTTTAGTGTCGTAGGAGCGATCGGTATCAATGTGAGCCTTCTTCTCTTTTGCAAGTTCAGTAGATAAATTATCTATCTTCACTTGAAGGACATCATTGATAAGTATAAGTTCAGTGTACTCTTCTCTTGAAATTTCATCAGTCATGAAACACTTTCCTTTCCTTCAACCCATGTGAGGTTGTTTTTAGCTCTAGTAATACCAACGTACTTCAGATTCTTTTCCTGCTTCTGTTCCCACTGTGACTTAGCCATTGGATGTGGGAGTAACTCAGGATGCAGAATATAAACATTGCTAGCTTCTAATCCCTTAGCCTTATGAATGCTGGAGAGCCTTACTGTAGCACCATACTTCTCACCAAAGAGTTCATTGATGCTACTGATAACCTCTCCAACGCTATCACATTGCCTTGTGAAGATCCTCAAACATGTACACTTGTCCTCAACTGCTAGCACAGCAGACTGAGAACAATTTCGTTGCTTTTTGAGTCTGGAAACCTCCCTATCTTCGTGTTTATCGAGTCTACTGATTAAACTATCAACTGTGTCAGCCTTTAGCATTTTTATAAGGCTAATCAATCCACCTTTGATATCCCTACCGATAATCTCAGCAGGAATCTTTTTATTTATCAATGAGAATGCTTCCTTAACTAGCGGTGCATTAACTCTACAGACAACCATATCATTGACTTTCGGACTACAACCACCAACACTTACACTTCCTTTTTTATTATCAGGATGTGCTTCAAAGGATGGAACTATCTTTCTAGCCTCCTCAGTCACAGCGAAACTACACCTCCTTGTAATAGTAAGAGGGAGGTCCTCGCATCCACCTTTAAGATTTAGACTTCGAGTCATTGTATTGATTGACTCAACATCAGCACCTGTAAAACCGAAGATTGCTTGATTAGTATCACCTACAATGATAATTCTATTACCTACTGTAAGTGCAATCTGCTGTTGGCAGAAGTTTAGATCCTGGCCTTCATCTACTAACAGTAAATTGTACTTAGGCATTGGTAGATGTAGTACTACTGGCAACCAAATCATATCATCGAAGTCTACCTCCTTAACATACTCCGATGCTAGTATTAAAATCTTCCTAACTGAATCGTAGATCATATCGCTGTTGTCACCTAGATCAACTCCATAGTGACCTGCGAGATTAACTATCTCCTCATCGCAAGGATTGTTCATTACTTTGTACTTACAAAGTGATACTAACCTCCTTACAGCGGTAGGGTAACCAGGTAGTTCCCTACCTAGATTCCAAGCAGACTTTCCGTGATGAATCTTTGATAGTAAATGGTCAGTCTTCTTTTTGTTAAGCTTAACAAGGTCACCTGAGCAGCCGAATGCTGTTTTAATAGCCTTGAACCCCATGCTATGGAATGTAGTTGCGTGACAGTTATAAGCCCCACCTAACTGTACTTGCATTTTTTCAGCTACAGCATTGCCAAATGCCGCAAAGCATATAGCGCTGGTACTTTCCCCTATATCAAAGCGATCCCATATTGCTTGTTGCTGAGGGGAGGGAACTATATTTGGATTGATATTACCTCGTATGTAGTGTACTCCATTGATTATTAAGAAGGTTTTTCCAGTGCCTGCTAGCGCTGATATAGTAAGATTTGACATAGTAATCTTTCTTTACTAGAGTTAATCTTCAATTTGCTTGAGTCTATTGGCAACGTAAGCAAACGCCATAGCATCTCTGCTTAGTAAGTCAGTCATAGCTTTAGGGAATAAATTTGGCTTTTCTTTACAGAGATTTACTAATTTTATATTATCTTTTACATTTGACTCGAGATATTCTATAAACCTACTTTGCTCTTTTTTTGTTAGTATCATTGTTTTCCTCTGAATTTATTTTCGGGTAGCTTAGAGACAATACTACGTAGTGATATAATTTCCTCCATAGCGAGTTTCATTAACTTTACAGTATGCTTAATACTTCCTGCAGGATGAAACTTCCACGATTCTATATCACTTTTAAGTTGCTTCAAATCAACCATGTTTTTCCTTTTACTAATGCTTAATTTTACCGTATCGAATATCTCCTAAAAGTAGTACAGGGACTAGCCACCACAATAGTGGATGAAAGTTGAATCCGTAAACCCAACCGAAGATCAGTATAGTTATCAGCCAAGATCCACTCATGATTTACCTTTATTTTCTTTGTCAAAGATTTCCTGTCTAAGTATTACAACATCCTTAGGCGCTTCAAATCCTAATGATATTTTACCATCACTTCGGATTCTAACTATAGTAATACGAATGTTATCACCTATCATAACACTCTCGTTGTGTTTTCTGGATAGAACCAACATGCAGAACTCCTTTCATACTCGGTATTGACAACTAACATTGGACTTATCATAACGAATCTTAGGTGAACCATCTGCTAATGTAGCAACTGATGGATGCCTACATGAACCTGACTCAAACAATTTGTAGTGGTTGATCTCGATGACTTGAAGGACCCACTTGCCAAAGTGTTGGGCGACACTCTTGCACATATCATGAGACATTGCTCCGACTTTTACAAGAGGAATTAGGGAGAACTCTCTTCTGTTTCCTGCAGTATCTGCATTAAACATTTTCCTAGCGTATACCTTTTCATTCTTCTCGACAGTTGTACTAGGCACCCATCCTCCACACACAATGCTCTCAGCCATCGGCTCGTGAGATTTAGTTGTAGCAATGGACTTTACCCAACCAAGGATAACGTACTCATTACTAAAAATTTTCTTAGCCTTAACCCAAAGTTGGTTCTTGTCACCACCACCTATATACGCTCCGTCATCACGGTGTTTAAGGACTAAACCCTCAGGCTGTGAGGCATAGTGCTTATCAAAATTCTCAACCCAGCGAGGTGCTCTAATGAACCAGTTTGACCAGTGAGGATCATCAATAGGTGTATCGTTCTTATCCCAGAGGAACCTACCAGTTTCGTAATAGAGTTTATCCATTACTCTCATCCTACTCTTGAGACTCTCTCTTCTCAGGTCAACTCCCTTGCACTTGATAATATCAAATACATCCATGAATTCATGACCTATGAAGCTCCTTCTGGTATTAGCCTCTTGAGAACCGTAGGCTAACTCCCCAATTAGGATGACACCCTCAGGGATTAGAATTTTACAAAGCTCAGGCATACCTTTGAACTTATTATTACGAGATAGGAATCTTGTAACTCCGTTGTCAGTGAAAGCAGCAGCCCATATACCATCGTACTTAGGCTCTGCTACCCAAGCATTACTAGCCTCCATTCCGATAAGTGACTGGATCTTCGCACACTCGGAAGATCCTTTAATTTTCCCACCACAGCCCTGGTAGGTGTCATTCCAGCAGACTAATCCGTCATTTTCAGTCGCCATTAGTAGTCTCCTCTACTTTCTCGACAAGTGCAGGGTGAATGTGGAACTGTACTCTACTACGGTCTCTAGTGTCAGTTAATTGATAACCAGCATCAGAGTTTGTACGCCCAAGTGCTATTTGTAGTAGTCTATTCCAGCCTATTCTCCTCTCAGGTGGATGGTTATGCCATACAGCGTTCGCTATTACTGCCTCCTTGTTAAGAGAGTTAACTATCTCAATTAACTCAGTAATCTTAATAGATTTCCTTGGACGTGCCATGATATGATCCTTTCTTTACTGGATTACAATGATGTCAGTGAAATTATCACAAATAAACTCATTGACTTCATCCTCGCTTAAAACAGTACCTAGATACTGAATACTATAATTCATAGTTTGCACTATCTTATAGCATACATGATCATCAGGGTGCTTCTCACAATGAGTTTTTTCATTATATCCGTCATTGTTAAGTTGCTGAACAGTTATTTGTATTCGCCTACTCATAACAAATTCCTTCCTAGCGCTGAAAAACAGCACTATACAATACGACTAATGTTGTTGAGTTTACGTGTTAAGGAAACTAAAGCCGATTCCTTAATCATTGAAGACTACTCCTCTTAGTGATTAGTTAGCTTTTGTTACAGTGATATTGCAGTTTTCATCATAGACTAAATCCTCTATGTCGCTCTCATTTAGAATAGCATCAATTTGCATGAAGTGATTTACTACTTTTATTATTTTGTAGCAAAAATCACCCGTTATATGGAAATCACCCCATCTGTTCTCTAGCCCTGCTGCTGTAAAACCACTCTCAGTACTATTGAATTGCTCGACAAATACATGCTTTTCGTTCATTGTGAATTCCTTTTTGATTGAAAAAATAGGTCAGATGTAGTAGCGCAACTACGAGGAAGATGATTCAGGATGCTAACCTCACAATTAGCAGCTCTCTCATCACCTTTGTTAGGTTCACTACCACGTTTAATACGCCAATGGTAGTAGTCGAGTAGACTAAAGAGTGCCTCGATGTACTCCTCATTCTCGATGCAATTGTCGCATAGGTTGAGTGTTACCTCAGGGTCCATATTTATACCCTTTTGATTGTGTAATCATCCTAGTATAGAAGTCAACTGTACTAGAGCGATCACCTACAAAGCAATCATTGATAAGAATTATATTGTCACTGACAATTTTAACTCTCGCTTTTGTATTGCAGCCAGCATGTAGAGTGAATACATCTCCTACTGGGGCTGAAATAATCTGCTTTATATGTGAGGCGAAAGTTTGTAGGTCCATAATGGACTCCTTACTTAGTGTTCACCTTTAGGAAATGATATACCAACTCCTCGAGGGTGTTCGTACAACTCTAATAACTCTCTAACCATTTGAGTGTAGTAGCTAATAGCACTAGTTCTACCACCAATAAG
>SDBU01009444.1_pt1 | contig 10924 bp, 4 predicted proteins | sample 2277071 | NCBI WGS metagenome assembly SDBU01 (sample SAMN10397929, study PRJNA504765) | marine sediment metagenome | isolation source: marine sediment core GS08_GC12, 126 cmbsf | place: Arctic Ocean: Gakkel Ridge, Loki's castle | collected 2008
GAAATGGCTTGCGTAGGTAATGCGCAGATTCAAGTTTCTCGAGGCGAAAAACTGATCCTGCCTTTCCTTTAAGGCCAGCATCGTGCGCACCCCTTCGTCGACACACTCGTCGGGAAACATGGCGAGCATGGCATCTCCGATGTACTTGATTATGGTGCCCGACGAATCGCCGATCACATCGGCAGCGTTTTGGGCTACGTCTTTGAGCAGTTGAACTAAATCACTCTCATCCATCGATTCCGCCAACGGGGCAAAGCCGACGATGTCGGCAAAGCAGATCAGCGCGTCGATTTTTTGTCCATCGGATAGATTGTGGAAAGTCTTCATGGCCTTCTCCTCGTTCATCGATTGTACAGTTGGTCTTTACACCCAACAGTCCAGGAGTTCAGTCAGCCCTTGCGTCTGACAGTTTCAGGCCGCCTCGATTGGTTAGCCTAAGTATATCACAAAAACGTCGGGGTGACAGCGGCATCGCCACTACACGGGCTGGTCGTACGAGGGCTGGAACCGGTAGCGCTTCATGCTCAGTCTGAGCCTGGCATGCGTGGCGGGCCGCAGGCAAATGGTAATGCGCCTGGCCGGTTCCGTGATTTGCGGCCGATGGCTTTCGTCGCAAGCGTCCGATACGGCTGTGATCTCGTGCTCTCCGAAAACTCCCGCCTGCAGGATAACCCGGTATGAGCGCTTCTGCTCCTCACTGGTGTCGGCAGGGGGCACCATGTAGACTTCCCAGACGACGAAGATGACCAGCTTGGGCTTGCCCATCTTCTCCGTGGCGATGTCCAGGTAGCGGTCCATCACGGAGAAGTCGTAGGTGTAGCCGTCCCCCTTCTTGATCCAGCGGACGTAGGATTCCTCGTTGCCCAGGTTGGTGTGGGCAATCAGCGGGACGTAGACGGTGCGGCAGCCGGTCTCGCCGATGAGCTTGAAGGACCGGGCGATCATCTCGAAATGCTCTTCCGACCACAGGGGTATCTCGTACTCAAGCGAAAGCGTGTCGGGACACTGGATCAGGTCCACCCACGTGCGGAAGTCCTCGGTGTCCGGGAGGGTCCAGTCGGCGACACGGAGTTCTATGGGGACCTGGACCGGGTCTTCCCCATGCGCCTGGATTCGGACGGAGCCGACGTAGGTGCCGGCGGGGACGGCAGCCGGGACCTTGACGGTGATCCAGATGGGGACGACGGCACCCTTGACCAGCTCCACGTCCTTGGCATCTTCAGCGATTACGTTCGTCCAGCGGTCACGCTCGGGAACCAGGACGTCGAACCGGTCGAGGGGCCTTTCGGCCAGGGCGCCCAGACGGTTCGCCATCCGCGTGGGATAGGGGCAGGGGAACCTGCGGTTTCCCGCATTGACCAGGTTGTGAACGCCCCAGAGAACCCCGTAGCGGATGCGGACGTTGGAGGCGGGGATAGCTCCGCCGGCGGGACCCCTCAGTTCGGCCGGGGTCACCTGGAGGCCGTCAATGGCCTGAGCGGAGCCGACGACGACCTTGCCGGTGAAGCTTCCGTTGCGGGCGCCCGTGATCGTCACCGGTCGAAGCGGCTCGGCCTGGTCGCCGAAATCAACGTTGACATCCTCGGCCGTGGCATCGGCGTTCCAGACCTGGAAGCGCTGGGGGCGAGCGGCGTTGGGGACGATGCCCGATGTGCCGGCGGACGTGAGCCGGGCCCTGAGGATTTCACAGGAGTTGCCCTCGTAGACGTTGTCCTCGGTTTGAGCGGGGTAGGGCGCACGGACGATCTCCAGACCGATGACGTTCATGCCCTTGCGGAGCAGGTCGGCGGGGATTGCGAGGCCGGTGAGGTCCCGCTCGGCGGCAGCGGGGCCTTCGGCAAGCGTCTGGCCCGGTGCGATGTGTTCGCGGCGCAGTTCCTTCCCGTTGACGTAGACGACGAGGCCGCCTCGATAGGCGACCGCGAGTGAGAGCCCCTTGACGGCGGAGGGGTCGGTGACGGTGAACTTGCCGCGCAGGCAGAGCTTTGAGACAAGGGCGGACTTCACGGCCAAAGGGGCCGGGCCGCGATCCCAGAAGCCGTCATCGAAGTCCGGGTCCATCCAATCCTGGGGCGGCCCGGGGGTCTTGTAGTTCAGCCAGACGTGCTTGAGTTCAACGGTCTCGCCCGAGACCAGCACGGGAGGCCCGAGGGTGCAGTGGAAACGCCAGATTCCGTAGGTGTTCAGGACGATGGTGCTGCCGGCCTGGGCCTCGGCAGTGGACCCGTTAGGGTCAACCGCCGCGCCAACCTCCATGCACAACGTAAGGAACGCCAGAAAGGCAACAATCACCGCCGCCACCCTTCGCACATTGGGGCCGGCGGCCACGTGCAAGGCGGCAACGCTCAAATGCCGCCCCGTGAGATGCGTGCAATGACGGCTGTGTGACATTGATCCTCCCTCTGCTACTGCCCTTGCAGTCTCTTCGCTACCTCACCGGCCAGCGTGAAGAGTTCAGCCGTCCGTTCCTGGTACCCCGAACTGAGGAGCCAGTTGTGCCCCGTCACGTTCGGAGTGCTCCTCCAATTGCGTGCCAGGCTGTACGTTTCCCATGATTTGTCGCTGCCGGGCCGCGTGTGGTAGAACTGCAGGTTACTCAGGCTCAGCCACAGCATCATGTGCCGCGCGTGCAGGTGCTCCTCGCACCGCTTGGCCAGGTCCGTCCCCAGTTGCGCCCTGAGTCCATCGTCCATCAATGCGCGCTCGATGGTGATGATGGCCTCGCACTCCTGGACGCCTTCCCGCAGCGCTTCCATCTGGTTCGTGGCCACCGCGCCGCTCGGCCCCGGGGCCATGAGGGCTTCGGGAATGACGAGGTTGCGCCAGCTGCTCTCCGGGTAGCGCTCGTAGGACCTTCCCGCACGCCTTCCTCTGTTGTCCTTTATCACCTTCCAGTACTCCGCGCCCAACCGTCCGGGACCCCGCTGGGCGCCCGTGATGCACACCTCTGCCTGGCGCCGCCACCGCGTGCACGGATGCTTCTCCCGGCTGAACCGGTCGAACTGCGACCAGAGCGCGTCCCGGTTCCAGCCGTGGAAGCTTTCCACGATTCCCGTGCCCCTGCCGTGGGTGTTCGCCCCGTCGTCAGAGAACCTCACGTCCCATACCACGGCCTGGTAACCGATTGGGGTTATTCCGTACATCAGCTTGCCTTCGGCAGGCCCCCCGTGCGAATGCATCGCCCAGGGCATCCCACCCGTGATGTCATGGAAGAACTGCACCTCCTGCTTGGTGGCCCACGTGTCATGGAAGAGTCCCAACAGCGCAGTCTCCTCCAACCCGCGATCCCTGAGCCGTTCGCGAACCTCATCGAACAACGGCTGCCAGAGCGGCCTGCTCGCCTCTTCGTCCAGGTGCGACGGCAGGATCACGTTCTCCCTGGTGGCATTCCCGTCCGCCCCGGCCGTCACGACGGTCACCATCGGGCCCATCCCCCACTGCCCGCCGATCTTCTCCATGTGGTCCAGATGAGACCTCACCCGGAATGCGATCCCGTGCGGGTCCTCTCGCGCATTCTTCGGCAGCATGTAGACGTCCCAGACCAGGAACACGACCAGCTTGGGCTTGCCCATGTTCTCCGTGGCGACGTCGAGGTAGCGGTCCATGACGGAGAAGTCGTAGGTGTAGCCGTCGCCTTTCTTGATCCAGCGAACGTAGGATTCCTCGTTGCCGAGGTTCGTATGCGCAATCAGGGGGATGTAGACCGTCCGGCTGCCCGTCTCGCCTATGAGCTTGAACGAGTCCGCTATCATCTCGAAGTGCTCGTCCGACCACAGCGGCACATCGTATTCCAGGGCCAGCGTGTCCGGGCACTGGATCATGTCCACCCAGGTGCGGAAGTCCTGCGTGTCCGGAAGGGTCCAGTCGGCAACGCGCACTTCCAGGGGCACCTTCACCGGCGTCTCGCCCTGGGCCTCAATACTCACGAACCCCGTGTAGGTCCCCGCCCCGACGTCTGCCGGCACCTTCACCGTCACCCAGACTGGCACGATGGCCCCGGGCACGGGCGTCACCGTTTCGGGCAATGCCGGGTTGCGGTACCACGCGGTCTGCAGGGGGAGCACCTCGACCTCCTCGGGCGGCTCCGGCGACAGCGCGTTGAACTGGACCGTCCTGTACCGCATGTAGGGGTGCAGCTGATTCAGCCTGGTCACTTCCCTCGGCTGCTGCTCGCCCCATTCCATGCCGTATCGAATCCGCACCGCCTCCGCCGGTATGCGTCCCCCCTCGCCCGTCAAATCGCTCGCCGTCGCCTTCAGCCCGCGAATCGGCTTCGGGGATCCCACGACCACCTTGCCCGAGAACGCCCCGTTTCGCGTCGCAACGATTGTCACAGGACGCAGCGGCCCCGCCCGATCCCCGAAGTCGAGGCTCAGGTCCGCCGCCAGGGGGTCCGCCGGCCATGCCTGCAGCCCCTCCGGTCGCACCGTGTTCGGCACCAGCCCCGCCTGCCCCGATGCCTTGAGCCGGACTTGTTTGATCTCGCAGGTATTGACGTTGTAGACATCCTCGCCAGTCTCCACACCCTCTTTGGGATACGGAGCACGCACGATCTCCAACCCGATGACGTTCATCCCCCTTCTGAGGGCGCCTGCCGGGATTTCGCAAGCGGTGACCTTCCGCTCCTCGCCCCCAGGCCCATCGGCAAGTTGCCGCCCCACGCCGATGTGCTCCCGGTGCACCTCCTTGCCGTTCACGTACACGATGATGCCGCCATTGTAGGTAGCCGAGAGCCGCAGTTCCTTGACCAGTGCAGGGTCCGTCACGGTGAACTTGCCCCGCAGGCAAGCTTTGGAGACAAGGGCCGTCTTGGGGACAAGCGTGAGAGGCCCACGGTGCCAGAAGCGGTCGTCGTAATCCGGCTTCATCCAGTCGGGCGCCGCCGCCGGCGTCTCGTAGGACATCCACCTGCAACTGAGCGGGACCTTCTCCCCGGCCTCCGATACGGGCGGCGCAAGCTGGGAGTGCATCCTCCAAACGCTCAGAGCATCCAGGACGATGGTGGGCGTGGCCTGGGCCGGCTCGGCAGTGGAGGCATTCGCGTTGACGGCGATGACGGCCGTCAGGAGGATGGCGGCCGTCAGGAGCGAGAGGACCGTGATGGCCACCGACTTGCTTGCTGCCCGCGTGTTCGGCTGCACGGCTGCCTCCACAATGGAACGCTCCGATGCTGGCTGCGCCGGATCTGGCTGCTGAGTGTCGGGACATCATACCCAAATCGCCGGCTCTTTGCGCTTCCGGTCGGCCCGCTGCGCGGTGCACCTCGGCACGGGCACGGATGGCGGGTCGTAGCGCAAGCGCCTCAGACTCTCCGAACTGCATAGAAGAAAGGGATGGATGTCGAAGGCGATTGACAGGAGGCGAGAGCAGGATTACCATAAACGCGGCCTGGAGTTGAAGATGCGGTGCGCAGCTCTGTGAGCTTTCAACATGAGCGACGTCGTGGAGACGAACACCTCACGGTTCAATCCGATGCACATCGCCTGTGCCGGGCACACGGGCGTGGGGTAGATATGCAATCGGAAGGGGGTACGCGATGCATCCCGCACGACAAAGGCGGACCACTGCAGCTATGACGCTGTTTGCCGCAGCAGTCCTTCTGGCCACTCTCCTGCCAGCCGTCCTCGGCGCGGCCGAGAGCGTGCCAGAGAACGCCGGTGAGGGGCGGTCAACCGTTCACGGCCCGCGAGAGTTCGTGTTCCCTCACCCCTGCGTGGTCAGCGTGCGCAAGACAGCGGACGCGGAGTGGGAGGAGGTGGGCGTAGTTGGGCCCGGCGGGGGAGCCGTCCCAATCCCGCCCTGCTACGCGTGGAGGGTGAGCATAGGCGCGTTGGAATCCCCATGGACGTGGGGGCGCCTGGCGGAGGAGTTGAGGCGGGCAGAGGTCCCTGGCCTGGGGTGGTACGGCCCTGAGATCACCGACGCCGTGCTGGCCCACCTGAAGGGCCTGGGCCAGCTGCGGGAACTCCGTCTCACGGCTCACAACATCACGGACGCCGGACTCGCGCACCTGAAGGGCCTGGGCCAGCTGCAGGAACTTGACCTCAATGGTTGCGTGAACATCACGGACGCCGGGCTGGCGCAGCTGAAGGGTCTGGGCCAGCTGCGGGGACTCACTCTCACGGCTTTGAACATCACGGACGCCGGACTTGCGCATCTGGAAGGCCTGGGCCAGTTGCAGGCACTGGATCTCAGTTGGTGCAAGAACATCACGGGCGCCGGGCTGGCGCATCTGAAGGACCTGGGCCAGCTGCGGGAACTGGATCTCACTCTTTGCGAGAGGATCACGGACGCCGGGATGGCGCACCTGAAGGGCCTGGGCCAGTTGCAGGCACTGGATCTCAGTATGTGCGTGAAGATCACGGACGCCGGGATGGCGCATCTGGCGGGCCTGGGCCAGCTGCAGAAACTGGATCTCAGTATGTGCACGAAGATCACGGACGCTGGACTGGCGCACCTGGAGGACCTCGGCCAGCTGCGGGTGCTCCGGCTAATACTATGCGACAACATCACGGACGCCGGGCTGGCCCACCTGGGGGGCCTGGGCCAGCTGCAGGACCTGGATCTCACTGCTTGCAGGAACATCACGGACGCCGGGCTGGCGCATCTGAAGGGCCTGGGCCAGCTGCAGGACCTGAATCTCAGTTCGTGCGCGAACATCACGGACGCCGGACTGGCGCACCTGAAGGGCCTGGGCCAGCTGCAGGCACTGGATCTCAGTGATTGCAGGAAGATCACGGACGCCGGGATGGCCCACCTGAAGGACCTGGACCAGCTGCAGGAACTGGGTCTCAGTGGTTGCGAGAGCATCACGGACGCCGGAGTTGCGCATCTGAAGAACCCAGGCCAGCTGCGGGAACTGGATCTGAGTTGGTGCGCGAACATCACGGACGCCGGGCTGGCGCATCTGAAGGGCCTGGGCCAGCTGCAGGAACTGAATCTCAGTTCGTGCGCGAACATCACGGACGCCGGACTGGCGCATCTGAAAGACCTGCGGCAGTTGCAGGCACTGGATCTCACTGCTTGCAGCAACATCACGGACGCCGGGCTGGCGCACCTGAAGGGCCTGGGCCAGTTGCAGGAACTGGCTCTCCGTTCTTGCAGCAACATCACGGACGCCGGACTGGCGCACCTGAAGGGCCTGGGCCAGCTGCGGGAACTGCATCTCTTTGGTTGCCCCAACATCACGGACGCAGGCGTGCAGAGAATCCGCAAGGCGCTGCCGCAGTGCGACGTCAGCGGACCATAGCGCCTCGTTCTCAGCGTAGCTGGCTGCCCCACACGGTGACTCCCGGCAGCGTCAACGGGAGGCCCGCACGGGCAGTGACGACAGCCCTCCGGCCCGGTGACAGGAGGTAGAACATGGCCGTGCAGAGCAAAGTCGCCATCATCTTCGACGGCGCAGGCGGAACCGGCGATCAGGCGCCTGTGCGTTGGGCCATCGGCGCGCTTCGGCAATCGCTGGTGCAGCAGGGCGTCGCTGTTGAACTGCGTGAGGAGATTGGCAAGGACGATGCGAGCAGCTTCCCGATTATGGTGGCGTTCGCAGACGCGCCTGCGACTCGCGAGATGCTGTCGAAGGGCCAGCTCGCGGTCCCCCGCGCTCCCGAGGCACTGGTCCTGACGCCGGTGAGCGTCGGGGGCCGGTCGGCCTTGCTGGCGTGCGGTGCGGACGTGCGCGGCCTGGTCTACGCGCTGCTTGAACTCAAGGATCGCGTGGATCACGCGGACGATCCGCTGGCGGCTCTGAACCTTGCCGCCCCCGTCGCGGAGCAACCGGCCAACGCCATTCGGAGCGTGATGCGCCTCTTCACCAGCGATGTGGAAGACAAGGCCTGGTTCCATGATCGGAAGTTCTGGCGCGAGTATCTTTCGATGCTCGTTGCTCAGCGCTTCAACCGCTTCAACCTGGCCCTCGGGATCGGTTATGACTTCCCGAGGCGCATCGCAGATTCCTATTTCTACTTCGCTTATCCGTTCTTTCTGTCAGTGCCCGGTTATGACGTGCGGGTGCGGGGACTGCCGGGGGCCGAACGCGACAGGAACCTGGAGATGCTGAAGTTCATCAGCGAGGAGGCCGCGGCCCGCGGGCTCCACTTCCAGTTGGGTCTTTGGACGCACAGTTACGAGCTGATTGATAGTCCGGGGGCCAACTACACCATTGAGGGTCTGACAACGGACACCCACGCGCCCTACTGCCGCGACGCTCTGCGGCTGCTTCTCCAGTCCTGCCCGGCAATTGCGGGCGTCACGCTGCGCGTCCACGGCGAGAGTGGAATCCGTGAGGGGGACTATGGGTTCTGGCGAACGGTGTTCGACGGAGTGGCGCAGTGCGGGCGGCCGGTCGAGATTGACATGCACTCAAAGGGCCTCGACCGGGAGCTGATCGAGGTGGCTCTGGCGACGGGGTCGCCCATCATCGTGTCGCCGAAGTTCTGGGCGGAGCACACGGGATTGGCCTACCAGCAGGCGTCGGTGCGTGAGCTGGAGCGGGTGCCGGAGGAGCGGGACGGCTACATGACGTTCAGTGCAGGTTCCCGGAAGTTCACTCGCTACGGCTATGCGGACCTGCTCAGGGAGGACCGTCGCTACGGCGTACTGTTCCGGATGTGGCCAGGCACGCAGAGGCTCCTGCTGTGGGGCGACCCCGCTATGGCGGCGGGATTCGGCCGCGCGTCGGGATTCTGCGGTTGCCAGGGCGTGGAGATATTCGAGCCGCTCTCGTTCAAGGGTCGCAAGGGTTCGGGCTTGCCGGGCTCGCGCGAGGGCTACGCCGACCCTTCGTTGCGCAGCACGTATGACTGGCAGAAGTACCTCTACACCTACCGCCTGTGGGGCCGGCTGACCTACGACCCCGATGCAGACCCTGAAACGTGGCGCCGCTTCCTGAGGAAGGAATACGGAAAGGACGCCTCGTCGGTGGAAGGCGCGTTGAGCAATGCAAGCCGCATCTTGCCGCTGGTGACCACAGCCTACCATCCTTCGGCGGCCAACAACTCATACTGGCCGGAGATGTACACGAACATGCCGATCGTGGATGAGGAGCGGCCGCATCCCTACCGCGACACGGTCACGCCGAGGCGCTTTGGGACGGTGAGCCCGCTCGATCCCGTGCTGTTCGCCAGCGTCGAGGAGTTCGCCGAAGAGTTGGCAACCGGTGAGCGGAGCGGCAGGGCCTCGCCGTGCGACGTTGCACGTTGGCTCGATCAACTGGCAGATGCCGCCGCAGCCCACCTTGCGCAGATACAGGGGCAGGGGCTCTCGCCGGACAGTCCCAGCCTCAGGCGTGTGACGATTGACGTGGCCATCCTGACGGGCCTGGGGCGGTTCTTCGCTGGCAAGTTGCGGGCCGGCGTCCTCTACGCTCTGCACGAACGGACGCGCAGCAGGACTGCCTTGGAGGAGGCCCTGAAGGCCTATCGCGGGGCGCGGGACGCATGGGACGAGCTTGCGCGTCGGGCAGATGTCTACGCGGACGACCTGACCTTCGGGGCCGTCCCGAATTCGCGCGGGCACTGGAAGGACCGCCTCGCCGCAATAGACCTCGACATCGCCGACATGGAAGCAGCGCTGCACGAGGCGGGCCCGACGGCGTCGGAAGGGACTCCGCTGGATCCCGCTGCCGCCAGTCAGCCAGCGGCTCGACCCTGTTGCGAGCACGAGCCCGGGACCTCATTCCGACCGGGGCAGCCGATGGCCATTGACCTGCGGTTCTCCGGCGACGATGCCTCCAGCCGCCCAGTCGCCGTGCGTCTACACTATCGGCACGTCAACCAGGCGGAGGCCTACGTCTGCGCTGACATGGAGGCCCATGACGGGTGCTTCGTCGCGCAGATTCCGGGCGACTACACGGACTCGCCCTACGCGCTCCAGTATTTCTTCGAGTTGCGCCACGGCAGGGGGCAAGCGTGTCAGTACCCGGGCCTGGACCTGGACACCTTCAGGCAGCCCTACTTTGTCATCCGGCAGCGCTGACCTGCCGGCCCGCTGCTCCACCGAGCGCGCGCACGCCTGGCCCGGCAGTTCCGAGCTGTTCTCGGTATCAGAGTCTTGGAAGGCCAAAATCGGATTTGTGCCTATTGCGGAAGTATTGAATATCCAGTATCCTGAATGGTCCGAGTTGTGGCGAGAATTGGGAACATATTCTGGTCTGTTTCCTCTCCTCGCTGGATAACGTGCGTGCCGTACAGTGCTGCACAGTCTTGGCAGGAGGGCAACGCGATGGCGCGTTCGATGAAAACCTGCGCACGAGCTCGTGTATGCGCACTTCAGCTCGAGCCGCTCGAGCGACGGCTTCTTCTTTCGGGTCCGTATGTGACGACGCCGACGGACTTGGGGTGGTACGGGGTTCCGGTGAGTTCGGTGGAGGTGACGTTCAACGAGGCGATCGACGAGTCGACGTTCACGCTTGTGGACACGTCGATTCAGCTTTCCGGGGGCGGCAGCTCTCAGGCGACGAGCATCGATTCGCTGGGCGGGAACAGCTACCGGCTCAACTTCGCGGCGCGCACCGATCCGGGGGATTACTATGTCGTGGTGGGTCCGCACGTATCGGACCTGGCGGCCAATGAGATGAACCAGAACGGCAACGGGATCAACGGTGAGTCGGACGACGAGTATTGGGGCCAGTTCACGATCGGTCATGTGGCTACCATACAGGGCCCCAACGGCCAACAGGTTATGATCTTCGACGTAGTCGGGCCGGTAGACATCAATGCCGAGGATGTCGTCGTCAAGTTCGGCGGCGGGAACACGGTCAGGTCGATCAAGCTCACCGGCCATCAGCCCATGGAAGGGCTGGGCATTCTCATCAGCGGCGCGTCTTCTGTCGGCTCGATCACGGATTCTCGCACAGGGACCCTCGGTGACCTTGCCTTCATAGCCTCTGACGCCCCCATTAACTCCATTAACCTCAGGTCCGGCA
>SDBU01009445.1_pt1 | contig 10923 bp, 15 predicted proteins | sample 2277071 | NCBI WGS metagenome assembly SDBU01 (sample SAMN10397929, study PRJNA504765) | marine sediment metagenome | isolation source: marine sediment core GS08_GC12, 126 cmbsf | place: Arctic Ocean: Gakkel Ridge, Loki's castle | collected 2008
GTTCAGGCTGTACCTGGCAGGGATAACGGTATCCCTGATTAAGTAATTTAAGTATGGCATTCGTATGAGGGTCGTACTCCAAATCCAATGAATCGTCTCCCTCGAGAGCTCCAATAATATTAAGGCCTGCCTCAACCTGGTTTTGAGATGCCACCAAGGACTCGGATCCGGTCTTGTTGCGTTCCCTCCAGGAGGATATATTTTCCTGAATCTGATCGAGACCTGTCTCAAATATATGGGTAGGCGATTCCCATGTTTCATTGGAAAAAGGCCAACCCGTATTCTTATTTGAATCACCCAATTCGTTTTCAACGACTAATTTGGTTGAAGGATGTTCGGGAACTCGGGCAGGGACTTCAATATTGGATATATTAGTGTACATATCCAAAGGGTTGTATAAAGGAAAGAGGGAACGAGCCATCTGCGCAGCTAGATTAATGGAGGCCATGGATTTTAATAGAATAGGATCGAGTTCGACCGGTATCCCGGTCCAGAGAGTAGCCGCGGATTTGAGAAGATTGGACCAGATCCTGTCAAAAAAGAGGAGCGGAGCGGGAAGACCGGTAATAACTACCTTTTCACCCTTGACGTGTCTCCACAAACCCGAAGGGATATCCCATAATAATCCCATTATAGGACCGAGAGAGAGGCCGACACCAAACATATTTTCCGTCGTCTGCAGACCCTCGATGATCTCACCCTTGGAAAGCTTAAGGCGTAATAATTTCTTCAATCTTCGAAGCTTGGCCTTTTTAGAGATGGGATGGTCTTTAACCAGCTCATTGATATTATGTTGTATTATTCGGGGCCTGAAGGGGAGGCAGGCGACTCGTTGAACTACCCCGGCCATCTCAGCTCCGGTAAGCGCCCAGCCGGCCGGCCCTAAGAAAGCCTTTGCAAACATAGACGGCACCCTGCGCGCAAGGATGCGAGCAACCACGGCAAAGGTACCCAGGGCATCGTTTACATCGTCCAGGGTGGTCATGATCGATGCTGCATTCATGACGATATTAGGAGTCGGGGAGGCCAGCATACGCAAGAAATCTTCCCTTTTCCTAGTCATTAAATCCTTGATCGCTAAATAGCGTCTTTCACCAAGGGCTTCTATATCTTTGGCGCGATATGATATGAGCTCCTCCTCGGTAGGTTCAGGTGTAATGTCCCATTTAAAAATATCAGTAAAACCCGGGATATGTATGGTTGAACCGTATTTCTCCTGGTATTTACGCTTAAGTTCTCTAAATTCCTCCGTGGTAAAACGCGGTAGTTTTACAGGTGATTCGAATTTAAAGGCCATGTGAAATTCCCGTGGAAAGAAAAATTCAATGATAGCGGCCGCTAGGCCATTCCTTTGAGCAAGCCGGTCTCTTAGGCTAAATAATTAATTGTCTACAAAGGAAATCCCCACGCCCAAGCGAGCGGCTTGCGCCTAACGAAGCCAGGTGAGCGAGGCCGTCTCTTTGGCCTCCCTTGCCTGGCGTTCAACGTGTTCCTAAATAGGGAAAGCAGGAACAAAAATTATATCGATGTAATCCGTAAAAGGTAATTCTGTAAGATCTGACGTTTTGCCCGGGCCCCATGGGTGGGCAAAGGACATGTTCCAGGAGAAAAAGATTATAAGAAAAAGACCGATGTTTGTAAATTGATATATTGATTTAACGAACATGAGGAAAAAAATAACGTACAAGATCTAACAAGATAAAACAGGATAAGGAAAAGTAAAAAATGCCATGGCCACGTGTTATTCGGGACAGCGAGATCCGCGAGGCGCAGCGCGACATGTCAACTAAATTAAAAGAAGATTAAGCTAGTTTAAGAAAATAGTCCGGACAAATGGATTTCAAGAGATTTAATGAGGCTCTCAGAGCAACGAGGCTCGACGATCTAGTAACTATGCGGGGGAAGGTATGGACTATATGATGATGATCTGCAAGCCATGAGAGGAGGCGGCATCCAATAAGTTCTTCTCTATCGTCTCACACACCAAAATAAGCTTTTCAGGCTTCAAAATAACAGGGTCCCTGGTCCATAATAATCTATAAGTCTGAAGTTGACCTAGCGCCCTAAGGCCAGGATCCTTTGAAACCTCAATAATCCATAATTCATCTTTTAACTCAACAAAAGCATCGGCACGTCTTGCCAAGTTGTATCTCCACATAACTTTATAATGGTCGGACTCCTCGTCCGGAGATAGGTAAGAAGCACCGAGAAGAATATTATAATAAAGAGAAACAAAGAATTTACCATAAATATCAAGGAACCTATACCAGACAGGGATATCAGGCTGAAGCATATGCGGCGGGTCGCCGCGCCAATCTATAGAATATGATCTTCCGAGGATGGTTGACATTTTGAAATATTACCACGAATCCATAAAATATGGGTCTCAAGCCTCGCCAAACGGATTTCGAGTCTGCAAGCCCATATCAAGAATGGTATTAAAAGAGGTAATGATTTTAATAAATAATCCAACATGTTAACATCAAGGAACCGAAAACTCTACATTAGTGATATCAGGCCAAGGACCTTCAACATACAATTGATAAAGGTTTCCGGACATACCGGGTTCATACCAGGTACAGGATATAGGTGATCCTGAAGGATAAGCGGAAGCAACGGATATATTTCTCTCAAATATATCGTAAAAACACATATTTGCATTTTCATCACCATTATGGGTAACCCGAATCTTTTTAGGCCTATAATCATAATGCCATGTACCGACAGGTAACCAAATAGTAGTGGTCCCATTGGAAACCCATTGTTCCAATATAGGATCCCACGTCCCCTGTCTGTTATCTGGTTCCCAAGTACTTCCATCAAATATTTGGATCCATACCTCGAGGGGAGGTGATGTTTTAGATGCAGCAACAGGACCGAATAAATCAGCGAAAGATATAAAATTAGGCGGAACGATCGAAGGTATATCAAAATAAGAAAATACATCTATGGGGTCGGATATCGCTCCGGCAGGCGGAGAATCACCCGATAACCAGCCGGTCGGAAAATAAATAGATGTATCGATTTTAGATCCGGATGGGAGTGGATCCCCTGGGGACCAACCTGAAGGAAGAGAAATACCCTCAGGGAGAATAAGAGAAGGAGGGAGCGGATCGCCAAGGGTCCAGCCGCTGGTAAAGTAAATCAGCGTATTAATGAAAACTTCTTCAGGGAGCGGATCACCCGGTGACCAACCTGGCGGAAACCAAATACCTAAAGGCAGGTCTAAACCCGGGGGAAGTGGATCCCCCGGGGACCAACCTGGTGGAAAAGTAAAACCGGGTGACAAAAGGGGTTTCCTCAAAACAACGGGTAAACGTCTGGAAAGGGGCTTTGGGGTCATAAGACGTAAAAGTCTGTGCGCGACTGCGCCGCGAAACCAGGTGGGATTGCGTTTATAAAGCTCGGGATCGAGGGCGGGCTTTTTGCGCTCGTTGTTACTATTGGTCATTCTAGTCCCGCAACACTGGTAACGAGCTCCTCAAAGGATAATGGCTGGATAATTTCTTTTGGGAGTATTCCAAACTGTATAATGATTTCTTTAAGGGTCTGGGTGTCCTCCCACCAGATAAGGGCATGAAGGTCGTTTACTGCACCCTTGAGCTCGTAGAATTCGCGGAAGCTTATAATGGTTGCGTCGCCTTTTAGACTTGAGCCGGGGTTTGTGGGCCATAACTGGTGGCCTCCGTGATATATCTGGACATTTATCAGGTGGGCCGCGTCTTTCTGAAACAAGACGTCAACCTGATGTATGATTCCTGCAGTAAGGGTCATATCTTCGCGGTGAGGTAAAGAAACGATATCACCGGAAACGGTCGTGTAGGGAAATGAGTAAAACATCTAAAATATACCAGTGCAAGAGGTGAAAATAAAAAGATTACCATTGGGATAGGTGCCGGCGTAAAGCTTATTATTAAAGACAACAAGAGAGTAGGCTATGGTTTCCAGGGCAAGCTTCGGCGCTACCTGGACCCATTCGTCAACGCCGTTCCATTCTAAAAGATTACCATTGGGATTGCTGGCACCGTAAAGCTTATTATTAAAGACAGCAAGAGAGAAGATTAAGGTTTCAGAAATAGGCCTTGGCGCTACCTGGACCCATTCGTCAACGCCGTCCCATTCAAAAAGATTAGCATTAGGATAGGTACCGCCGTAAAGCTTATTATTAAAGACAGCAAGAGAGACGATTTGGGTTTCAGAAGAAAGCCTTGGCGCTACCTGGACCCATTCGTCAACGCCGTCCCATTCAAAAAGATTACCATTGGGATTGGTACCGCCGTAAAGCTTATTATTAAAGACAGCAAGAGAGTAGATTCGTGTTTCAGAAGCAAGCTGTGGAGCTACCTGGACCCATTCGTCAACGCCGTCCCATTCAAAAAGATTACCATTGGGATTGGTACCGCCGTAAAGCTTATTATTAAAGACTACAAGAGAGTAGACTTGTTCTTCAGAAGCAAGCTGTGGCGCTACCTGGACCCATTCGTCAACGCCGTCCCATTCAAAAAGATTACCATTGGGATTGGTGGTACCGTAAAGCTTATCATTAAAGACAGCAAGAGATAAGATTTCGGTTTCCAGGGATAGCTTTGGCGCTACCTGGACCCATTCGTCAACGCCGTCCCATTCAAAAAGATTACCATTAGGATAGGTGCCGCCGTAAAGCTTATTATTAAAAACAGTAACATATAAGATTGCGGTTTCAGAATCAAGCTTTGGAGCTGCCTGCGCCCAACTTTTATAAAGGTTTCTACGTGTCCCGAAATCCGTCAAAGCGCTCCCTTCCAACCAGCACAAGTCATTATTAGTACATCGTCGGTGGTGGTTCCGGTCAGCTCGGCCAAGAAGACATCACCCTCACCTAAAAGGATATCGGATCGTGAGACAGCAAGCTCAGCAGCGGCCACGGTCTGTAATTCGTCAATATAATGAATGACGCCCCCAGAATTAATACCTAAACGTACCTTAGTGTATGAACTGGTTTTGTTCTCAACGGTCACATGAGTAAGAATAAGAAGAGACTTTGCGGAAATACGAGATAGAGAAATAGTGACAACGGATCCGGAAACGCCGGCCGCGCGTTTGGTTCGCCGATAAATTTGACTAAAGTCAAAAATGTTTCGCAAATGACCTCCGGAAAAAAACTGAAAAGGGATAAAAGTTTAGCGATTAATAAGATCTTACCTGTTGGATAAAAATCTTACTTACTGTGGTGTCTTTTCCGTCGGTGATATCGAGTTTGAGGTTTCCTATTCCGGTGACATCAAACCAGTCTGTAGGATCGTTTTGGTCTCCAAAAGGGATACATAAAACGCCGTGCGGCGCCCAGCCTGAAATATGATGGACGGTGTTTTGTGCAAGTTCACACCAATATTCATACTGGCCTCCATCACCATTATATGTCCCTATATCACCACCATCCGTGTCATTGCGCCACTGGTTAGCCGTGGCCATGACGTCCATAGTTGGTGTTATATGTACGGATCTCTTGGCAGCTACACCGGTCGAAGTTAAAATCTCACTGACATAGGCGTTTGTCCTGCCGATGCCGAACATAAGCGCTCGAAATTCATCGTTGATGATAACTCTTTTGTCCTGGTCCTCAGACAACTTGATATTTGCGATTACCTCGTGAGGTGGATCGTCGCGCTTTAGGCCTTGGATTAACAGCTTACGATACGGAAAATCCGTTGGTAAGTCGGTGTACTCGTGTTCACCGGCGTTACCGGACCAAGATTTGATCTCCTTTGTCATAAGAAAGCCGGTGGGTGTGATTGCCTTTTCGTCGAAGACATCCGCATAGATGGCCAACCCGTTTTCAGATGGGTTCATACCGCCTGCACTTACGTCATGGGTGATTTTCAACTGCAAGTTTCGGAATTTGGTAGGATCAAGGGCAAGGGTCGGGTCGTAAAGGTACCGGCCAAAGTCAATGGCAATCCTCATATCGGTGTATGTGGTGGGGAGATAATTAAACCAACCGCCCCTTGGGTTCTGTCCGGAACTATAAATATCGAGAGCGTGGGCACAGAGACCGGTAATCCCAAACAATACCTCGCTGCCGTCGACCAGTTCAATACTGGAAACGGCCTCGGCCGGGTGTCCGTCCGAATCGGCGCCGCTACCGTTTTTTACTCTAACATCAAGGATTATTCTAGATATCGGATCTGCAAGATCGATATCGATAACCTCGGTCTGGTCGGCAGAGAAGGTCTGCAGTCCAAAAAGGTTTACGTGTCTGTATTTCATGGTTAAATACCTCCTGATAATTTAAGTAATAATAAAAGGTTACAGTTTTATTCAAGCCTCGGTTTTATGAGGTAACTGACCAACACCCTCTATCTCTTCATCCGTCAGATCTGCCGGGTTAAGGGAAAGAGTTGAGACATCAAGGTCAACCTTAATGCCTAAAACCGGGCCAAGTTTTGTAACGAGATCAGCCGCTTCATTTAAGGTGATTTTATTATCAGCTAAGGCCTTCTCGGCCCAACCTGAGACGATACCAAAAAGCGTGAATATCTTGAATACAGATAACATAATTAGAATAATCCTCCGTGGAAGCGATAGTTAAAAGGTTTACTTTCCGAGTTTCTCAGCGACCAAGGCGTCAACTATCTTTTTGACCCTCTCAAGGTTTCGGGGGTCCCGCTTAGGGAAACGGGGTCCCAGGTCTACCCTTTCAATAGCAGCATGATAAGGTGCGAATCCTTTTTCATAATCGGGGCCGGCGAGATAAACACCTTCGCTAAATCGCCCGGGACCCTTTTTAAGGGCTTTTTCACGCCACTTTGCGGAGCCGGCGAGCTTAACTCCCTTTGCGAATAGGTCATTCGCGGCCGCGGCATCGACGCCGGACTTCCAATTCTCTTTACCGGCTAGGGTCTCTTCCTCCCAGTCCCTTTTTGGATTCTGTATTCCAAGCTTGTAATCCTCGGTCCGGCCGGGCGTAACGCGGGTCCACTTGTCTCGGATCGCACTCAGAGCTTTGATTTCAGCCATATTAATACCTCCTAAAAGTTAATTATGAATAAGATACTATGTGACTGTCAATAATTTGACGCTAAAAGTCAAGATAAAAAGTGATAATGTGCCTTTTTTACCACAATGTGGAAAAAAAGGCACAGTTGACAAAGCATTCATAATAAATTTAGAATGAATCATGAAAACAATACCCAATTTAGGTAAACTAACAACTTACTAAAAACAATATATAAAACCCAAAAAAACTTGAATCGATAATTTCAGATATGAATTTTGATTACAACAAAAATCATCAACCAGATGATTTAAGCTGACCGGGCCCATCGAGGCCGGCATCTGATTCTATCCGGAAAAAAAGTATTAATCCCTACCCGGGGCAGCGTCTAAATAATATTATGGTAATTAAATTACAATGGTGCCCATGGCGCCAGGGAAAAAAATAATGAGTGGAAGCCGGCGCCACCAGAAAAAAGAGATGCGAAAATATTGGCATACGGTGAAAGGTCAGAGACAGAGGGATCCTCATTGGCAAGAAATGGATCCTGACGATTTCTTAACAAGAGAGGAAGAACGCGAGCTGTTGGAATTTATGGAAAGCGACCAACAGAAAATAATTATAGCAAGTACTCTCTATGATAAAGGCAAACGACATTCAACTACTCTCGGTCCTATTAAATAAGTGTGTGTGGGCCAAGAAAGGCTACCTGAAGCCAAGCCAAAAAACGTTATTAAGCTGGTATAATAACGCTTCAAGGCGCGACATCTGCATAAGAACTTTAAATTACATGCTTCGAAGGCTCGAGAATGGTTTTTACCTAAGACGGCAACAAAGACAATGGAAAGATAAAGCTCACCGATTCTGGTACCGCTCAACAATGTATTTTTGGACCCCCAGGGGAGTAATTGAATTAGAAAGATTTGGGGTAGTAGTTAGAAGGGTACTCACAGGTTTCTCAGGATTTCTGAATGGGGTAAAAACAAAACCCTTAAGTGAGAAAACACTCAAAGGCCCGGATAGAGGTTCTCAAGAAACCTTAGCCAGAATTAAAGGAATGACAGATATGATCAAAACAATTTGATAGGTCCCTGGGGACCTGTCAAGACCCAGGGACCTAATCTCAAAGACCGGTTAAAAAACTAAAGATAAATCCGGATCTATGGCATAGCCCGGGCAATGGCCAGATTCATTATGTTCAATAAAATCCTCAGAGCAAAATGGGCAAACTGAATCGATCTGATTATAAGAAACCGAATCATTAGAAGCTGCGTGTCTGAGTTTGACGACTTGCAACATTGCGTCATGAGAAAACTGAACCTTGAAAGCAATATCTGCCATTAATTCCAAATTATCTTTCTTATCATCCTTTAAAACATAATACCTGTGCATCAAGCGAACTCTCTGAGCCAGTAAGTCTGATAAAGCACCAAGATTATCATATGCAAGGGAAGCAAACCTGATTGCGTCGTTGGTACTCTTCAAGGCTGGCCCGCCCATAACGGTCATCGGCCAGTAATGCAAACTTTCTTGCCTTGTCATATTATTCTACCTCCTTTAAATCATTATATGAAGCCAAAGGGATAACCTCGATGGAATAGGGATCAAGGTTACCTTGAGGGGAACCGCTACTTCCGTAGAAAATAAAATGACGAGTAGTCTTATTCCAGGTCATTTTCTCACAGAAAATAAGATTGGGAGCTGAATTACGGGTCTTTGTAAATGTCACTTTTAACATGTCATCACCACCTTCCGGTTTATTCATCTATCTTACGTAAACGCTTGCCTGTCTGCTTATCAGCGTATTTCGCCTCAATTAAAATAGATAAAATAAATTCATTAATGGTCACACCTGCCTTAGTTGACATCGATTTTACCCATGCCCATAACTCTAAGGAATCACAAGAAATAGTATATTTCATAAGTTTCATCACCTCCTCACCTTTCATATAATAATATAACTACTAATACAATAATTACTACTATTACTATCGGAATATTATCTAAAAAACTTTAGCTTTATTTTCGATTATTTCATTATATCTCAATTATTAGTAATTTCAATAAGATACTAAAAGGATAAGTAAGAAATGATGGTTATGTGGTTCGTTCGGCCGTAATAACAGACCCCCCCATGAATGATCATTCATTTTTTCACTTCGAAGCGGCCGGCATCTAAGAAAAAGATTAAAGGCCTCCAAGCCGTTTGAATGGATATAGGAAAAATACTACCCAAAGTGATATGAAATGAAGGCCTTCCAGGTCAATAAATAATGTGAATAAAACTATAATAATCGCTTCCTTAAAGGGATAAAAATATTTGATAGGAAAAAAATAAGAGTTAACCTGGCGATAAAAATCGGCAGCTCCTGAGCATTTTGCCAAAATGGTCTTTTAGCGAAGCGATACCTTCTCTCTATATACTCTTCTCACTTTAGTGAATATAGTCTGCAACTTATTGCAGATGGAGTGTTTAATGGGGTATCAGGGTGCGTTAAGACATAAGGTTATAAGAATATTATGGAATTTCTCAAAGGATTTTAACCTAGAAAGTAAGGGAAAAAGGAATCCGGAAAGAAAAAAGTTGACAGGGAGGAAAAAACACCAAATTATGATAATATCATGGAAAAAGTAATTAAGGTGACAAACAGCAAAAACCAAATAAGAATAACAATCCCGAAAACGATAGCAACCGAGTCAGGATTAGATAAAGCTGCTTTTGCGATGGTCAGGTGCATGGATGGGGAAAAAGTGGAGGTAACAAAATTTGACTGGTTTAAAAAAGAAGCGTGAGGAATATCGGGAGATCGATCTAAAATTAATCGACGAACCTGATGGACGTGCAAGAATGGAAATCGATAAAGAGGACATAGCTAACCTGGCGTCCTCGATCGAATCGTTCGGGTTGAGACAAGCTATCGAGGTGGTAAAAAGAGGAGATCGATACGAAATAGTATATGGAGAACGAAGAGTCCTCGCCCATAGACATTTAGAACAAAAGACAATATGGGCAAAAGTGGTCAAGCTAACAAAAGACGAAGTCGTTTTAGTTAGGGCGCTCGAGAACATTTCAAGAAAGAATCTATCACCCATAGAAGAGGCTGTAAGTTTTGCTGTAATGCGGGACGAATTCGGCAACCCCATTGACAGAATAGCCAAAAAGGTTGGAAGGTCGCCCGGAAATGTCAAGAGAAGACTGGCGTTGCTTAAAATGCCGGCAGATATTCAAAAGGCAGTACATAGTAAAAAGATATCGGTTGGTATAGCAGAGGAGCTATGGGCATGTAAAGACGTTGCCCACAGGTCATATCTATTAGAACTATGCATAGAACATGGGGTTACGACCATAATAGCGAGAAAATGGGTCAAGGATTACGAAAAGGAATTAAGAACATCAGGGGCCGATAACGAAGAGAGGGGGCGGGTTCTAGAACCTATGGAAAATAGACCGATATATCAGCCATGTGACATATGTGACAGCGCTGTAGATATAAAAGAAATATCCAGGCTTGGAATCTGCAGAGCCTGTCACAAAAATATCAGAAATGCAATGGGAAAATAAAAGAAATAGTACAAAAATCATGGTTCAATAAAATTTAGGAGGTCATAAAATGCCAGAGTTACCAAGGGAAATTGAAATAATGAGAGTCATGAACTTGGTTCAGGGTTTCGGATGGACTAAAATCAAAGAAGAGGTTGTTGGGACAAAAGTGGTCCTGACGATTGAAAAGGAATTATTCCTAGAAAGTGAAGTAACCGCTATGGAATCACCAAGCTAGAGAAATTCATAATTATCCATTTTGCCGGGTATAGTTTTTTTCCTAGACAGCGACCAAAGGGAGCAACACAGAAACAGAAGAAGCCGGGCGTGTGCGGATCAGTGCGGTAGCGCTGATAGGAGCAGACCCCCGACCCTGTGGCAGCGGTACTCCGCTGGTACAGGGTCGGGG
>SDBU01009446.1_pt1 | contig 10922 bp, 19 predicted proteins | sample 2277071 | NCBI WGS metagenome assembly SDBU01 (sample SAMN10397929, study PRJNA504765) | marine sediment metagenome | isolation source: marine sediment core GS08_GC12, 126 cmbsf | place: Arctic Ocean: Gakkel Ridge, Loki's castle | collected 2008
GACCTATGCTATACAATCAGGGCAATATGATGGGAGGACACAGATGAAGGATCGGATGGAACTGCTCACGGAGAACATCCCCATACGGGTGTCGAGGACCATGCGTGACGAATTGCGCAAGGAGGCAATCAAGTTGGGTCTCAAGATGAACACCTACATCCGCCAGATTCTCAAACTGCGCAACGGCTCGAACTAATGGCGGACAGCAGCCGGCTACTAATCGAGGAGCCCCCGCTGCAAGTCCTCCCGACCTTGGCGAAACTACTGGGGATCGAGCAAGCGATTATCCTACAGCAGGTTCACTACTGGGTCAAGACATCGAACCATGAGATCGGCGGGAACTTCTGGATATACAACCGCTACAAGGACTGGGTCAACCAGTTTCCTTGGTTGTCAGAACGGGCGATTCGTCATCACGTCCGACTGCTCGAGAAGGCCGGGTTGCTCATCACGGGGGATTTCAACAAGGATCGGCGTGATCACACTAAATGGTATCGCATAGGGTACGACGCCTTAGAGGAATTACTCGTGATACCAGAATCCAGCCTGACGGATGCGTCGGGCCATGCGACGAATGTTGCCATGCCAGCCGACGATCTTTGCCACATGGAAGCGACGAATCTTGCCACATCCGTACCAGAGATTACTACAGAGACTACTCCCAAAGACCACTCTAAGAAACGATACGGGGAGTTCGAGAATGTCCGGTTGACCGACGACGAACACCAAAAGCTCGCTATGAGATTCGGCGGTGGAGTTGACGACCGGATCGAACGGCTATCGGGCTACAAGAAGAGCAAGGGTAAGACCTACCGGGATGACTACGCGACGATCCTGAACTGGGCACGGAGGGACAATGGACAGACTGACGCCCCTCGGGGACGTTCTCAAGGAGATATCACAGAGGACGCGGACGCACTTGCAGCCGCCTGGCGACATGCCTGAGCCGGTCTACGACTGCGAGTTGTGTCACGATGCTCGTTTCGTGCATGGGCGGCTATCGAGCGGCGCCGTCGACTATAGCCAGGTCATTCCCTGCGACTGCCAGTTCGCCCGTATCGAGACAGCCAGGAAGGAGCACCTGATGGAGACGTGCGAGCTACCGCCGGGCACCGACGGATTGACCTTCGAAGAGTTCAACCAAGTCCCCGGCACAGAAGACGCATACGAGGCGGCGTGGGAACTGGCACAGGCTGGCGGGAATGCTCTCCTCTGGCTCCTACTGGCTGGACCGCCGGACAGGGGCAAGACCCACCTGGCGATAGCGGCCTGTCATGTGAGGATTGACCGGGGGGAACCGGCGCTCTACACCTTCGTCCCTGACCTGTTGCGGGATCTCCGTAGGGGATTTGGGAAGGACGACTACCAAGAACGGTTCGACCGCTACTGTGAAGTGCCGTTGTTGGTACTGGATGACCTCGGGACGGAGAACGCGACGTCGTGGGTTCAGCAGGAACTCGACTCGATTGTCAACTATCGTTCTATCCGGCGGTTGCCCTTGATTGTGACGACCAACCTGACCCCGAACCAGTTGGCGCCCCGGATTCTCAGCCGGCTACAGCGTGCGGAGTTCGGCAAGATCATCAGCATCACGTCCGGGGAGTATTGGAGGACGAAGTGAACCGCACGAAGATCGAGTGGGCGCAGAACCCGGACGGCACGCCGGGGTACACGTGGAACCCCATCACAGGTTGTCTCAAGGGCTGCGAGTATTGCTACGCCCGGAAGTTGGCGAATGGACGGCTAAAGAGCCGGATGCTGGCGAACTACAACATAGCCGACAAGGGCTTCAGCATGATTGGCGGTAAGCCCTGCACCCTGGCTGGAATGGGCTACCTGTACGAGAAACAGTTTGCCGATCCGTTCTATCCCCGCATCTGGCCGGACAGGGTCAACGATGATGTCCGTGTTGAAGCGGCTGCTATCCACCGCTCCCGAGGCGTTTTCGTATGCAGCCTGGGTGACCTGTTCGGCATGGGAATACCGGCCGATTGGACGGCGTGGATACTGGAGTTCATCAGGGTGCACCCCTTCTGGCGCTTCTACCTACTCACCAAGCAACCCCAGAACCTCGCCAAGTGGTCGCCGTTCCCCGACAACTGCTGGGTCGGCGTGAGCGTGACGAACGGCAAGATGCTGGATGATGCCGGCTACTACCTTGAGCAGGTACAGGCCAAAGTGAAATACATCAGCTTTGAACCTCTACTAGAACGCATCGTTCCCTATTTCGGGAAGCCCGGAATAAACTGGGTCATCATCGGCGCACAGACAAAGCCGACCATCCTGCCGAAGGTCGAGTGGGTGCGCGAGATCGCCGACGTGGCCGACCAGTCAGGCGTACCGATGTTCCTGAAAGACAGTCTGAAAGCTACGCGTGGGCCGCTCAAGATTCAGATGTCCGATAGCCAGTATGAGCAGCATTACGGCCTGAGATTCCGCCAGGAGATGCCCGCATGAAATACGGCTCTGTCAGGACGTGGTCGGAGTTAGTCGGCAGGTGGTTCGCCAGTAAACTCGAAGCCACACGCGGCGAGGAACTACACTTCTTGCAGATGGCGGGAGAGATTGCTGATCTCCAGTATCAGGTGCCCTTCGTGCTGTCAAAGAAACCTAGCGTGAAGGTGGTGATAGACTTCCAGTACACGGAGGCTACGGATATTCACGATCTCGGTGGTTTAGCCTTCAGGAGACACGTCTACGAAGACGCAAAGGGAGTCCTCACGGCCACGGCAAGGGTCAAGTACGCCTGGCTCAAACAGAAGCACGGCATCGATGTCGTACTGTGGAGAGGATAACGTGACGATCATAGAGTTGGAGGACGTGGCATGACGCAGCAACGGTACAAGCGGTCATACCGCCGACCCGATCCACGTCCTGGTATGCCGGTCAGTGCGCCGAACGGTGTGATATTGGGTTGGCTAGAGGGCACCGTTCTGTCACGGTGGCTCAGGTCCAGTATCCAGATGCTCCGGGTTCCTGTCGCCTGGACGATTGACAAGCAGGCGTTCGACAAGCTACGGACCAATCACACCGTCACGAAGATCCTCATACACGATCTGGATGCCCAACCTATCAGCATGTACGCCATCGAGATCGAGGAATGGGATGCCCATGTCGGCGAGATCAACCGGGGGAAGTATGACCAGTACTTCGTCACACTAGGTCACTGGAGGAAGTCGTGATGGATCGGTACGGTCAAGTAGACTTCGCCGGCATGACGAAGCCTGAGATTGCCATTGAGCGGTTGCGGAACTTCGAGCCGCCCGAGGGTTATTATGTGGCGTATAGCGGCGGGCGCTGTAGCCAAGTTGTGAAGGATCTTGTAGTGCAGTCGGGCGTTCGATATGACGCACATTATCATTTCACTACAGTCGATCCCCCGGAGGTCATTCAGCACATACGAACTGACGGAGATGTGATAATGGAACGCGCCCCGTCATCCATGTGGGCGCTAATCCAAACTAACGGACTGCCAACGCGGCAACATCGCTGGTGCTGTAGGGCACTCAAGGAACACGGCGGCTCGGGGCGTGTGATTGTGACGGGTATTCGCCAGGCCGAGTCAAACGCCCGCCGCCATCGGCAGATGGTCGAGGCTTGTTACACGGACAGGACTAAGCGATTCGTCAATCCGATAGTGGATTGGAGCAACACTGATGTGAAACAGTATGTCGAGGACTCCCATCTCGATGTCTGTTCGCTCTACGCCGAAGGCTTCAAGCGAATCGGATGTGTCCTGTGTCCGATGAATCGTGCAACGGCTTTGCATATCGCTCGATGGCCGAAGATTGCCGACGCCTGGCACCGGGCAGCCGACCGCTACTGGCTCAAGGGAACGAAGGGTGTCCGCCGATTCTCTAGCCCTGATGCGTTCTGGGCATGGTGGCTTGACAGGGACGCGTCAGCACCGAAGGAAGCCCAAGCGATGATGTTTGACTAATGAAACAGACACCGATCCGGGCGGTCAGCAAGAAGATGGCGGCTCAGAAACGCGAGGAAGACAAACTAACCAAGTGGCTACTCGGTGTGACGGAAGGGGTATGCGAAATCTGCCGGCAAGGACCGGGCAATTTCGGTCTTGGCAAGCATGAGATCATCTTCCGGGGTCGCGGGGGAGATGCCACAGACCCACTCAATGTTCTGCTACTTGGACAGTGCTGTCATAACCACGTGAAGTATCCCGAGACAGGCACCCCATTATCCACTAAGGCCCAGTTGGAGATAGCGAGGCAACGATGTACAGAATAGGCGAATGCCCCAAGTGTGGAGGGACCCAGTACCTGGAACCAGACACGAGGGAATGGGCGTGCATGACGTGTGGCTATCGGCCCGTGGCACCGCCCCTTGTCTTTCATGAAGCGCACGAGATGATTGGCCGGGGCAAGGCGAGAGCCAACATCGAAGTCCTGGGGATCGGGGTTCAGAGTCACAGATGCGGGCCGCTTCGGATTGACACCCACACACGATCCCATTACTATGACGCCAACAGGGCTGAGATGGAAGAGCAGTACGACAGGGTCCACGCGATGCGTTCCAAGGCTCGACACCTTCCCGCATTGCGGCAGGCTAGTGTGGCACTGGCGGTATTCCACAAAGAATACGGCCTGGACTCTGTTCGGTGGTCAAGATTACGGACACGATGGCAGCGGCAAGCGGTGATGGTGAGATGAAACGGAAACGAATCTGGATACCAGCCCTGATTGTACTCGTAATGGCAATCGCCCTGATGGGAAGCGTGGCGCTGGCAGTCACTAACATCGAGGGATTCAACGACACCCTACAGGGTATCTTGAGCAGCCAGTCGGAAACGAATAGCGCGTTGCTCCGACTGTTCGAGATGATCCTGCCATAATGTATTGGGCTATCGTCTGCGCGACGAAGCCGGAGTGAAAGGAGAGATCATGGAGAAGAAGTGCTATAGGTGTCGACGCATCCAGCCCGATAACTACGTCAGGGGGTTGGGGTTGAATGAACGGTGGGGGAAGGACAAACTCTATATCTGCATCGACGCGGTTGCATGCGAAGAACACCGGCTGTCAGTTGAAGCCCAACACTCCGGCGACCCCATGTTCTACGAACTCACGCAAGAGGAGATCAAGCTACACGACGAGAAGAATAACGACTACCGTTCCAAGTCCAATCCCCTGGCGAACTTCGAGCGAGTAGCGGCGTGGATGGCCCTGTACCCCGACATGGACTGGGCACAGCCCGAGCTTGTGGCGGTGCTGTTCGCACAGAAGCAGATCGACTCGTACATGTCCTTGATGGAGAGGGGCATGGAGGGCGGTGTCGAGACTACCGATAGCCGGGCGCAGGACGTTCACGTGTACTGGAAGATCGCGCGCATTATCCACCGGAGGAAGACATGCCAAAGCAACAAGTAGTCTACGTGGCCGGCCCGTTCAGGGCTGAGTCGCATTGGGAGATCGAGGGGAATATCCGTCGGGCTGAGTCCTACGCGCTGGAGTTGTGGCTACAGGGATACGCGGTGATCTGCCCGCACGCCAACACTCGCTTCTATCAGGGTGCGGCCCCGGATGAGAGTTGGCTCGAAGGCGACCTCACGATTCTGGAGCGGTGTGACATCATCGCGTTAGTATTGGGATGGGAGAAGTCCGAGGGCACGCTGGGCGAACTGAAGCGGGCGCGGGAATGCGGTCTGCTAGAAATGTATCAACAGGAGGCATGATGGGAAAGACAGGCTTTCTGCCGGCGCCCGATAGTCCTGGAGGCTTGCAACTAGCGGCTGACTACGCGGTCAGCACGAAGGAACAGCGCCAGGAGATGTGCGGCCGCTACGGGTACATGAATCTCTCGAGCTTTCAGACGGTGATGAAGCGCTCGTATAGTCTCAGCGTACCGAATCACGAGGGATTGACCAGTGGCGCAACGGTCAGGGTTGAGGTAGCTGCCACCCCGACTCCACCTGAACCACAGGAGACCACCATCAACCTGACGATCCCGGCGCTCCGTGATTACGTCCCCCAACCATTCGTGGAGGGCGACAAGGAGACGATGATTCTCCACACGTCCGACTGGCACATGGGCAAGGTCACGACATCGTACAACGATGAGGTCGGGAAGGAACGGGTCGGCCGGCTGTTCGATGGGGTGATGAGCCTGACCCAACTGCATCGTCACATGTACCCCGTCGAGGATCTGGTGATCTTCGACACTGGTGACCGGGGGCAAGGAGAGAATCCACACCAGGGATCGAAGCTCGGCGAGACGTCGATGGGTGCGCGTGACCAGCAAATGAAACTCGTGTACCCAGGGTACGTCGAACTGATCGCGGCGTTCAAGCAGCAGTTCCGTACCGTGACGGTCCACCTGATGGCGGGGAACCACGGCCACGAGAAGCTGGCGCCTGAGACATCGCGGTGGGATCTCTACGGTGCCGACCTGATCAAGACGAAGCTCGAGGGCGAGCCAGACATCACGATCCACGCACACGAGGGATGGAGCGCCACCACGTGGGTCGAGGGGTTCAAGTGTTTCCTCGCCCACTTCGATGGCATCCCGTGCGTTCAGGGCATCCCGTACTTCGGTATCAACAGGAAGCTGCTGATGTGGTACATCGAGGAGGGCGGGTTTAACTATGCCTTTGGAGGGCACTTCCACAAGCGTTCTTCGTCGGAGGTCACACGGAGATTCGAGTACTTCATGTCAGGTAGTCTGGTATCGGATGATGAATGGGCGCTGAAGAAACTAGGTGTATCGTCTGCGCCTAGCGCCTGGGCGATGGGGATGAACCCGAAGCGTGGTGTGACGTGGAGATATGCCCTCGAGGTCGACCCGGGCTTCCGGCCCGAGCCTGTAGTCCAGCCCATCGACCCGGCCAAGGGTTACCGGATGAAAGGGAGCAAGTCGTGAATGACTATCAGCAGTTTCTTGAAACGAAGTTACAGGGTGGTGCAGCAACCGGATTCGCTCCAGTCTACATGCCCTCGTTCCTCTTTGACTTTCAGACGAGTCTAGTTGACTGGGCTGTGCGGAAAGGCCGAGCAGCCATCTTTGCTGACTGTGGCTTAGGTAAGACGCCGATGCAGTTGGTATGGGCCCAGAATGTACACCAACTGACTAATCGCCCCGTGTTGATCCTGGCCCCCCTCGCGGTAGCCTCACAGACTATCAGGGAGGGCGACAAGTTCGGAATAGATGTGGGCAGAAGCAAGAATGGGATCACGGTGGCTAACTATGAGCGACTCCACCAATTTGATCCCACGGACTTTGCCGGAGTCGTATGTGATGAGTCGAGCATTCTAAAATCGTTTGATGGTGTACGTCGAGCGGCCATCACGGAGTTCATGAGGCGTGTTCCTTATCGGCTGTTGTGTACTGCCACTGCCGCGCCCAATGATTACACAGAGTTGGGCACCAGTTCGGAAGCCTTGGGCGAACTCGGATATACCGACATGCTGGGGCGCTTCTTTGTAAATGATCAGCACAGCATCAAGGCCGGACACAATCATGGTGACTGGAGCAAAGGGTGGCGATTCAAAGGTCATGCCCAGGAGGCGTTCTGGCGGTGGATGTGTTCCTGGTCTAAGGCCGTTCGGAAGCCGTCAGACCTGGGATTCGATGATGGCCTATTCGTGCTGCCCCGATTGCAAGAGAAAGAGACTGTCGTCAAGGCACCCCAACCCAGAGACGGTATGCTATTTGATGTGGCGGCAATAGGGTTTCACCAGGAGCGCGAAGTTAGGCGGCGCACCATCTATCAGCGCAGTGAAGCAGCAGCAGTCAAGGTTCAACACACGGGGGAATCGGCCGTGATCTGGTGCCATCTGAATGATGAGGCGGACACGTTGGTTGGGATGATTCCTGATGCCGAACAGATCAGCGGCTCAGATAGCGAAGAGGCCAAAGAGGAGCGCTTCGAGGCATTTCGGTCCGGGCAGCTCAGGGTGCTTGTTATCAAACCAAAGATAGGGGCCTTTGGTTTGAATTGGCAGCACTGCGCACACATCGTCTATTTCACCTCCCATTCATATGAACAATACTATCAGGCAGTGCGGCGGTGCTGGCGGTTTGGACAGACGCAATCAGTGATAGTGGATGTAATCAGGACAGAAGCCGAAGAGCGGATACAGGCGAACCTGCGGCGCAAGGGGGAGGCTGCAGATCGAATGTTCTCAGATTTGATAAGCCACATGAACGACACCTTGAGAATAGAAAGGTTCCAAGTAAATCAGCCAAACATGGAGGCTCCGGTATGGTTGCAGACGAGAACTACATAAACGATCGCTACGCTATATATCTAGGGGATTGCTGCGAGGTGATGGCTGGCTTGCCTAGCGGATCGATGCATCTGAGCATCTATTCGCCGCCGTTTGCCGGACTATACCACTACTCATCTTCGGAGAGGGACTTATCAAACAGTCGCACCTATGAAGAGTTCATGGAACATTACGGTTTCGTGGTGAATGAGGTATTCCGTCTCACTTTACCCGGTCGCATGACGGCGGTTCATTGCATGGATATACCCTCAGGGAATACGGGACTCGACTACCTCAGGGACTTCCCTGGCGATATCATCCGGCTACATGAAGCATGTGGCTTTCGCTATACTGCGCGCTACAGTGTCTGGAAGGAACCACTAGCAGTGCGTAATCGGACGATGGCGAAGAGATTGGCACACAAAACTATCGTAGAGGACTCGTCGCGCTGCGGGGTGGCTTCTGCCGATTACCTGCTCGTATTTCGGCGGAAGGGAGAGAACCCCACCCCGATCATTCACCCCACAGGGCTGACAGTCTATGCGGGGGAACGAGTGGTGCCCCACGAGCTACATAAATATCGCGGTTGGCAAGGCAACCAGATTGAGAATAAATACTCCCATTGGATCTGGCGGCAATACGCCTCTGCCTTTTGGGACGATGTGAGGGTGGGGCGAGTGCTCCCGTTTCGCCAATCAAGAGACGAGGAAGATGAGAAGCACGTGCATCCACTACAATTAGACGTGATTGATCGGTGTATAACGCTATGGTCAAATCCCAGCGAGGCTGTGTTCACGCCATTCATGGGTGTGGGTTCTGAGGTCTATTCCGCTGTACAGATGGGACGCCGGGGCGTGGGCATCGAACTCAAGCCATCGTACTTCCATCAAGCGCGCAAGAATCTGGAGGCGGTGGAAGAGACCACATATGCCGAGCAGGCAACCGACATGTTCGACGCGCCAGACGGCATCAATGACAGCAAGAGGACAGCATGAAGAAGATCGCGCCACTGCCGGTATCGGATGGCAGGCTGGTCTACGGTCGTTACCGCGTGATCTGTGGGGATTGCAATAAGACGCATCGCGTCAGGATGCAGGCGGGTGATGCGCTCCTGACAATTCAGTGTCCTAAGTGTGATAGCACGTGCATAGTGGTAGAGTCAGACGTAGAGGAGAAAGAATGAGCAGACTGTTGGGGGACGAGGAAATCTTGACTGCTGTCGAGCGCGACAAGGAAGCTTACTCTTCGGGCTTCATGCCTCACCCTGGGTTAGCTATCTGTAGAGCCCAGGACGCCAAGACCGACCGGCTATCCCGTGAGGATGAGCGGCGGAAGATGGCTGAGTGGCTGGAGACGAAGCAGGAAGCGGGGGTTGAACCCACGGTGATAGTGGGCCAACTGAAACTAGAGCGTGAAGGCCGCGCCTCGAGGGACAGTCCCACCATTAACTGCCCAGGACTATCGCCGGATGGCACGGGCGAACGTCTGATGACCCACTACGTCGGCGATGATTGTCCCGGGGGCCACCGCAACACCGAGCCTCAAAAGCCGCGTCGATCCGGGCATTTGTATCACTGCCCTACCAATTCAGATGGGACATGCGACGCCTCGAACGAGCCCTGCGACGGTTCATGGAACGGACTGCACTGCATCAAGCACAACCAGACCCACACGTGCTACTACTGCGACCATAAGGGAACGGACGTCAACCGGATAGCCACGGTGACGACCTTTCACACGGACCCCGGCGTCATTCCGTTCAGTGTAGAGAGCCAGCAACATACCGAATACTGCTGCGACGACGGCGATGCCTGTGACGCCCGGATCAAGGCATGAACATCACCTGCGACAAATGCGACAACGGAACGCTGATGCTCATCAAGCAGAGGGGCGTTGACAATGATGGCTACCTTGGCCCGTTCTACCGCATAGAGCAGGAATGCCCTGTCTGTGGCCGACGCCTACTGTTCTCTTTGATGGTACAGGAACTATCCGATGGGGATGCAGGTGCCAGGGCGGCGCAACAGGCAAAAGACGACGCACGACACCGCCGCTTCCTGGTCGATACACACGGAGGACGGAAGGCATGAAGACCTGCGTGGAACGCGGCCACCACGCACTCGAGGAACCTGTCATCTACACGAAGGACGGGAAGGAACGGCGCAAGCAAGCCTGCAAGGACTGCCCGAAGGTATACGATGAACCAGTGGGCGTGCTGTTCAAATGGACCGGGGGGAAGTAGTGCTGACTAACGTGTCCCTGTTCTCAGGCATCGGAGGTTTCGATATTGCCGCGGCGGCACTTGGCTACGAGACTATCCTCTTCGTGGAGAAGGATGCTTTCTGCCAGAAGGTTTTGAGGAAGAACTTTCCCGGCGTACCGATCATGGAGGACGTACACGATGTCACGAAAGAAACTCTGGCCAACGCCCAGGTCAAGCGATGGGAATGGACCCGGGCAGCACGGGGACGGAGGGCTGGATTTGAGGACAGTAGTGCAGGACTCAGTACTAAGTGTTTCGTACCCCTCAGACACGACACCTGCCCTGGATGCCAATGCCCATGCCACGAGCCAGTTGACCTTCTTACAGCAGGCGTTCCCTGTCAGCCCGCCAGTGTTGCCGGGAAGCAGCGAGGCAAGGATGATGACCGCTGGCTCTGGGGCGAAGCTCTCAGGGTTGTTCAAGAACTCCGGCCCCGCTGG
>SDBU01009447.1_pt1 | contig 10921 bp, 6 predicted proteins | sample 2277071 | NCBI WGS metagenome assembly SDBU01 (sample SAMN10397929, study PRJNA504765) | marine sediment metagenome | isolation source: marine sediment core GS08_GC12, 126 cmbsf | place: Arctic Ocean: Gakkel Ridge, Loki's castle | collected 2008
AAGACCAGGCAGCGGTATGATTATCGCCCCAGCCTGGATCAATGAACCTCCCAAACAGGCTCGCGTCCTCTCCGGCCAGAACCTCGACACTAACAGCATTAACCGCCGGAGGAGCATTCTGGACGTCTAACTGGTGGGTCACCTCTCCGGTAGCCCCATATGAATCGGTTACTTTAAGGGTAACTTCATACACACCTTGATTAATGGGGATAAAAAACGGATTTCGAAGGTCGGAGCCGGAACTGGCGTTCTCTTCAGCCCAGAAAATAGTCCATTCCCAGGCTACTATTTTATCCTCCGGTTCATTAGGGTCAACGGACAAATCAATAAATTCAATAAAATCACCTTCCCAGGGGTCAGACGGGGAATAACCAAACTGGGCCACGGGAGGGGCATTCACGTTATCAAAATAAGCCCAGCTACCATGGGCTGAATTTCTCAGACCAGCCAAAGAGTAACTGAGGGTAAGCTCCCGGCTGTCTGTAGGGAAGCCGTATATTTCGGCTTCAATCCATTCCGAATCCAGGTAATTGCCACGTTTCCCGACATCGATGGAAATCGGGAAATTCAAGCTGAGGGGGTGCGGCGTGCCATCCATCTCAACCGTAACAGGTACATTTTCAGAATTGGGAACTCTAATTTCCCCAACCGGGCCGGAGCTGTCGGTAAGCTCAATTATGAAGGTATCATTACCGGGATGTTCCCAAGAGAATAATCGGAAGGCAAGTCTAATGGTATCGCTGCTGGGTGTGAAAGTTTGCTTAAATGTATTGTATCCGCGCTCTTGCTTCTGAGATATCGCTTTAGGAGTCCCAAGACGGAGCATATAATCGTCTCTATACGGCTCAACGGTAATGTCACCCATGTCGCGATAGGTCTCAAACTCAACAAAGGATTCAGCTGAAACAACCACGGCTGCGTCAGCTACGGGTCCAGCATCCCAACCGCTGGCACCTTCTTCAAATCCAAAGTTCGTGAGCCCTTCGGAAGTGGCTTGAGCACTTGCTCCGCCCGTGAAGGGTAAAATGCCGGCGACCAATATCAGGGCTAGTCCCGCGCTAAGACATAAATGCAACGCTTTCTGTGCCGCTTTCCTCATGATTATCTCCTTCCTATATTACGCCTACCAAAACAGCCTGGTCCTCCACGGCCAGTGCTTTAGCAATCTTCACCTCTATCCTTGAAAAATCTATTCTTAGGGGCTACATTTTAGTATATAGGGTGCTTAATGTTAGTATCAGGGTGCTTAATGTTACTATGTGGGGCTAGTATAATACTATTAATAGTACCAAGTCAACCGGTAATAGTTTAAGAACACCACGCTGGATGGGCTCTTTTTTCTTAGTTTAGCAAGTTTTAGTTACAGGTACGTGAAAAAAGTAGCTGAAAATGTAACAATCGTGTTACTGAGATAGGATGGATTTAATGGACACCAAAGTCAGGTAAAATAGAAAGACGGAGGTGTCAGATTGAAAGGGATTCCACAAGGAAGGTACACAAGGGAGTTTCGCCAGAAAGCGGTTAAACTGATCATGGAGGAGAAGCTATCTTTTCCGGAGGCAGGGCGCCGGTTGTCCCTGGCTCCCTCAACACTCAGCTACTGGGTCAAGGCTTATAGTGCCGGCAAGCTGGGAGAAATCGGCAAGACTCAAAAGCCCTTAACTGAAGTCGAGAGGGAGCTGGCCTGGACGAAGAAGGAACTGGTAGAAGTGAAGATGGAGCGGGACATATTAAAAAAAGCAGCCGCATACTTTGCGAAGGAGTCGCTGCACGGTACGCGGCGATGAGGCAGATGCGGCTCCATTACCCCATACCGCTCCTGAGTCGGATCCTAAGGGTGTCAGCTAGCGGTTTCTATGCCTGGACTAACCGGCCACCCCTCTGAGTGGACAAAGGAGGAAATGCGGCTGGAAGTGGCGATTAAGGCGGCACACAGGCGAACCCGGCAGACATACGGGGCGGAGAGACTGCAGCGTGAGCTGGCCGAGGACGGAATAAGAGTGGGCATTTGCCGTATCAAGCGTATCAAAAGGAAGCTGGGGCTACGCTGTAAGCAGAAGCGGAAATTCAAGGCCACCACTGACTCCAAGCATAAACTGCCGGTGGCGGAGAACTTGCTTAAGCAGCAGTTTAAGGCATACGAACCGAATTCAGTGTGGGTGAGCGATATCACCTATGTACCTACCGACGAAGGCTGGCTGTACCTGGCTGGACACAAGGACCTCTTCACCAGTGAGATTGTGGGCTACGCTATGGGAGAGAGGCTGACCCGGAACCTGGTCAACCAGTCTCTGCTGCAAGCAGTAACCACTAGGAGACCGGAGAAAGGGCTACTACACCACTCCGACCGCGGCAGTCAATACTGCAGCCATGAGTATCAGGACCTGTTGAGGCAGTTTGGACTAGAAGTGTCTATGAGCGGAAGCGGGAACTGTTTTGATAATGCGCCGATGGAGAGCTTCTGGGGAATCATAAAGCAGGAACTGATTCATCACCGCCACTACAGGAGCCGGCGTGAGGCGATGGAGGATATCACGGAGTACATTGAAATCTTCTATAACCGGCAAAAAGGTTACAGGCTAAGCTGGGCTACCTGTCGCCAGTAGCGTATACCCAGAAATACTACGCTGGATTAGTGCTGGCAAGATGAAGGCTTTGGTGTCCACTTTTGACATCCGACCCCATAGCTATACTGAGGAAACCAGAGACCGTTTCATGTTAAGCACTTTTTTAAGTTCCACCACAGCCCCTACCCGCTTGAAAATAACCGCCGCTTTATTAATAGCCGTCAAACATCGCCTAATGATGGTTTTATTCAGTTTTTGCATGCTGTATAGTGTAGCAAGGTGCATTAAAGCAACTCCCTTTTCGTAATCAGCGTTGATACTATTAGCCAGTGACATACTCTGTTTCAGACAATTTTCTCCTTCCTTGTAAAAACCATTCACCGCGTTAACACGGCCCATTATGTGTAATCCTCTGGCTTCCAGTAGCTTTAAGCCAAGCTCTTGGGTATCCTTTAGTACCCTGTTACAGGTACGTACGGACTGTTCGGTTTGAGAAGTCGCTAACTGCAATTCAGCCTGTTGCAGAAGAGCTTCGGCCAAGAGCCCCCGAGCTCGAGCTTTACGCAGTAACTCAATTCCCCTGTTCAAAGAACTGAATGCTTGTTCGAAATCCCGCTTGTTCTGATAGGCTCGAGACATGTTAACCAAGGCAAGTCCACATGCGGCAAGAGGATCCCCTTTTTCCTCAAAGGTTTCGACTACTTTATTCAGATGGTCGATAGATTCATCTAATTTGCCTAAGGTTAAGAGCACTTCACCAACATTATTATTGGCGATAGCTGTGTTTGTGAAATTTCCGACTCTTTCACACATGCCTAAACTAAGATTAAAGTGATGAAACGCCATATTTTGATCTCCAAGCGCTTGAAAACTAGCCCCCAAATTATTATGGGCCTGAGCAAGACCGGCTACATTTCCCAACTGGTCGTAGAAATGAATAACCGATTCCCTATACTTAATAGCCTTTTTAATATTGCCAACGTCCAGGTAAGAACTAGCAAGAATGTTATAGGCATAAGCAAGGTCGTGGAGGTCACCGCTGCGCCTTGCCAGCGATAACCCTAGGCGACCCCAGTAAATTGCTTCTTTATATAAGCCTTTCCGAAAAAAAGAGAGGCTTTTAGTGACAATTATCTTAGCCATCTGAGAGGGTTGTCTGGGAGGCAGTTCTTTTAATGACAATTCTAATTGTTTTAACGCCAGGTCATAATCAGAGTTTCGTTCGCAGGAAACGGCCATCTTGTGGCGTAGAACGGATGCCCTGTTCTTAACCGGTGCTCCCTGGGACAAATCATCAGGTAATGCCTTTAAATCAAAGGATTTCCGATAAGCTCTCGTCCAGTGCCGCAAAGCTTTAGAATAATTACGGGCTGCCTCTGAGTGCTGGCCGGAACCTTCGTATGAATCACTTATTTTTTCAATAAAATAGCTTCGTTGGGCTACCTCCAACGGGTCTATTCCGTGCAGCGTGTTGATTCCCAGTTGATAATATTCAATCGCTTCCTGATGAGCGAAGACCGAGCGAGCTTTATCAGCCGCTTTGTTAGCAAAGAACCTAGTCTTGACATCATCGCGACTGTAGCTGTAATGATGTACAAGCACTTCATACATTCCCTCGAGTTTATTACTATATGATTCTTCAAAAAAGGCAGCTACCCGGTGATGCAGTTCACGACGGCGGGCAAATAATAAGCTCTGGTAAGCGACTTCCTGTATCAGGTTTTGCTTGAACTGGTAGGTAAGTTCAACATATCCTTCCTCAGGGTTAATTAGATCAAACCTTTCCAATTCCTGAAGTCGATTGCTCAAAAGAGTATCGTTCGGAATGGGGTCAACAAGCATTTTTATCGTTGCAGGCTCAAAAGTATAACCAACGACGGAAGCAATGCGTAACAATTCCTTTCCGGACTCAGAAAGAGCATCTATTCGGGACATGATTAGAGACTGAATGCGGTCCGGGATTTCCAATGACGCCATTTCTTTTGCCAACGATAAGGAAGTAGCGCCGAGTATTCTTTCCAGATTGCCGGATTGCTTTAAGGTCCGCATAATTTCTAAGAGGAAGAGTGGATTACCCTTGCCCTTAGAAATAATGATTATGGCAAGTTGCTCGGGAAACTCAGGAACGTCCAACATGTGCTCTATCATCTGCAAGGCATCTTTGTCAGAAAGCTCACCGAGTTCAAAGTGAACTGCGTCTGTACTGAGTTTCAGGTCCGGATTATCCTTCGGCCGCTGAGTGAGACACAACAAGAGGCGGGATGTGTTAACGTTCACGCTCAAGGAATTTATTAACTCAAGCGAGCTGTGGTCAGCCCAGTGGAGATTATCGATAAATATAGCCAGGGGGTTTTCAGCAGTAGCAGCAGTGAGTAAGTCTGTTATCAACTCAAAAAGCCGGGCACGGCGCGTCTTGTCATCTAAAGATTCCAGTAACGGGCTCGGCGGTATTGTTAGTCCCAGTAGCGGATTGAATAAAGGAGCAATCTCTAATGAGCCTGGACAGAGCCTCTGAATCGCAGACAGCACCTTTTCATTTTTTACGCCGGGCTCATCTTTTGCAGCGAGGCCGAAAAAGCTGCTTAGGATGTGTATCCAGGGTGCAAACGGTTTTCCTGCCGTGTGAGAGTAACAGGCGCCGCCGCAAGTTGTACATTTCCATTCAGTCAACTGTCTTTGAAAATGTTGCGCCAGCCGGGATTTACCGATGCCCGCATCCCCGGAAATTAGCACGGTTCGCCCTTTTCCGCGCTCGATGTTTCCCCATATGCTCTTAAATTCGTTAACTTCGGTTTCTCGACCGAAGAGGGCTCCTTCTTGCTGGGACTGTTCTAATACGTATGTCTGTTTTACCTCCTCGAGTGATCCGATTTGGATCGGGTCTCGCTTTCCCTTTACTGTTATCGAGGGTAGCCGGGTTATCACAAAATCCGTGCCGGCTTCCTTTGCAACCTGTTCGGAAACCAGTATCTGATTGAGTTTGGCCGAACTCATCAAACGTGCTGCCAGATTAACGGCGTCGCCCATCACAGTATATTGGCGCCGGTGGGTGGAGCCGATATCTCCGGCGAAGACAAAGCCATTATTAATGCCGATCTGGTGGTTAATATTTAAGTGCGGCAAGGTATGGTTTAATTCGATGGCAAACCGGAAAGCATTGGCCGAATCCTGTTCATGGGCCACCGGTGCGCCAAACAGAATTATCAGTTTAATGCCGGAGGAGGAAACGTCATTGCTTACCAGAAACCCCGAATATTTTTCGGCAAGCTCGATAACAAGGGCCACATACTGCTGCAGTTCTCCAAGAAGCACTTCCGGTTTATGGTTTTCAAGAAGGTCATTAACTCCCCTAACGTTAATAAAAATAACGCTTACTTTGCGGTGTAAACCCTCGATACCCCGATAGGTAATATCGCTTTGAATTAACTGAATAATTGGAGGCGGAAGGTAAGAAAGCAGCTCGTCGGTAGCGGGAGGTAAATTCACCACACCGTTTTCAAAAGAGTTCAGCGGTATTTTTTTAAACAGCCGGGTAACCAGATGAAAATCACCCTTTGCCTCTGAAATTATATTTCCTTCGAGTAAATCATATGTAGCTTGACTAACGAGCAATTCACTGCCCATAGCAGCAGCTTCAACTTCTGCGACATAGCTGGTTTGTTTGCCAAGAATAAAATCTTGCATTCTGATGCCGGGTATTCCCGCCACGGCAAACCAGAAGTTTCCGCTATGAATACCAATTGTCATGCCGATATGGAAACGGTTGTTCCCCGCTTTAAAGTTAGAGTATCTCCGGGTTGCCCGTTTCATACCCAGTGCGGCGGTCACTGCCCGCATGGCATGATTATCACCTCTAAATAGAAGCAACAGGGCATCACCACCGAATTTCAAATTAGTCCCGTCATACTCTCTGGAAATGTCCAGCATCGTCTGAAAATAGGTGTTGATGAATTCAGTTAGCCATTCAGCCCCCTCCTTACCACTTTCAGCCAATTTCTCAGACATGGTGGTAAACCCGGAAATATCCGCAAAGATGAGACTGCCTTCAACAGAATCAATCCAGGGTGAATTCCTTTCAGGCTGCCGGGTAATCTCGTCAAGGAGAATGCCGGGAAGATAAGGGACAGCCGCCGACCAAAGCTCAGGGGTTAAAGCCAACGGCTGGCTTATATGATTTCCGAGGTTTTCCTGCCTTGAAGATGATTGACTATTGTCTAGCATGGAAATAATTCCGCCTGATTATCCTTATTATTCGTTTTGTTTCTAAAAATGGCTCGCCCCAAGTCACCATCATTTGTCAGGTTGAAACATTCCCTCGAGTTCGCGCCTGGCTTCTTCTGTGGCCATAAAGATATCAGCCAGTAACCAACCGAGCCAACCGGCAAGATTAATACCAGAATCAAGCGGGCCCAGATTATTTTTTTATAAATCGCTGAATACATGCTCATTATGGTGCCATATTTTCATTATTTTCTCAACAAATACAGTTTGTAATGCCTGTAAAGACGCCCTTCTTCCTGTGGTCAAATACTGACCTTCGTGTTATAATCTACTTTTAGGTGCGAATTACACTCGCTATTTTTAATGGATTCAGAATGGTAATGAGTGCTGGCCAATATATCTTAACACAGTAATTTCCATTATATTACATAACCTGCATAGGGAGTTTGTTTTGAAAGTTACTATTCTTGGAACAGGAGCTGCTTATCCCGGCCCCGGAGAGACATGTTCCGGGTTTCTCATTCAGCAAGACAACACCAATTTATTGATTGATTGCGGAAATGGCGTTCTTAGCAACTTACAAAAATTTATCGGCCTCCCTGAGGTTACAGATATTTACATTTCGCACATGCACGCCGACCATTTCTTTGACCTGGTGCCATTCCGTTATGCCCTCTATTACGGCTACGACAAAAAGCTGGCTTACAAACCCCGCCTGCATCTTCCCCCGGAAGGGATTCGTGTACTGGGACAGGTCGTTAGTTATTTTGCTGAGACCGACACTTTTTTTGGCGATGCTTTTGATCTTTCGGAATATCAAGCAGGCCAGGCCATTAAACTGCCCGATTTTGATTTAATTCCCACCGAAGTCAAACACTATATAAAGTCCTACGGAGCGTCTATACTCGGAGACCGCAAAGTAGCTTATTCTTCGGATAGCGGAGTGTGTGAAGGTTTATACAGCCTGGCTAAAGAGGCCGACTTTTTTATCTGTAACATTGGCAACAGTCCGGACAGCGGTCGGGCGAATGGTTGGGGCCACCTTAATCCGGGGGCAGCCGGAACACTGGCGGAAGAGGTTGGGGCGAAACGAATGGTCATCAGCCATATAAGGCCGGGAAGTGAAAAGGAGAAATATATCGAGAGAGTTGCGGCTAATTATCACGGCATACTTGAGCTTGCCCGCATGGGCAAATCCTATGAGATAAAATAGGCCCCCCGGTTTTTTAAAGCACCCGTTAAATTCAACTTATATATTATAAAATAAGTATTTCCGACTCAACTAATCAGACGGTTGGGTTAGGAGGGAAGTAAAGTGGCCGCTAATTCAAAACTGGAGTTAAAAGACGGCTCTCGGGTAGCCGTCGTCGGTGCCGGACCAGCCGGTTCATTGTTCGGTTATTTCCTCCTCGATCTTGCCGGGAATCTGGATATGAAACTTGATGTGGATATCTATGAGTCCCGTGATTTCCCCACCCCCGGACCCGTTGGCTGTAACATGTGCGCCGGAGTCATCTCTGAATCCCTGGTTCAAAACCTGTCACTGGAAGGTATCAACTTACCACCTACCGTTGTGCAGCGGGGTATTGATTCCTATGTTATGCATAGTGAAACAGATACTATGATAATCAAAACCCCAATTAACGAAATGAGGATTGCTACAGTACATCGGGGTAGCGGCCCCCGTGGTTTAAAAGAGGTTAACTGGCAAAGTTTTGACGAACACCTGCTTAAACTTGCCCTTAACAAAGGGGCGAAACACGTTCAGGAAAGAGTGAAAGACATTACCTGGCAGGATGACCGGCCACAGGTTGAGGTTAAGGACAAAGAACCGCAGGTTTATGATCTGGTTGTCGGGGCGCTGGGAGTAAATTCGCCCGCATTGAGTATATTCGAGAAGTTAGTGGATAAATACCGGCGGCCTGCAACGAGAAAAGCCTTTATCACGGAACTGCCCTTTGGGCGGGAAGCAATCAGCGGGGAACTCGGCAATTCCATGCATGTATTCTTGCTGAAATTTCCCGGTTTGGATTTTGCCGCCTTCGTGCCGAAGGGTGATTTTATTACCTTGTGTCTCATCGGCGAAGGAATTAACAACGAACTTAAAGAGGCTTTCACCGCCCATCCTGCCCTGGAGGGAATTCTGCCCGGAGAAGGGGTCGGAATTGCCAGTCAGTGCCACTGCTCTCCCAATGCAAGCCTGGGGGACGCGGTTCACCCCTTTGGTGACAGAGTCGTGCTTATAGGTGATTGCGGTATTGCCCGATTAAATAAAGATGGTATCGGCTCTGCCTATAGAACAGCCAAGGTCGCAGCAACAGCGGCAATCTTCGAAGGGATATCATCGGATAATTTTCAGCAGCATTACTGGCCAATCTGTAAATCAATCATTAATGATAATGGGTACGGGCGATTTATCTTCGCCATCGTCAACTTGATGAAGAAATGGCAATTCCTGGTTAGAGGTGCGCTTTTAATGGCAACTAAAGAACAATCTAAACCAGGTAACAAGAGGGTAATGAGTTCGGTATTATGGGACATGTTTACCGGCAGCGCTCCCTATAAAGAAGTTTTCATGCGCACAATCAGCCCTTCTTTTATCATAGGATATGTTTGGAATATATTTCTCGGATTTTTACCCCGGAAAAAGATTAAGGTTGGACAGGGAGGATAAGATGGATACTGGTGTGCTGGGTCGTGTGTATAAGGATGGTGAAATCATTATTCAACAGGGAGATTCTGGCGATTGCATGTATGTAATCCAAGAGGGTAATGCCGAGGTATATCATAGAGAGGGTGACAAAGAAATACTGTTGGCAGTTCTAGGAAACAAGGATGTCTTCGGTGAGATGGCTCTTTTTGAGAAGAGTATACGCTCCGCAACGGTGCGAGCCAAAGGCGATGTACGTGTGCTGACAGTAGATAAAAAGACCTTCCTGCGTCGTATCCAGGAAGACCCGTCAATGGCTTTCCGTATCCTCTCGAACATGTCTCACCGAATCCGTGAACTCAATGCTGAATTGACCAGGGAAAAAACGTTATAAAATAACGTGATAATGTTAATTTCAGCCGTGTTTATTATTTATAAGGCTGGCTATTCCGGTCAATATTTTTTACAGTTGTTCCAGGTAACTATTTCTTGGGCTGACAGGCAAGGCTTGTTTCTATGTTAAATCCAACAAATGCTGGTACTAAAGACGCAAAAAAAATCCTGATACTGGGTAGCGGATTTAGCGGCGCCTATTCCGTGCAACACATGGTGAACTCTCTGAAGAGGGAGCAAAATGTGGAAATTACCATACTGAGTGATGAAAACTATTTCTTATTTACCCCAATGCTGCATGAGGTAGCTATGGGTGGTGTGGTTAGCCGGAACATCGCTTTTCCAATCAGAACCTTTGAATGGAGCACCAGATGCAATTTCATACAGACGCAGGTTAAGAAAATAGATTTGTCTGAGCAAAAAGTTACCAGCACTGCCGGAGAGCATGAATATGACTATCTTCTCCTGGCACTGGGCGCTGTCAGCGACACAACAGGTCTTGATACGCGGCAACCAAATACCTATGTGCTTAAGACTTTACATGACGCTATACTTATCAGGAATCACATTATTGAAATGTTTGAGCAAGCAAGTATAGAGAAGGATGCTGACAAAAAGAGGGGATTGCTGACCTTTGTCGTGTCGGGCGCCGGATATACAGGAACCCAGACAGTAGCCGAGCTGAGAGATTTTGTTCACAAAGATTTATTAAAGGTGTATAAATCTCTAAGTCACAAGGACATCAGAATTATTCTTATTGAAGCCCAGCCAAAAATTATTGCCGATATGCATACCCGGCTTGGTTCATATGTAATGAAATACCTTATCAAGAGATGGATTGAGGTCCGGTTAAAATCACGAATCATAAAAGTGACTAAAAATAGCATTACAGTTAACGGAAACTCCAGTATAGATACCAGAACAGTGATATGGGTAACCGGTATAGTTGCAAATCAGTTGGTTGCCAACCTTGATGTTGAAACAGATAGCATCGGCCGGGTAGTGGTCAATCAGAACCTTGAGGTACCTGGAGCTCCGGGCGTATATGCAGCCGGCGATTGCGCCCACTTCGAAAACAAAAAGACAAGAC
>SDBU01009448.1_pt1 | contig 10921 bp, 10 predicted proteins | sample 2277071 | NCBI WGS metagenome assembly SDBU01 (sample SAMN10397929, study PRJNA504765) | marine sediment metagenome | isolation source: marine sediment core GS08_GC12, 126 cmbsf | place: Arctic Ocean: Gakkel Ridge, Loki's castle | collected 2008
TGAGCGTCTGGGGTGACCACTCTGATGCTATGGCAGTTCGTGATACCGGGTGGATTCAAATATTTGTTGAGAATGGTCAGGAGGCTGTTGACAATATCATATGTGCCTTCCGCATTGCTGAAGACCACAGAGTTTTGCTTCCAGTGATGGTTCACCTGGATGGATTTTACCTGACACATGTGATTGAGCCAATACTTCTTCCTGAACGGGACGAGGTGGATAAATTCCTGCCCAAAAATGACTATCCCTTACCTCTAAACCCGGATAAACCGGTGGCTATGGGTGATTTTGCTCCTCCTGTCATCTATTTTGAGACAAAGAAAGCTCAAGAGGTAAATTTAAGAGCTTCCAAAGAGGTAATCCTCCAGTACTGGAATGAATTTGGTAACTCCTTCCAGAGACACTATCATCCAGTAGAACGCTATAAATGTGATAATGCCAAAGTATTACTATTGACTATGGGCAGCTTTAGTGAGACAGCAATGACAGCTATAGATAAGATGCAGGAAGAAGGTAAAGAGGTTGGCCTAATAAGGCTTCGCTTATGGCGACCTTTTCCCTTTAAAGAACTGCGTCAAGCGGTTAAAGATGCTGAGGTTCTCATCGTACTGGATAGAGCCCTCTCCTTTGGCGGACCCGGGGGACCAGTTTGCTCCGAGATTAAGTCAGCTTTATATGACCAGGATAAAAAACCAAAGGTAGTCAGCTTCGTTGCTGGTCTGGGTGGTAGGGATATTACCCCCAGCGGTTTTGAGGAGATAATTAATAGAGGTATAGATATCTCGCAGACGGGAAGCGAGCAAGAATTTGAAATGTTCGGAGTAAGAGGATAATGGAAAAGTATGCTGTTTATGTTCCTAAGTTGGTGACTAAAAAGGAAAACTTTGCCCCTGGTCATCGGGCGTGCATAGGCTGCGGTGAGGCTCTAGCGGTGAGGCTCGCCTGTAAAGCGCTGGGGCAGAATATAATAGTTGTTAACGCTACGGGGTGTATGGAAATAGTGGCATCACAGATTCCTTACACCTCCTGGTGCGTTCCCTGGATTCATACTATATTTGAGAATACGGCGGCAGTAGCTTCAGGCATAGAATCAGGCTTAAAGGCTATGGCGAGGAAAGGAAGACGGCAAGATCAAGGTGTTAAGGTGGTAGCTATAGCTGGTGACGGGGGAACCAGTGATATTGGGATTCAGGCGCTATCCGGAGCTTTGGAGAGAGGGCATAATTTTCTCTTTCTTTGCTTTGACAACGAGGCTTACATGAATACCGGGATTCAAAGGTCTTCATCTACTCCTTATGGTGCCTCTACTACAACTTCCCCAGCCGGTAAGGTGAGTATGGGGCAAGCTACCTGGAAGAAGAATATGCCAGCCATCGTTGCTGCTCATAATATTCCTTATGTGGCGACTGCCTGTCATAGTTATCCTTTTGACCTGATGTCTAAGGTGGCAAAAGGGATGGCCACCGATGGTCCGGCTTATATTCATATCTTTTCGGTTTGCCCTACTGGTTGGAGGTGTCCTACTGATTTAACGGTCAAGCTAGGTCGTTTGGCTGTAGAGACAGGGATATTCCCACTATATGAAATAGAAAATAATCAATACAAACTGAACTTTGATTTCCCTCAGTTAAGACCGGTGCAAGACTACTTGAAATTGCAGGGGAGGTTCAGACATCTATCAGAAGAAATGATAGCCGAGATTCAGCACAGGGTGGATAAGGAATATGCCAAACTTAGAGAGAAGGTAGCATGAATACAGGGGCAAGATACCTGGAAGAAGAATATGCCAGCCATCGTTGCTGCTCATAATATTCCTTATGTGGCGACTACCTGTCATAGTTATCCTTTTGACCTGATGCCTAAGGTGGCAAAAGGGATGGCCACCGATGGTCCGGCTTATATTCATATCTTTTCGGTTTGTCCTACTGATTGAACGGTCAGGCCAGGTCGTTTGGTTGTAGAGACAGGGATATTCCCACTACATGAAATAGAAAATAATCAATACAAACTGAACTTTGATTTCCCTCAGTTAAGACCGGTGCAAGACTATTTGAAATTGCAGGGGAGGTTCAGACATCTATCAGAAGAAAGGATAGCCGAGATTCAGCACAGGGTGGATAAGGAATATGCCAAACTTAGAGAGAAGGTAACATGAATACAGAGGTTAAACAATTAATAGAGAAAGTAGAGTTAATACTAGATAACCACCAACATGATAAAAGCTCGCTAGTGGCTATTTTACAAGATATTCAGGCAGAATATAATTATCTGCCCAAGGATGCCTTAGTGACGATTACCCAGGGTCTGGATATACCATTGAGTCAGGTCTACAGTGTGGCCACCTTTTTCAGGTCTTTCAGTTTGAAACCAAGAGGACGTCACTTAATCAATGTTTGTCTTGGGACTGCTTGCCATGTTAGGGGGGCAGTGAGAATCTTAGAAAAGCTTGAACGGGAGCTTGGAGTCAACGCTGGTGAAACAACGGAAGATCTTAAATTCACCCTGGAGACAGTTAATTGCGTTGGAGCTTGCGCTCTGGGACCTATAATAATAATTGATGGAGAATTCTACGGACAAATGAGAACTGATAAGGTCGATTCTTTGCTAAAAACTATGATTGATTAAGGATATCACTATGGCCAAAATAAAATCCCTGAATGAACTGCAAACCCTGAGGGAATCAATAACTAAAAAGAGGGACACGAATAAACCCTGCATCACTATATGTGGTGGGACAGGTTGCCTCGCACTAAGAGGTGAAAGGGTAATTACTGCTTTTAAGCAGGAAATTAAACGGCAGAAACTGGGAACCAAGGTGGATATAAGAATCACAGGTTGCCCCGGCTTCTGTGAAAGGGGACCATTACTAGTTATCCAGCCAGAAAATATTTTCTACCAGAGAGTAGGTGTAGAAGATGTCCCCGATATAATCTCTGAGACTATTATTAAGGGTAATCTTGTTGACCGGTTACTTTATGATGACCCAAATACTGGCAAAAAAATAGTCTACGAGTCAGAAGTACCATTCTATAAGAAGCAGAAACGGCTTGTCATTGGCAACAACAGCTATATTGACCCTACTGCAATTGATGATTACCTGGCTGTCGGTGGCTATGCTGCCCTAGGTAAGGCTCTTTTTGAAATGTCGCCCGAGGGGATAATTGAGGAAACCAAGAAATCTGGCTTGCGAGGGCGTGGTGGAGCTGGATTTCCCACCGGTATCAAGTGGGAAGTTTGCCGTCAGGCTAAAGGGGACACTAAATACATAATATGCAATGCCGATGAGGGCGACCCCGGTGCCTTTATGGACAGGGCAATCCTCGAGGGAAATCCAAATAGTGTTCTCGAAGGTATGATAATAGGTGCTTACGCCATCGGAGCTCACCAAGGCTACATATATGTTCGTAATGAATATCCTCTGGCTTTAACGAATCTAAGGATGGCTATTGAGCAGGCAGAGGAACATGGTTTTCTGGGGGAAAATATCTTGGGCTCAGGGTTTGATTTTACTGTTAAGATAAGCAGGGGCGGTGGAGCCTTTATCTGTGGTGAGGAAACTGCCTTGATTGCCTCAATAGAGGGTAAGCCAGGTGAACCAAAGGCAAAGTATGTATACCCGGCAGAGAGCGGACTGTGGGAACAGCCAACAATCATAAACAATGTAGAGACTCTGGCAAATGTCCCCCTCATAATCTCCAATGGTACCGATTGGTACTCTAAAATAGGTACCGCACGTAGTAAAGGCACAAAGGTATTTTCTCTGGTGGGTAAGATTAATAACACCGGCTTGATAGAAGTGCCAATGGGAATAACCTTGAGGGAAATTATCTACGACATCGGTGGTGGCATTTCTGACGACAAGAAGTTCAAAGCGGTGCAGATAGGTGGTCCGTCAGGAGGTTTCATACCTGAAAGTTTACTTGATCTTGCCGTAGATTTTGATGAGCTAACCAAGGTTGGTTCTATGATGGGTTCTGGCGGCATGATTTGTATGGATGAGACTACTTGTGTGATAGACGTAGTCAAATACTTCCTTACCTTCTTAGAGGATGAGTCTTGCGGTAAGTGTGTCCTCTGCCGCGAGGGAATAAAAAGGCTGCGGGAAATAGTAACTGATATTACCGAGGGGAGGGGAAAGGATGAGGACATCGAATTACTTGAGCGTTTGTCGGAAGCAGTTATAAATGGCTCCTTATGTGCCCTGGGTAGGACTGCTCCCAACCCCCTGTTGACTACCATACGATATTTCCGAGATGAATACGAAGCCCATATTAAAGATAAAAGATGCCCAGCCGGTGTCTGTAAAGAGTTAATTACTTATCAGATTGTTGATGAGAAATGCCCCGGGTGCCGGCTATGCGTAAAACCGTGTCCAGAGGAAGCTATAACCTTTGTGGAGAAAAAGAAACCAGTTATCTTAGACCAGGACAAGTGCATCAAGTGCGGGGTATGCTATGACCTCTGCAAGCTTGATGCCCTAATAATAAAGTGAAGGTAAAAGGGAATGATAACTCTAACTATTGACGGACGAGAGGTTCAAGCAGAAAAAGGTGCCATGATATTTGAGGTAGCCAGGGAAAATAACATCTATATACCTGGCCTATGCTCCCACGAAGGAGTTACACCTTACGGTGCCTGCCGACTTTGCTTAGTGGAAATTGTTACCGATGGGCGAGAAAGATTGGTAGCCTCTTGCCTATACCCTGCAGAACACGGGCTTATGGTAAAGACGAATTCTGAGAGAATTATGGCTACCCGTCAAGTGGCCATGGAGCTGTTACTAGCCAGATGCCCTGACGCAACAGTAATACAGGATTTAGCCAGACGATTAGATGTTGGCAAAACACCCTTCAAACTAGAGGAAAATAAATGCATTCTCTGCGGATTATGTGTCCGAACGTGTGACGAGGTTGTAGGTGTCAATGCCATCAGCCTTGTCAACCGAGGTGTTAACCGAGAAGTAGCCTCCCCTTTTTATGAACCTTCAGATGCTTGCATTGGTTGTGATTCCTGTGCCTACATCTGCCCTACTGATGCCATAACAGTAGAGGATATTGGCGATACCAGGGTAATAACTATGCCTAATGTCAAAATGGAGTTCAAATTAAAGAAATGTAAAACCTGCGGTAACTATTGGGCTCCGGAAAGACAACTGGATTACATAGCCGAAAAGTTAGACTTAGCCCCAGAGATATTCGATAATTGTCTCAACTGTAGAGATTAGGACCTCTCGCTTGCCCTTAGTTTAGTTCGTTCACATTTATTGTTATTTTTGGTATAATAGAATGATGTCTAATTAGGATAAAGGATGATGAAGCTAAATTTCAGACGTAACATTATAATATATATACTCCTTATAGCAGTCATCGGTTTTTTCATCTCTCGCCTTTTGACTACGACTCAAAAACCAGCTGAAATCGGCTTAGATGAAGCCATAGCTATGTCGCAAGCAAATGAGGTAAAGAGGCTTGTAATAAGCGGTGATTTATTACTCATTACTACTACCGAAGGCAGGGAGCTAAAGACCTACATAGGCAACCTTAATTATGTTGGCCTCCAAGAACTGGGGCTTAATCTTAGCCAAGTAGATTACGAGTTAAAACCATCAGGATTTGACTGGGGTGGGCTACTACTAGGTTTCCTTCCCCTATTACTCTTTGGCGCTCTCCTGTTCTTTCTATTCCGCCAGGCGCGAGGGGCTAACAACCAGGCCATAGGTTTTGGTCGCAGCCGAGCCCGACTGTTCCCAGCTAATAGACCTACTGTAACCTTTGATGATGTAGCCGGGGTAGAGGAAGCCAAGCAAGAGTTACATGAAGTAGTAGATTTTCTCAAGTCACGTGAGAAGTTCCAAAGTCTAGGCGCACGCATCCCAAAGGGTGTATTGTTAATAGGTCCACCGGGCACAGGTAAGACGCTGCTGGCTCGGGCAATAGCTGGTGAAGCTGGGGTGCCTTTCTTTTCTATCAGTGGCAGTGAATTTGTGGAGATGTTTGTCGGTGTCGGCGCCTCCAGGGTGCGCGACCTCTTTGACCAGGCTAAACGCAATACCCCATGCATCATCTTTATTGATGAGATTGATGCTGTAGGTCGTCATCGTGGTGCCGGCATGGGTGGCAGCCATGATGAGAGGGAGCAGACCCTCAATCAGATTCTGACCGAGATGGATGGCTTTGATACCAATACCAGCGTGATTATTCTGGCTGCCACCAACCGACCTGATATACTTGACCCGGCTCTACTTCGCCCCGGTCGCTTTGACCGACGGGTAGTCCTTGACCGACCTGATGTTAACGGTCGAGTCGCAATTCTTAAGGTTCATTCCGCTGGTAAGCCTCTGAAAAAAGCAGTCAATTTAGAAATACTGGCTAAACAGACAGCAGGTTTCAGTGGTGCCGACCTAGCTAATTTGGTCAATGAGGCAGCCATTCTGGCTGCCAGACAGAACAAGAAAGCCATCGGGATGCCCGAATTCGAGGAGTCTATAGACCGAGTAATTGCTGGTCCGGAGAGGAAAAGCAAGCGAATAAGCCCTAACGAAAGGAGAATTACTGCCTATCACGAGGCAGGACATGCCCTTGTCGCTAAGATGTTGCCCAATGCTGACCTGCCACGCAAAATCACCATAATACCCCGAGGTATGATGGGCGGCTATACCAAAATGCTACGCGAAGATCGGTATATGTGGTCACGCTCTCAATTCAATGATGAGTTAGCTGTCGCGCTTGGTGGTCGCACTGCTGAGGAGTTAATCTTCAATGAAATGACAGACGGAGCTTCTCATGACATTAAAGGAGCAACCGCGCTTGCTCGCAAGATGGTAACTGACTTCGGAATGAGTGATAAACTGGGACCACGAACCTTTGGTGACAAGCAGGAGATGGTCTTCCTCGGTCGTGAAATCTCCGAGCAAAAGGATTACGGCGACAAGATAGCCGATTTGATTGATGAAGAAGTTAACAAGATTATCCGTAATGCTCATAGGGTAGCCACGAAGGTCCTAACCAAAAATAAGCCAAAACTAATCCAAATTGCGGAAAAGCTTATTGCTCAGGAAACATTAGAGGGTGAAGAGCTGGAAGCATTATTTAACGAATCTGCACCATCACCTCCCCCAGAAGTTACGCCAGCATCTGCTCCCGCACCGGCAAAGGCTGAGACCAAAACTAAACCTAGAGTCAAGAAAGCCCCGGCTGTGACTCAACTTCTCCCGAAACAAGCTCCAGCTACACCCGATTAGGAGGAATAGGCTGGTCAAAGTCTCCTAGCAGAAAAGACCGCTGCCCAAAAATACCCTTAAGAACGATATTAGCATGATTGAGATTACAGAAAAGCCTATCTCCCCTGAGTTTATAGTTAATAAAGTTAAGACTGACAATAGTGGTTGTGTGGTTACCTATGTCGGGGTGATTCGTGGGAACTCCCGAGGTAAAGCGTCTCTTTCGGTAGAATATAAAGACACCGAAGGAACAGCAGAGAATAGGCTAGATGAAATAGCCAGTGAAATCAGACAGAAATGGCAACTGGAAGATATAGCCATTTGCCACAGGGTGGGCAAACTCAAAGTAGGGGATATTAACCTAGTTGTTGCTGTAGCTTCTGCCCACCGCCAGGAGGGCTTTGCCGCTTGCCAGTATGTCATTGACCGCTTCAAGCAAATAATACCTACCCAGAAAAAGGAAACCTACCAGGACGGTAGCATTTGGGTTGAGGGGTAAAGACCAACAACAGTAATGCTGCTTCTTCTTGATATCTTGACATTCACTAGTAGCATGGTATAGTTGCCTCATAATACAGGTATCTATTCACCATGGAGCCGAAGCTTCATATAGAAACTGTTTAGGCTTATGAGACGCTAAAAACTAAATGAGTAAAGGAGGGAAACATGTTTGCCGACACTCATACTCATCTTGATGGTATTGAAGCCGAGCAAATACCGCAGGTCATTGAAGGGGCTAAGAGGAACGACGTTGAAATCTTCATCGCTGCTTCCATGAATCTGGAATCATCGAGGAAGACAGTGCGTATCGCTGAAGACTACGAGGGTGTCTTTGCTGCGGTGGGCATTCATCCCTGGAATGCAGTAATTATAGACCAAGCCCTGTACCAGAGTCTACGGGAGCTAACCTCTTCCAAGAAGGTAGTGGCCATCAGTGAGATAGGCTTGGATTTCCTCCGTGATATGTCCGGAGACCGAAACCTGAGCGATCCTGCGATAAAAGAAATTGAGCGGCAAGCCTTTGGCGAGCAGATACGACTAGCCAGGGAAGTGGGACTGCCTATGATAATTCACTGCCGAGAAGCCTATAGTGAGATGATGGAGATACTGCGTCGGGAAAAAGCTTCTGAGATTGGGGGAGCCATCCACGGCTTCAGTGGAGATGAGGTCATGCTCCGGGACTGGTTAGACCTGGGCTTCTACATCTCGGTGGGAGTGAGGTCAATTACTTCCCTCGACGATACACCCAGTCTAAAGGAGACCTACCAGAAGATACCCGCAGACCGGCTGCTTTTGGAAACTGATTCAGACCCATCTCAGGTCAAGGTGGTTGCCACCAAGCTAGCCGAACTAAGAGGGATGACACCAGAGGAAATGGGCGAGCTCACCACCGACAACCTCAAGCGTCTCCTCAAGTTGCCTATCTAGTAGGAGCCAACCCGTGCGAGCGGTCAGAGGTTACAATGTTACAAACTAGAGTGGATTAGGCGAACTCGGAGCTGGTGAATAGTTTTTTCTATCTTTCACTTGACACGGCACACCTTGTCAGTTAAAATTGTCCAATAGAAAAAGATAGATGCCCATCAGTTAAAAGCAAAGTCATTTATTTAGAGGAAGGTAACTCCGCAAGCCCTGGATAAAGGCTTTGCGGGATTTTTCTTTAATAAGGAGGTGAAGACTTGAAAGGAACGGTAAAGAGACTCATCAAGGAGCGGGGTTTCGGGTTCATTAGCGCCGAAGATGGAAGTGAAGTCTTCTTCCACCTCTCCTCTTTGGAGGGGCTGGATTTTGACGCTTTGGAAGAGGGCACCAGTGTGGACTTCGACTTGGAGAACGGTCCTAGAGGGCCTCGGGCGAAGAGTGTAAGAGCGGAAAGTATCGAGTGAAATAAGGAACAGATAATACACCTCTACAAAGTTCACCTTCCTCTGTTCCTGGAAGATATTACTATAACTATCTCCTCCGATTTACCACATAATCGGCGAGTTCTATTAATGCTTGCTGACTGGTACCGTGTGGCAGCCGGTTAAGGTTATGGCAAGCCTTGGCAGCATACTCAGAGGCAACCGCATAGCATTCGTCAACAATTGATGAATTACGAACTAATTCCAGCGCCAGTTTTATATTTTCCTGTTTAGCCCGATTCTGAAACAACCTCTTTACTGGATTGTCCCCGGGATAGCGCTCCAGAACAAGCATCGCTGGTAGGGTGAGAGTGCCCTGAGCTAAATCTGAGCCTACGGGTTTACCTAATTCCTCTTCGGTGCCAATAAAATCTAAGATGTCATCTACGATTTGAAAGGCAATACCAAGGTTACAACCATAGTCTTTTAACGCCTCGATTGATTTTTCCGGAGCCTGGCTTAAAATCGCCCCTGATTCTGTAGCCAGGGAGAACAGGGAGGCGGTTTTACCGGATATTCTCTGCAAGTAGTGCTGGCGAGTCTGCTCTGGATTAAAAGCATTAAAGATTTGATTTAACTCTCCACCGGAGATGATCCCAAGGGTTTGGGCAAAGAGCTTTACTACCTGTGGATTTTGAGTATCAGCGGCAAACTCTGTCGCCTTACCAAACAGGTAGTCCCCCAGAAGCACCGCTCTCTCCTCATCCCACAGCTTATTAATCGTTGGTCTCCCACGGCGGACTAAGGATTTATCAATAGCATCATCGTGAACCAAGGTAGCCGTGTGAAGAAGCTCAACTGCCATAGCCATAGGCAAAAGAGAAGTAAGGTTATAGGCATAGAACTTGCCTGATAATAAAGCAAGCGCCGGGCGAATTCTCTTGCCACCACCGGTTAGACTATAGTCCAGTAACTCAGCTAGCCGGGGGAAATCAACCTTACCGACTGACCTTAGCCCATCCTCGAACTTGACTAAGTCTTCCTGAATAGGTTCATAAATTGTATTAATCGGCAAGACCTTTCCCTCCTTAGCTACCAGGCAAATCAATATGGCGAGGCAAGTCGACTAACAATGAACCTACCCCAATCGACTAGTCTCTTCTTCCACCAACTTTTCATCCAATTTAGAAAATAAGGGCTCGGGGGGAAGTAATTTCTGCCCCGGCTCTGGTACGATTTGCTGCCAACCGTAATCTTCAACCTTGTCCTTAAAGCCAAGAAACTCATGTAGCTTCTGAGAGCTAAAGGGCAAAAAGGGATAAAGCACTGTTTTAAGGCAAGAGAGCACTGAGATTACCACATATAAAGCAGTGGCTGCAGCCTGCCGGTCCTGTTTAATTACTTTCCAGGGTGATTTCTCATCCAGGTAGCGATTAGCCTCCTGAGCTAGGGACATGGCTGACCTCATTGCTTCTTTAAAACGGCAGCGGGAAAGAAGCTCATCCATTGTATTAAGGGTATCCTTGGCCTTATTGAGTAAAGCCTGACTAGAGCTGTCAAGTTCACCAGGCACTGGCACACAGCCATCAAAGTTACGGTAGGTGAAAGTAAGCACCCGGTGAACCAGGTTTCCATAAGTAGCCACCAACTCATTATTGTTACGGCGAACGAACTCACGCCATGAAAAATTAGTATCCCCTGTTTCCGGCATGTTTATTGATAACAGATAACGCAACGGGTCAGGGTCATAGCGCGACAGATAATCAGGTAGCCAGACTGCCCAATTGCGACTGGTGGAAAGTCGCTTGCCCTCAATAGTCAAGAACTCGTTAGCCGGAATATCATAAGGAAGATTAAG
>SDBU01009449.1_pt1 | contig 10920 bp, 9 predicted proteins | sample 2277071 | NCBI WGS metagenome assembly SDBU01 (sample SAMN10397929, study PRJNA504765) | marine sediment metagenome | isolation source: marine sediment core GS08_GC12, 126 cmbsf | place: Arctic Ocean: Gakkel Ridge, Loki's castle | collected 2008
TGGTATATGGCTAGAGCTGTCGCTGAATCTATCAAGACGATGAGTTGGAGATACATGATGCGAGCAGAACCATATGACAACGATACAGCTCGGTCTCTACTTACTACCGATTTTAGACGGATGTTGAGAGAAGTTAAAGAATTTGCCCACCGCCTTTCAAGTGCTTCGGCTGATTCAGACCAGATTACCGAATATATGGACAATCTCAAGTCTTCGGATTTATCGAATAGAATGGCTATATATCTAAAAGATAGGATTGATGAACAGAGAACTTGGTATACGAAAAAGGCTGCTTATAACAAACGCATGGCTACACGCTGGTTTTGGATAATGTTTACTTTTCAAATAGCAGCAGTGACGGCCGCTGCTCTCAGAATCACTTATTCCGATTTTATGTATTTCCCAACAGAAATATTTGCTACGGCAGCAGCATCTGTACTTGCATGGATTCAAGCCAAACGTTTTCAAGATTTGGGCACTTCCTATATCATTACTGCACAGGAAATTGGGTTGGTGAGAGCAGCTCATTCTGAGGTTGAAGGAGAAGAGCAATTCTCAAAATTTGTTGGTGATGCAGAAAATGCGTTTTCCCGCGAGCATACACAATGGAAGGCTCGCAGGGATACTTAATGCGAACATATTTATATTAAAGGTATGCGGTTTTATATATGGCTAAAACGAAGGTGTTTATTAGTTTTGACTATGAACACGATTTAGATATGAAAAATAACTTACTGAATCAATCTCAACGTCCGGATTCTCCTTTTTCAATTAATGATATCTCGCTTGTAGCAGATTACCGCCTGGGAAATCAAAAAGGCTCACGACCGTTTTGACTAATCCCATATTTATTTTAACACAGGAAAGTTAGAGATGGATATATCTGAAAGCACAATCAGGAATCTGAGGAAAAAGGCCAAGTCGTGGTTGGCCAGTCTTACTTACTACTCTGCCCAAGGCAAAGTAAACGTTGATACATTCAGTCTAAGGCTTCAGTCCTTATTTAAACCTGTGCTCAAGCCTGATATAAGGCAGGGTAGTCAGAGTCAGACATCTTCTTTTCTGTCATTTCCATCGCCCCCTCCAGTGACAACTCTTGTGTTATATTTCGTAAAAACGGTTTTAAATATGTCAAGAAATGTGCCAGAAGATTTTTCATGAAACCAGTGAATGGTTTGCTCAGCGTATCGCTTCTTCGCAGGCTGCCAGGTTATTGCGAAAAGCTCTGGTATTGGGATGCTCAGCTCCAAGATAAGCTTCAGCGATGTTTACAGCCCGCTGGTATAATGGCAGTGCCTCAGCGTACTTGCGCTGGTCAACATAAAGCCATGCCAGGTTGTTGAGGCTGGCTGCCACATTGGGGTGGTCGGGCCCCAGCGCTTTTTCCCAGATAGCCAGCGCCCGCTGGAATAAAGGCAGCGCCTCAGCGTACTTGCCCTGGTCAAGATAAAGCCCTGCCAGGTTGTTGAGGCTGGTTGCCACATCGGGGTGGTCGGGCCCCAGCGCTTTCTCCGTGATAGCCAGCGCCCGCTGACAGAGAGGCAGCGCCTCAGCGTACTTGCCCTGGTCTCTGTACAGCTCTGTCAGGTTGCTGAGGCTGGTTGCCACATTGGGGTGGTCGGGCCCCAGCGCTTTTTCCCAGATAGCCAGTGCCCGTTGGTATAAAGGCAGCGTCTCGGCGTCCTTGCCCTGGTCAAGATAAAGCCCTGCCAGGTTGTTGAGGCTGGTTGCCACATCGGGGTGGTCGGGCCCCAGAGCTTTCTCCCTGGTAGCCAGTGCCCGCTGATAGAAAGGCAGCGCCTCAGCGTACTTGCCCTGGTCTCTGTACAGCTCTGCCAGGTTGTTGAGGCTGGTTGCCACATCGGGGTGGTCGGGCCCCAGAGCTTTCTCCCTGGTAGCCAGCGCCCGCTGATAGAGAGGCAGCGCCTCAGCATACTTGCCCCGCCTGTGGTAGAGCATCGCCAGGTTGTTGAGGTCGGTTGCCACATCGGGGTGGTCGGGGCCGAGGTTGTGTTCATTTATTGCCAGCGCCCGCTGATAGAGAGGCAGTGCCTCAACGTACTTGCCCTGGTTTCTGTACAGCCCTGCCAGGTTGTTGAGGCTGGCTGCCACATTGGAGTGGTCGGGCCCCAGCGCTTTTTCCCAGATAGCCAGCACCCGCTGGAATAAAGGCAGCGCCTCGGTGTCCTTGCACTGGTCAACATAAAGCCATGCCAGGTTGTTGAGGCTGGCTGCCACATTGGGGTGGTCGAGCCCCAGAGCTTTCTCCCTGATTGCCAGCGCTCGCTGATAGAGAGGCAGCGCCTCATCATACTTGCCCAGTTTCTGGTAGGCCATCGCCAAGTTGCCAAGGATGACAGCCATAGATGGATGGGCAGAGCCAAGGGAGTGCTGCACGATCTCTAGTATACGCTTATAACAAGGTATTGCTTCATCATATTTGCCCTGATCGAAGAGGTCAGAGGCTTCGTCCAGTAGTTTACTCATCGCTTCATTCATATTCTCACCTCCTTGCGAATCTATTTGGTTTGTGGCTGAATGATCCTTTTTCTGCAAACTTACAACTAGCATCAGCAGTTGTTTGCGTTTAGCGCATCGCTTCTTCACAGGCTTTCAGGTTGCCCCTAAATACCATAGTATCACGATGCTCAGGGTCTAGAGATGCTTCAGCAATGCTAACCGCTCGCTTAAAGAGACGCAATGCCTCATCATACTTGCCCTGCTTGTAGTAGAGCGTCGCCAGGTTGTTGAAGCCTTGAGCCACATCGGGGTGGTCGGACCCCAGGGCTTTCTCCTTGATTGCCAGCGCCCGCTGATAGAGAGGCAGCGCCTCATCATACTTGCCCTGCCTGTGGTAGAGCGCCGCCAGGTTGTTGAGACTGGTTGCCACATCGGGGTGGTCGGGTCCCAGGGCGCGTTTGTCTAGTGCCAGCGCCCGCTGATAGAGAGGCAGCGCCTCATCATACTTGCCCTGGGCTCTGTACAGCTCTGCCAGGTTGTTGAGACTGGTTGCCACATCGGGGTGGTCGGGTCCCAGCGTTTTCTCCCTGATAGCTAGCGCCCGCTGATAGAGAGGCAGCGCCTCATCATACTTGCCCTGCCCTCTGTACAGCGCTGCCAGGTTGTTGAGGCTGGTTGCCATATCGGGGTGGTCGGGTCCCAGCGCTTTTTCCCAGATAGCCAGCGCCCGCTGATAGAGAGGCAGCGCCTCATCATACTTGCCCTGCCTGTGATAGAGCATCGCCAGGTTGTTGAGGCTGATTGCCACATCGGGGTGATTGGGCCCCCGGGCTTTCTCCATGATAGCCAGGGCCCGCTGCGTGAAAGGTGAGGCTGAGGAATATAATCCCATTTCACGAAGAAAAATGCCGATTTTATTCAACAATTGAGCAATATTCCTGGTCTCTCCCTCTATCTTTTCTCTTGCTTCAATAGCCGCCCGGTAGCATTCACCAGGCTCAGAGCGTCCTTGCAGAAACCTCCAGTAACCCATCCACTCATATTCGCGGTTGCGAGCAAACGCGTATTCAAAGAAATCAAGGTCACTCAGCGCAGTTGCTAAACCCTGGTACTCCTCGGCATGTTGAAGCTGGTACGGGTACTCGTTAAGCTTGCGCTCACCAATACCGGCAGATATGTCAAAATAGTGGGCAAGGAGTCTATGCCAGCTCTGACTCATCCGTCTGGGAGGTTTAGGTTCTTCTGAAACGTATCTTTGCAATGCGGCATTCTTAAAACTCTGGTAGAAGAAATCATACCGTCCGCCTCGCCGGGCAAGGAAAGGCCGTACCTGGCGGAAAAAGAGGTAAACAGTGTCGGAAGCGTCTTTTCGGTTCTTATCGTTATCTTCCTTATCCAGAGCCTGGATAAAAAGGCTTACCAGTTCGTCAGCGGAAAGCCCGTGGCGGGCATGAGCCAGCAGACCGAAGATGAGGGGCACCGCCTCACTGGGGTCAATGAGCGAATAGGCAGGGTCGCATTCAAGCCTTCGTAAAACACCGCCGAAAGCAGACTCAGGCGTCTCCCCGAAATCGGTCCGTATTTTCTCCCCGACGGTGGCAAAGACACCGAAGACACGCAGCTCGGGAAGCACTACCTTGAGGTAGAGAGGGTTATTTGCCGAAGGCGAATCGATCAGTGCATCAATATGCCGCTCGTCGAGCTCCTTGAGGTACCGTTTAAGGTATGCTTCTACCAGCTGATATCGGTCCTTGCGGTCCTCGAAGGGTTTTACCTCGGCCAGCTGCACCCTTTGGTCACCGGCAAGGTTGCTATAGAGCTCTTCTGCAGCCTCCTCTCCCCGCTTGAAGCTGACGACAAGCTTGATGTTTTGCGGTAAGTGCCTAGGCAGCCAGGTCAAATCGGACAGGCCTGTCTCAAGCTGGTTGAGGGCATCAATGACAATAACCGTCTTCCCCTTCTGCCCGATTTTATAGAGCAATTCAGGCAGGGCGCTACGAAGCTTCTTCGAGTCACCGGGGATTTCATCATCGAGTTTGCCGCCTACCTCTTTTATTTCCCTGAGTAATAAACGTAAAAGCGAGTGGATCGTCGTGGAGCCATCGCTAGTGCCTACAAAGCGAAAATGGACGGAATGCCCAGGCTTGCCTTGGATGCGTTCCCGGTAGTTACCCACCCATTTGGCCAGCAGCGTTGACTTGCCCATGCCGGCACCGGCGGTGAGCACAAAGAGCTTTCGTGAATCACCTTCCACATATTCGTCAAGCTGATCAAAATCGCCTGTTCTCTCGATGAACCCTTCGCTGCCGGTGAAGACAAACTGACTCTGCTGGTCTATTTCTTTCTGAAGCTCGTCCTCGGCCTCCACCTCTTTGTGGTCGGGGAATCGTTCTTCTATCGCCTGCATAAGGTCTCTTAGAACTACGTCGACAAGGTCTTCACCGCCGCATTTGAATTCTACCAGTCGGCCCCTGGTTAGTTCATCGTTGAAATCCCTCGCTTTCTTGGCCTGTGACGGGTCCTCTTCAACATCCAGGCCTTTGATAAAGACACCAGCGTGTTTGAGCCAATCACTGCGCCACCGATCCTGATTCTCCTCCAGGGTAGCAGGACATTGGAGCGGCACAGTAATTTCCGGAGTGGCGCTAGCTTCAAACCAGCTGGAGTGGTAGATCTTTTTACACTCGATCTTCTCTATTAATTCGTTTCTTTTCTGAGACAGTTTTTCCCGTTCTTGCTCGTCTTCCTTTTCGGTATCCGAATAAATGCTTCTCAAATATGATGGCTTGTCGGGTAAATCCTTGAGATAGGAATCATCACGCAAATAGAAATAGGCATATTTTGAGGGATGATAGCCTTCTTCCTTGATGGTTTCCGGTGAAAGAAACGGCGACAGTACGGAATGAAGTATCTCAAGTTCTGTCACCGAGGCGCCTTTGGTGATCGCATCTTTGAGCCCGGGGTAAGTCTTTACCGTTTCTTCAGATATATCCTCCGGGTACTGTGGTATCCAGCCGTACCTCTGCCCCAGAAAGCAGAGAAAAAAGGGCCGGCAGTAATCGATCCTGTCAAGACAAACATTGACCGCGTTCTTGTTCTGAGTAACGTCAGCCTCCGTCACCCCCCACCTCAGGTCTATATCGACCATGTGGAGCTTCCTGCTTTCACACCATTCGTTTAGCTCCGGAAACACCTGTTTAACCAGGTAGTCCCGCTCGGCGTGCATGTCATCAAAGGTGCTACTGATAAAGATGTAGACATTTTCCCATTTGACAGTCTTGGCCTGGTTTGTCATAGCAGTACCTTCCACATGTGGATTGTGCCATTAGTGTCTATGTCCTTCGGTAAGAAAGGGGGTCTTTTAATGCACATCATACAACTTGGCTAAAAGATACTACCGTGTGGGGTTGCTGTCAATAGGTTAACAAAGGTTCCTTTGTTATTTTACGTTTTCATGCATGGCCTTCAGGCGTGAAATTCAGCGGACCTTTTTAGTGGGTAGCGAACAATGCGTCAGATTGTGCAACCTTTTTACTCGGCATTTCATAGTTCTCCGTTTTTTAACTCATCAATAAAAGGCTCATACGCCTGGCGTATAGGGTCTTCAGCTAACAGCCCCTTTGCGACAACCTCACTATAGTAGTCTTGAGCGATGTGCCCTTGCTGCTCTCGGTTATAGTCGCGAAAATGCTTTCCATTACTCCAGTCTTCTTCCAGTTGCTGCCACCCTCCATACCAATAACCAGTCACTCGTTGGGCTCGAAGTGCTTGCCAGATATATATACTCCCTACAAGTTCAAATTGGTATACATGGGTTAATTCATGCACAACAATGTCAAGATGCGACCTTGAATGACCACCGGACCTGGGAAGATTGATGGTATGGAAAGTGGTGAATGCTCTCCTTCTATTGAGCCTGAATATAAGCCCTAGAAGCCCACTTTCTGCAATTCGTACGGCACCGTATTGGATAGCACTTGTGCCTAACACCGATGAAGCAGCGTTGATTTCAGTTTCACTCAGGACATTGACCCTAGTAAGGATATGCCAAATAATCTCAAATAGTCTCGGTCCGTGGAGAGCATCAAAAACTCGAAAAATCCATGCCGTAACCAACTTCCATCACCTTTTTCACTCAAAATGGAACTTTGAAATACCTGATATCTGTCGACGCTTCTTCTGTACTGATGACTATCCCAACTGGTATTTTTTATATTAACTAATGTGCCTATGCTAATATCTTGCTTACTGATTGTCAAGGCGTCTAAACAAGCTAGAGAAGCACCAAAATACAACAGAAATGCATTTTAAGCACAACCTCAGCTTGTTTTATGCTTAAGGAATTTAGCTGGCTCTATTTTGGGTTAGAGCGTGAAGTTTGAGGAGAGTTTGATGCTGTATAGGGAGATGGAAGGTGAGGTAAAATAGCAATATATTTATTATATTAGCAGTGTTAATAGGCTAATGTGCTAATCTGTTTATTGCTAATCTTTCCGCTCCTCGCCTCTCGCTTTCTGAACCCTTTCTTTTATTATTTCCTCTAAAGCACTCATTGTCTTTTCTAACTCTTTTCCCAGTTTTGACAGCTCTTCATCGTAGAACTGCGCGTATATTTGTTTCCCCTTTCTCCACCCCATGAGCCATCCCATGGCTAAACCAAAGATAGCAGCAGGTGCAGTAACCTCAATCCCAATTCCCTGAAACAATAAGATCATGACAGTAACTAAAATAGCGAAAAAGAATACGGCAACATCAAGGTCCCACCTCGCAGCTTTGGCTCTGTCCCGTGCTCTCTGTGCAGCTGTTCGTTCCATTTCTGGGCTAACCTTGGTAACTTTAGCTTTATCCATTCTATCCTTTTCCTTACCGAGAAGGGGGCTCCCGGTAGCATTGCCACCTGAGAGCCCCTTCTACAATCATACCCTGCCTCCTTTTAGGAAACGCTAGAATGGTCCAGGTGGAGTCTTGGTGTCTTCACCGGTGTCTATCACATCGGTATCGCAGTCATTGAAGGCGTTGTTGACCACCTTGACGTTCTTTACGGTTCCAACTTGTCCTGACCCTGCCTCCAGAACCATGACGCCGGTGGATGCGTCGGTGATGCTGTTGTGGTTGATGGTGGCATTCCTGGCTGTTGCCGCAGCGTTGTAGGACCAAAAGATGACACCCACGCCGCTGCCAGTTATAGTATTGTTGTTTACGGTGACGTTGGTGAGCAGCGAGGAAGCACCCGTTATAGGGCTGAAGTCGATTGGATGACCCGTAAACGAGAGGATGTAGATACCATAGCTGGCATTGTCCACGGTATTGCGTAAGACCTTGACCGCGTTAATGGCAACATCATAGCTTCCGGTACCACCGTACCCTGTGCTGCGTGCCTGGACCACTATGCCGAGGACACCGCCGTCTACGTCGTTGTTCATGATTTTACTGCCCTGGGCGTTGGTAAGCTCAATACCGGCGAAGCCGTTGTCGACAACCGTGTTGTTCTTCACCATCCAGTTTGTGTGGATGTAACCGCCTTCGCTCCCTACGAGAATGCCATTATAGGTGTTGTCGTGTATGTTGTTACTGCGGATGGTTATGTAGGAAGTTGAGACATCCCACGCCTCGATGCCACCGCCCCTGGATCCGGTGCGATTGCAGATCTCGAGGCCCTCTATAGTCACGTTACTGACGCCGTCGGCCAACCGAAAGGCGGGCCCGCTGCCTCCGTCCAGTATAGCGCTGGACGCGGCCTTTATCGTAATATCAGAGGTCCCGACGGTCACGGTGGAGTAGTCATCGAAGGTGCCATCAAGGATGATGGTGTCGCCAGCTTGAGCGCCATCAACAGCAGCCTGAATGCTATCGCCGGGGTTAATGTAGTAATCGGCTGCCGCCACCGGCACCGCTGTCACCAGGCTAAAGCTGAGTACCAGCACCAAGGCCAGGAGTACACTAAATAATTTCCTTTTCACTCTATAATCACTTCCTTTATTAGCTTTTTTTATCAATCGGTCTTTCCCGAGCGTCCATAGGTCTTTCCCTATCGTCTTTGAGTATTTAGTTGCATTCCTCCATAGGCATTACCTCCTTTAAATTATCTACATAGCCCAAACCAAAAAGGGCACCAACCACCACCTATCTATTTAGCGGTTCCAGTGCCCTTCTTTCATCCACTGCTCACCTCCTAAACCCACAGTACAATTTGCTCCCGGGTGAGGCAAGTAGTTCACATATGAACAATACTTCAGCAAGGGAATCGTAATGCTTCATATATGAATTGTCAAGTCTTTTCGGAAAATAAACAGGTCTTTTTTTAGAAAGATAGGTATAGATACTTACATATGATGAGACATAGAAGTGCCATTCAATGGTTTTGACAGCGAACCAGAGTATGCTGTATCCTTTTACTTTCAAGACTTAATGAAAGGCGATAACGCAAACAATGGCTAACAGGGTACACAGGTTGAAACATGTAGACCACGAAGACAGGATTTTGAGAACTTTTATATTGTTCGTGCAGGCGGGGGACATGACAATGAGGTATGCCAACAGTCATTTCTACAGAAAGGAGGGACTCTCGGTAATCAAGGTCATAGTGCTACAAGTCTTGGCTGCCAATGGTGGGACCATGACTCCTTCTGAGATCGCAGAGTGGACATTCAGGGAGCGGCACAATATCACGACATTAATCGACCGCCTGAAACGAGATGGACTCGTCAGAGTTGAACGCAATAACAAAGACAAGAGGTTCGTTAATGTCTCGCTGACGGCTAAGGGGCGAAAGGTTCTCAAGCAGGCTATGCCGGTGGCGAGAGAGATTGTGAACAGGGTGATGTTATCAATTAGTGAAGGTGACGCTATTCCGCTCGAAAAGTCGCTAAGGGTCTTGAGGCAGAATGCACACGATGGCTTGGAACATCTTGCTAAATGCGTTCAACCTCAGCCTGATTAGAGTAATAAGACAGTCATCTGTAGATTGAACATTTCGTCATATTGTGCAATGAGGTAACAATTCAAGACACTGTTCATCCCATGGTTCTCATGTCATAATATTAGTATGTCAAACTAGTACTTTTTCTTTGAGAAGAGGTCACATATAAGTAACAATTGGAATGAATTGTTAGGCAATTTCAGAGATATAACGAAATGCGTAATAACAAGATAAACCAAAAAATTCTAATTCCGCTTTTCAATGTTGAGCTTGGAGAGCCCCTAAAGTTTAGTATCGATGAAGATGAGTTCGTTGAGAAATTGACAGCTTTTATCTTCTCCGAGCCCATCCAAGTGTATCCGAAGATTGAGAAGAAGCTAGATAATGAACCTGTACCGACGCCAATCCCGACTCCCAAGACTGCTATTCATTTTTATCCATGGAATAGCCAAGGAAAAATCAGACATGAAATAAGCAATATTTTACCACTAGACCAATTGCCCGCCGATTTTGATATCTTTGACAACCTCGGAATATTTGCGGTACGGGCTGGGCCTGGTGGTCTTGGCGGTTTCCAGACCCATACACAAATCAAAACCAAACGGCACGCCACAACATTACTAATCATCGAGTTTGATCAAATATATCCCAACAGTATTCGATGGATCGTGCCGCCTAGTAATCCGTATGAATTTAATATTACGGAATCGTTACTTGACGCAGTCCGCCTTATTTCAGGGAATGAACCTCACCAGTACAAGGGGTATCATTTGAACGATAACCAACTGCAAGATATCATAACGAAATGGCCCCTAGTAGAAATTCAAGGCCAGGTGGTCAAATTGGCAGCTACGGATATAGAGAAACTGAAAAATGCGTTCCTGCAAGTTTGGCAGATACGCTATAATTCTAGAAAAAGCAAGAGCTGTAAAATACTCAATCTTGCACTCGAATATTATTATCTGTCGTCGACAATGACCGAAACCCGGACAATATTTATATATCTCATGATCGCTTTTGAGGCGCTCTTTAAGACTCAAGATGATAATTCAGCGAGTCCCGCGAGCGCAAGAATGGCGAAGTTACTTGCCGAAACTAAGGCAGAGAAGAAAATGATAGGAAAATTTGTTTGGAATAAAAACGGAACCCCCGGATGTTGTCAAATCAGGAACCAGATTGTGCATGGAGAGAGCACTTCACTTTCGAGCGATATGTTCTGGCGGCTAAGATCTCTTTTGCGCTTCGCTATCCTTAGAATTAGTGATCTCATTTTGTCATCACGGATTGACCGAGACAGTTACTATGAATCCTTGAGTGAATATATCGACAACAGATTCACGCAATTGCCAAACAAGTAATACCGACTTATACAAACGTCCGCTAAAGTTTACGCCTAGCATCTTATAGTTAAACTTGCTATCCGAAAAAGGAACCTTTTTAGTCCTTCGTTATTTGATATTTTGGTAATAAAAGCATAAAATCAGGGTGTCGGTTGACCTAGTGTCTTGACACCCTGATTCTCTTCAAAACTCCCCGGCAGG